>ENA-OQVM01000006-OQVM01000006.1-marine-metagenome-genome-assembly--contig:-NODE-6-length-311425-cov-15.569064_pt1 | contig 311425 bp, 290 predicted proteins | sample MGYA00237776_ERZ505498 | MGnify/ENA primary metagenome ERZ505498 (study PRJEB26159, sample SAMN06265151) | marine metagenome | isolation source: Helgoland LTER site | place: Germany:Helgoland, sampling...
AGGTTCCTCGCGTATCATCGAATTAAACCACATGCTCCACCGCTTGTGCGGGCCCCCGTCAATTCCTTTGAGTTTCAGTCTTGCGACCGTACTCCCCAGGTGGGATACTTATCACTTTCGCTTAGTCACTGAGATAAATCCCAACAACTAGTATCCATCGTTTACGGCGTGGACTACCAGGGTATCTAATCCTGTTCGCTCCCCACGCTTTCGTCCCTCAGCGTCAGTACATACGTAGTAGACTGCCTTCGCAATCGGTATTCTGTGTAATATCTATGCATTTCACCGCTACACTACACATTCTATCTACTTCCATATGACTCAAGTCAACCAGTATCAAAGGCAGTTCCATAGTTGAGCTATGGGATTTCACCTCTGACTTAATCGACCGCCTGCGGACCCTTTAAACCCAATGATTCCGGATAACGCTCGGACCCTCCGTATTACCGCGGCTGCTGGCACGGAGTTAGCCGGTCCTTATTCTTACAGTACCGTCAAGCTGGTATACATACCAGTGTTTCTTCCTGTATAAAAGTAGTTTACAACCCATAGGGCATTCTTCCTACACGCGGCATGGCTGGATCAGAGTCTCCTCCATTGTCCAATATTCCTCACTGCTGCCTCCCGTAGGAGTCTGGTCCGTGTCTCAGTACCAGTGTGGGGGATCTCCCTCTCAGGACCCCTACCCATCGTTGCCTTGGTGAACCGTTACTTCACCAACTAGCTAATGGGACGCATACTCATCTTTTGCCGTAACCTTTAATTATTAATAGATGCCTATCAATAATACCATGAGGTATTAATCCAAATTTCTCTGGGCTATCCCTCAGCAAAAGGTAGATTGTATACGCGTTACGCACCCGTGCGCCACTCGTCAGCAAAATAGCAAGCTATTTCCTGTTACCGTTCGACTTGCATGTGTTAGGCCTGCCGCTAGCGTTCATCCTGAGCCAGGATCAAACTCTTCATCGTTGTTTGTTAAATAATTTCTAACAACCGTAATAAAAAACCTGTTCCCTAACTCTTTTTAAGGATAATTTAATTCAATCTTATTGTAAAACCATATCGCTATGATTCTACGCGCTGTCTTTTCAATATGTCTATGAACTTGTTTTTTTTATTCTCACTCTGTCTCCCAAAGCGGGTGCAAATATAGAACGAGTTTTCTGGTTTCACAACAACTATTTGTAAAAATATTTAATCTTTTTTCCGACCACTGCACACTACCCTATTTTACAAGTAGTTAGCCAGAATAAAAATTAAAATGAAATGGGGCATCGGGCGTGAACCCAGGATTTAAAGTGAATTTAGCGGGGAAATAATAATAATTGACCCTTTGTATAAGGAAAAGAGGCAAGGATTATTGCCAAGTAAATCAATGGTGTTATATTTGCGCCTCTTACATGTATATATGAAGATGATAAAAGTTAGCTTACCAGACGGATCCGTAAAGGAATTTAATAAAGGCGCTACGCCTATGGACGTAGCCATGAGTATTAGTGAGGGATTGGCGAGAAATGTAATATCGGCCAGTTTTAACAATACCGTTGTAGAAACCAAAACGGCTTTGCAAGAAGACGGTAGCCTGGTGCTGTTCACTTGGAATGATGTTTCAGGTAAGAAAGCCTTCTGGCATTCTTCTTCTCATATTGTGGCCCAAGCTTTAGAACAATTGTATCCTGGTGTAAATCTAACGATTGGCCCTGCCATTGACAATGGTTTCTATTATGACGTAGCACTTCCTGAAGGTAAAGTGATTTCTGATAAGGATTTTGCACAGATTGAAAAAACCGCCTTGGAGATTGCTCGTGGCAAACACGAGTTTAATATGCGCAGTGTGTCTAAAGCAGACGCACTTAAAAAATACAGTGATGAAAACAACCCTTATAAGGTTGAACTGATAGAAAACCTGGAAGATGGCAGCATTACTTTTTGTGACCACGATTCTTTTACAGATTTGTGTAGGGGTGGTCACATTCCCAACACTGGCATTGTAAAAGCCATTAAAATTTTAAGTGTTGCTGGTGCGTACTGGAGGGGAGATGAGAATAAACCTCAACTCACTAGACTTTACGGTATCTCTTTCCCTAAACAAAAGGAGCTTACCGAGTACCTAGAACTCTTGGAAGAAGCTAAAAAGAGAGACCATAGAAAACTGGGTAAAGAAATGGAGCTCTTTACTTTTTCTCAAAAAGTAGGCCAAGGTTTGCCATTGTGGTTGCCTAAAGGAGCTGCACTTAGAGAAAGACTAGAGAACTTTTTGAAAAAAGCACAAAAGAAAGCGGGTTATGAGATGGTGGTTACACCACATATTGGCCAAAAAGAACTCTATGTGACTTCTGGTCACTATGCGAAGTACGGAGAAGACAGCTTCCAACCTATTAAAACGCCAAAAATGGATGAGGAGTTTCTTTTGAAGCCAATGAATTGTCCGCACCATTGTGAAATATACAACAGTAAGCCTTTTAGCTACAAAGAACTACCCAAGCGTTTTGCTGAATTTGGAACAGTGTATAGATATGAACAAAGTGGCGAGTTACACGGACTCACAAGAGTGAGAGGTTTTACTCAGGACGACGCGCATATTTTTTGTACTCCTGACCAATTAGATCAGGAATTTAAAGATGTGATTGACTTATCTTTATATGTATTAAACTCGCTTGGTTTTGATAATTTCACCGCACAGGTCTCTGTGAGAGATCTGAGCAAGCCTGAAAAATACATTGGATCTGTTGAGAATTGGGAAAAAGCAGAAAACGCGATTATTAATGCTGCAGCTGAAAAAGGATTGAATTATGTGGTAGAAGCCGGTGAAGCTGCTTTCTATGGTCCTAAGCTGGATTTCATGGTGAAGGATGCCCTGGGAAGACAGTGGCAATTGGGAACCATTCAGGTAGATTACAACCTTCCTGAAAGATTTGAGCTTAGCTATAAAGGCAGTGACAATCAATCACACAGGCCGGTAATGATCCATAGAGCGCCTTTCGGAAGTATGGAGCGTTTTATTGCCTTATTGCTGGAACATACTGGGGGAAATTTTCCTTTATGGCTCACTCCACAGCAAGCTGTAATACTCCCTGTAAGTGAGAAGCATGAAAAATATGCCGAAAAAGTTTTAAATTCACTAGAAAATGCCGAAATTCGCGGCCTCGTTGACAGTAGAAATGAGACTATTGGTAAGAAAATTAGAGAGGCAGAAATGAGCAAAATCCCATTCATGCTGATCGTTGGAGACCAAGAGGCCCAAGACCAAACCATTTCCGTAAGAAAACACGGAGGAGAAGAAATAGGCACTATTTCGGTGGAAGACTTTGCCCAACTAGTAAAAAAAGAGATTGAAACGACCTTAAAACCGTTTTAAAAATATAAATGTTTAACTAAAATTAGAAGCCATAGCAATACGTAAAAGGTTCAGGCCACAACCAAGAAGGGAAAATAAAAATCCTCACAACATCAATAGGAGCATTTTAGCGCCTAGCGTTCGTTTGGTAGGAGACAATGTAGAAGTAGGTGTCTATGACATTAAAGATGCACTTGTCAAAGCAGAGGAACTAGAATTAGACTTAGTAGAGATTTCTCCTAAGGCAGACCCTCCTGTTTGTAAAATTACCGATTACAAGAAATTCCTTTACGAACAAAAGAAAAGAGAAAAGGTACTTAAAGCTAAAGCGACTAAAGTGGTGGTTAAAGAGATCCGTTTTGGACCTCAAACAGATGACCACGATTACGAGTTTAAAAAGAAACACGCAGAGAAGTTTCTTAAAGATGGAGCCAAATTAAAGGCTTATGTATTCTTTAAAGGACGTTCTATTGTGTACAAAGATCAAGGAGAAATTCTACTCTTAAAATTGGCTTCTGAATTAGAAGAATTAGGAAAAGTAGAACAAATGCCTCGATTGGAAGGAAAGAGAATGACTATGTTTTTAGCCCCAAAAACTAAAAAATAATCAGAGGGTGTTTAATGGCCCTGAATACATTAAGTGAGATAACTATAAATAGGAAGACAATGCCTAAAATGAAAACAAAATCTAGTGCCAAGAAGCGTTTTAAGCTTACAGGTTCTGGGAAAATTAAAAGAAAGCACGCTTTTAAGAGTCACATCTTGACCAAAAAGTCTAAAAAGCGTAAGCTTAAATTAACTCATGATGGTTTGGTACACAAAGCAGATGAGAACAACATCAAAATTCAATTGCGTTTAAAGTAAACCAATTAAGGTAACAATTATTAACCGTGGAGCTAGGCTTTAAAGTGCCCAACAGCCGCCTACTACAAAAAACAATTAAGAAATGCCAAGATCAGTCAATTCAGTAGCTTCAAGAGCTAGAAGAAAAAAAGTAATGAAACAAGCCAAAGGTTTCTTCGGAAGAAGAAAGAACGTTTGGACTGTTGCAAAAAATGCGGTGGAAAAAGCGATGCTTTATGCATACAGAGACCGTAGAAATAAGAAAAGAAATTTCCGTGCCCTATGGATTACACGTATTAATGCAGCGGCAAGATTACACGGAATGTCTTACTCAGAGTTTATGGGTAAAGTAAAGGCCAACAACATTGAACTAAACCGTAAGGTTTTAGCAGATTTGGGTATGAACCATCCAGAGGCGTTCAAAGCTGTAGTAGACAAAATAAAATAATACGAATCTATCTCACTTATAAAAATCCCACGCCTTAAGCGTGGGATTTTTTTTTACCTTTCCATTTATGAATACACCCCTGCTTAAAGATGTTAAACTTGTGGTAACCGATATGGATGGCACTCTGCTAAATCCAAGCCATGAGGTAAGCAAGCTATTTATTGATCAATTTTGGGCCCTTAAAGAAAAAGGGGTTACGGTGGTTGCTGCAAGTGGTAGGCAACACAATAGTATTGTAGAAAAACTAGCGCCTATAGAAAAAGAACTTACTGTCATTGCAGAGAATGGTGCCATGACCACTTTTCACGGTAAAGAAACAGTGTTTACCCCCTACCCTAAAATACATTTAGACAAAACACTCGCACTTTTAAAACGTCAAGAAAATATGCACCCGGTACTTTGTACCAACGGATCTGCATTCATAGCTAAGGGCCAAGATAAGTTTGAACCCATTCTAAGAGAGTTTTACAGCGCTTTTAACGTAATTGATCACTTAGAAGATTGCAAACAAGAGGTACTTAAAATAGCTATCTATCATTTTGAGAGCTCGGAAAAGTACATTTACCCTGTAGTACAAGACTTGGCCAATGTGGTAAAAATAAAAATATCTGGTCCAAACTGGGTAGATCTTTCACATCCTAATGCAAATAAGGGATTCGCCTTAAATGCCCTACAAAAACATTTAGGGGTTAGCCCGGAGCAAACCATGGTCTTTGGAGATTACTTTAACGATCTTGAAATGATGGAACAAGCGCATTTTAGCTATGCCATGGCCAACGCTCATCCTGAAATTATTAAAAAGGCCCAATACAAAACACTATCTAATAGTGAATTTGGCGTAGAAACGGTTTTAAAAGAGTTGTTAAAACAACTATAGGTGTCTATGGGATAAAGCGTCTCAAATTTCATTAAACTTGCCAAAAAAAATTGGATCCCTAGAAAGGAACGTCATCTGAATCTGGCATTCCAAATGCGTCATTTGGAGATGGTAGGTCTTTTGTAATAAATGGATTAGATTCCTGGTTGCTATTTAGTTTAGACTGAAATTCAAAAGGGGTGTCAAAGGTATCTAAGTTTTCAAACTTACCTAGGTTACCAACGAATTTAAGCCTAATGTTGTCTAAGCCACCATTTCTGTGTTTGGCCACAATAAATTCTGCCTGGCCGTCTGTTGGAGATCTTTCGTCGTCATCCCATTCCTCAATTTTATAGTATTCTGGTCTGTAGATAAAGGAAACAATATCTGCATCTTGCTCTATGGCTCCAGATTCCCTTAAATCGGATAGTATTGGACGCTTTGAACCTCCCCTAGTCTCCACTGCCCTTGACAATTGAGACAGTGCTATTACAGGCACATTTAATTCCTTGGCTAAGGCCTTTAAGTTTCTAGAAATAGTTGAAATTTCTTGCTCTCTGTTTCCACCACCTTTTTGACTGGTTCCGGCAGTCATTAATTGAAGGTAATCTACAATAATAAGCTTTATACCGTGCTGTGAGGCCAATCTCCTTGCTTTGGCCCTAAGGTCAAAAATGGATAAAGAGGGGGTGTCGTCTATAAATAAGGGAGCCGTTTCTAAGGCTTTTACCTTTACATTTAATTGCTCCCATTCGTGTTTCTCTAGTTTACCAGTTCTTAGTTTTTCAGAAGACAATCCTGTTTCAGAAGAAATAAGCCTTGTGATTAACTGAACAGAAGACATCTCTAAAGAAAAGAAAGCGACACCTTGGTTGTTGTTCACCGCAATATTACGCGCCATTGAAAGGGTTAAAGCGGTTTTACCCATACCAGGCCTAGCTGCTACAATAATTAAATCACTCGGTTGCCAACCTGAAGTAAGCTTGTCTAGCTTGTCAAAACCAGACGGAATACCACTCAGACCCTCTTTATTGGCAATCTCTTCAATTCGCTTCTTTGCTTGAATCACAAGGTTTTGCGCTGTTTCTGCGGAACGCTTTAAATTTCCTTGCGTCACGTCGTAAAGCTTAGATTCTGCTGCATCTAATAAATCAAAAACATCGGTGCTGTCTTCATAAGCTTCTTGTATAATCTCGTTGGAGATTTTGATAAGGCTTCGCTGAATATATTTCTGCAATATAATCCTCGCATGGAATTCAATGTGGGCAGAAGAAGCCACTTTTTGGGTCAGGTTTATGAGGTAAAAATCTCCCCCTACTTTTTCGAGTTTACCTTCTTTCTTTAATTGTGCAGAAACGGTTAATAAATCAATGGGTTCAGAGGTTTCAAACAAAGTGAAAACTGCCTCGTAGATAAACCTGTGGGCGTCTTTATAGAATACATCCGGATGTAAAATATCAATAACCTCATCTACCCCTTTTTTATCAATAAGCATTGCTCCCAACACAACCTCCTCTAAATCAATTGCTTGAGGCGGTATTTTGCCGCGTTCTAGCGTAACAAGTGTGGCGTTGTTAGGGGTGTTTCTAGTGAATGCTTGAGGGTTTTCCATAGTTGCTAATGTACGTAATAAGATAGGGTCAGACCTAAAAAAGTGCGTCCCGACTATCCACCGTTCATTCACAATCTGACTGTTAATAAGTTACAAAAATTGTTGATAAGCATAAAAAAACTGCTGTTAAAAAACAGCAGTTTTGAAAAGACTTTATAAACTAGGGGTTTAGTCGTTATAGACACCCATATTAGCGTATTTTTCCATGCGGCTTGCCACCAATTCTTTTGGGGATAAGTTTTTGAGCTCATTAAAATGAGTGCTAATCTTTTGCTTGGCAATCTCAAACATTTTATCTCTATCACTGTGGGCACCACCGGATGGTTCTCTCACAATTTCGTCAATAAGCTTGAGTTTTTTCATATCGGTAGCGGTTAGCTTAAGGGCGCTTGCGGCCAGTTCTTTATACTCCCAACTTCTCCACAAAATAGAAGAACAAGATTCAGGAGAAATAACAGAATACCAGGTATTCTCTAACATCAGCACCTTATCTCCTACCCCTATTCCTAGCGCTCCACCAGAAGCACCTTCCCCAATAATCATCACAATGATAGGCACTTTAAGCCTGGTCATTTCAAGTATATTCCTCGCAATGGCTTCTCCTTGCCCTCTTTCTTCTGCTTCAATTCCAGGATATGCCCCTGGAGTATCTATAAGACACACTACTGGGATGTCAAATTTCTCCGCAGATTTCATGAGTCTAAGGGCTTTTCTATAGCCTTCAGGATTGGCCATCCCAAAGTTTCTGTATTGTCTTGTCTTTGTATTGTAACCTTTTTGCTGGCCAATAAACATATAGGACTGGTCTCCAATTTTTCCCAAACCACCAATCATGGCTTTGTCATCCTTAACGGTTCTATCTCCGTGAAGTTCTAAGAAAGTCTCTCCACAAATGGCTTTGATATAATCTAAAGTGTAAGGTCTATTAGGATGCCTAGACAACTGAACCCTCTGCCAAGCAGTTAAGTTCTTGTAAATGTCTTTTTTGGTCTCTTGTAATTTTTTTTCAATTTGTTTACAGGTCTCGCTAACGTCTACGTCGCTCTCTTCTCCTATAATCACACACTTGTCTAGCTGGTCTTCTAGTTCCTTAATAGGAAGCTCAAAATCTAAATACTCCATGGGGTGTTTTAATTGGTAACAACTGACAAATATAAAATTAATATGCTACAATCTATGCCTTAGTTTTAGTTTTTAGCCTCAGCCTATTTTTTAAAATACCATTGGCAATTACCGTCAATAGTATGACACTGGCACCACCATAAAACATCGGGGTCATTTGCTCACTAGATCCGAAAATAAAAAAAGCGAGTACAATGCCATATACTGGTTCTAGATTGGTGGTTAACATCACAGAATAAGGACTGATGAATGCCATGAGCTTTACAGAGGCTATAAAGGCATAGGCCGTACATAGAGAAGCTAATAAAAACAAATACCCTATATCTGCAGTAGAAATAGCCCAAAAATCATTTGTGAAAGCACCGGTAAAAGCCAAATAAAAAGACAGTAGCAATACCCCTCCTGCCATTTCATAAAAGACTATGATAGAAGGTTTAAATCTTGCGATGTACAGGCCGTTGATCATAGAAAAAACAGCCACCAAAAAAGCAGAGGTAACCGCTAAAAGAATGCCCTGCCAATAGTGGGTTTCTACTTTAAAGATAATTCCCAAACCAAAAACAACCATCAGACCAAATAACACTTCGTAACCCACCAATTTTCTCTTGTACCACAAAGGTTCTAGGAATGCTGCAAATAAAGCCCCTACTGACATACAAGCCAAAGCTATGGAAACATTAGATACTTTTATAGCTTTAAAAAAAGTCACCCAATGAAGGGCTATTATAGCCCCCGTTCCCAATAGGCCAAGCACCGTTCTAATAGGCAAACGCCAAGAAAAACGCATGAGGTTAATATATATAAATACCAAAACCATGGCCATAGCCATTCTGTACCAGACCAATGGAAGTGCGTCTATAGAAATAAGCTTTCCTATGACTGCAGTAAAACCCCAGATAAATACAATTAAATGAAGGTGTGCGAAGTGCTTAAAATTAGCGTTTGGCATTATTTAAAAGATAAACAGCTATAAAACTAAAAAGAATATTAGGGACTAGAATAGCCACTAGTGGGGACAAGCCAGACTGTTGCGCCAAGGTACCAAATACCCTATCAAAAAAGATGTAAATAAAAGCCACACAAATACCAAATGCCAAGTTAACACCCATACCACCCCTTCGCTTTGCGGCAGAAACCCCCACAGCAATAAACGTGAGAATAAATGCTGTAAAAGGAAGTGCCCAGCGCTTGTATTTAACCATAATGTAAGTATTGATATTACTGGCGCCTTTTCGCTTTTGGTCTGCTATAAAGTCGTTTAATTCAATTAAGTTTTTTGTTTCTGCTATGTATGAAACCGGAGTAAGATCCGATATTTTAAATGCAAAAACAGTATCTAAGGTTGCTTTGCTTTCAATTCTTGCAAGGCTGTCCGTAAAATACCTCTTCTCAAAAGAAGTGAGCTGATACATAGAATCTTTTTCCCTCCACCTGATTGTTGCAGCACTGATTTTATAATCCAATTCATTGTGCTCGTTAAAATGTTCGAGGGTGAAATTATACCCCCTAGACCTGCTTGGATCATAACTACTCACATACAAGAAATCATTTTCATTTACCTGATTGAAAATGTTGTTGGTAATGCGGTCTTCTTTTCCTTTTTTGAGGTACTTAAAAATAAACTCATTATACCCTTTACTCGCATGAGGCACAATAAACATCACCATAAAAAACATGAGCGCAGCAATAATACTCGCCCCAATAAAATAGGGCCTTAAAAACCTATTAAATGACACACCAGAGCTTAAAATAGCGACTATTTCTGTATTGTTTGCCAGCTTAGAGGTGAAGAAAATAACGGATAAAAAAAGAAAAATAGGAAAGAGTAAGCTCCCAATGTATATGGTGAAGTTACCGTAATACACCAATACTTCTTCCAAAGGGGCATTGTTGTCTATAATCTTACCTACCTGCTCCGCCAGGTTGGCCATAATTCCAATAGGTACAAATAGCATTAGCATCACCGAGAAGGTGAGTAAGTATCTTTTGAGTATGTACCAATCTAGAATCTTCACTACTACAGTCGTTTATCCATTTGAACCACCATCATTGCTTTCCAAGCAGCAAATTCTCCTGCAATAATTTTTTCTCTAGCAGTGCGAACCAACCACATATAAAAGCCTAAGTTATGAATGGTAGCAATTTGTTTTCCCAAGTATTCATTGGCAGCAAACAAATGGCGCAAATACGCTTTTGAGTATTCTGTATCTACAAAGGTATGACCCATTTCATCTATAGCTGAAAAATCTGCCTCCCACTTTTTATTTTTAATATTTATGGTCCCGTGCGCTGTAAAAAGCATGCCATTTCTGGCGTTTCTAGTAGGCATAACACAATCAAACATATCTATTCCTAAAGCAATATTCTCCAAAATATTAATCGGAGTTCCCACCCCCATTAAATACCTAGGCTTGTCTTCTGGAAGCACTTCACAAACCACTTCAGTCATAGCGTACATCTCATCTGCAGGCTCCCCTACTGACAAACCGCCAATGGCGTTACCTTGGGCACCTACAGAGGCAATAAACTCTGCAGACTGTCTCCTAAGGTCTTTATAAGTGGATCCTTGAACAATAGGAAAAAAAGTCTGTTCGTAGTCGTAAGTATAGGGTGTTTTCTCCAGATGCGTCATACAACGATCCAACCATCTGTGGGTCATATGCATGGACCTTTTGGCGTAGGAGTAATCACAAGGATAAGGGGTGCATTCATCAAAGGCCATGATAATATCTGCGCCAATATTGCGCTGGATTTCCATGACATTTTCAGGGGTGAAAAAGTGATAAGACCCGTCAATATGGGATTTAAATTTCACCCCTTCTTCCTTTATTTTTCTGTTAGAAGAAAGCGAATACACCTGGTAACCACCACTGTCTGTAAGAATATTTTTATCCCAGCCCATAAATTTGTGGAGCCCGCCAGCTTTCATCAGAATATCTGTTTTTGGCCTCAAATACAAATGGTAGGTATTCCCTAAAATAATATCTGGCTTAATCTCTTCTTTTAGCTCACGCTGATGCACTCCTTTTACAGAAGCCACCGTACCTACAGGCATAAAAATAGGGGTTTCAATAATACCGTGGTCTGTTTCTAAAGTAGCTGCCCGAGCTTTAGATTGTGGGTCTCTATGGGATAAGTTGAATTTCAAAGTATATAAATCTAGCCGCAAATATACTAAACCCCTATGGAGTATTCACTTTAGAGGCTATAAAATAAAATACCATTTCGTTGATAAATAGTAACAACTCAAGTTGTGTAGCCCATATAAGGGCCTTATTTTTACGCCTGTTAAACTACCCAATAAAAACATGGCAAATATTACAGAATTAAACCAATTGACTACGCAGGTCAGAAGAGACATTTTGCGTATGGTACACAAAGTAAACTCTGGTCACCCTGGAGGTTCCTTAGGATGTGCTGAATTTTTTGTAGCCCTTTACAATGAAGTAATGGAGCTAAAAGAAGGTTTTGATATGGACGGTAAAGAAGAAGATTTATTCTTTTTATCCAATGGACATATCTCTCCTGTATTTTACAGTCTTCTTGCGCGTAGGGGTTATTTCCCTGTGGCAGAATTAAGTACATTCAGATTGATCAATTCAAGACTTCAAGGACACCCAACTACGCATGAAGGTTTGCCTGGAATAAGAATGGCTTCTGGTTCTTTGGGACAGGGAATGTCTGTGGCCATTGGCGCAGCACAAGCTAAAAAACTCAACAATGATTCTCATCTAGTGTACAGCCTTCATGGCGATGGAGAACTACAAGAAGGTCAAAATTGGGAAGCCATTATGTATGCTTCAGCAAAAAAAGTAGACAACCTCATTGCAACAATAGACTTAAATGGACAGCAAATAGATGGTTCAACAGACCACGTATTGTACATGGGAGATATAGCAGCCAAATTCAAAGCTTTTGACTGGGAAGTACTTTCAATTGAAAAAGGAAATGACATGTCTGCTATAATAGAAGGTTTAAAAAAAGCCAAATCCCTTAGTGGCCAAGGAAAACCTGTTTGTGTACTCATGCACACCGTAATGGGTAATGGGGTAGATTTTATGATGCATACCCACGCATGGCATGGTAAAGCACCAAATGACGAACAACTAGCCAACGGACTGGCTCAAAATCCAGAAACTTTAGGGGACTACTAAACCACAATAAGATGAAAAAATATATAGATACAGGGAAAAAAGATACTAGAAGTGGTTTTGGTGCAGGATTGGCCTATTTAGGAAGAACCAATAAAAATGTAGTTGCATTGTGTGCAGACCTTATAGGTTCCTTAAAAATGGATGAATTTATTGCTGAGAACCCAGAACGTTTTTATCAAATAGGTATTGCAGAAGCAAATATGATTGGAATTGCCGCTGGATTAACAATTGGAGGAAAAATTCCATTCACTGGTACATTTGCCAACTTTTCTACTGGTAGGGTATACGATCAAATCAGGCAATCTGTTGCTTACTCAGATAAGAATGTTAAAATATGTGCCTCACATGCAGGATTAACCTTAGGAGAAGACGGTGCTACACACCAAATCCTTGAAGATATAGGTTTAATGAAAATGCTACCAGGAATGGTGGTCATTAATACCTGTGATTACAACCAAACAAAAGCGGCTACCATTGCAATAGCAGATTACCATGGTCCTGTTTACTTGCGTTTTGGAAGACCTGCTGTGGCTAATTTTACTCCGGAAGACGCCCCTTTTGAAATAGGTAAAGCCATAATTTTACAAGAAGGTACAGACGTTACCATCGTGGCCACTGGTCACCTTGTTTGGGAAGCTTTAATTGCCACTGAACAATTAGCAGAAAAAGGGATAAGTGCAGAGGTCATTAATATACACACCATTAAACCACTAGACGAAGCCGCTATTTTAGCTTCAGTAGCCAAAACATCTTGTATTGTTACTGCTGAAGAGCACAATATCTTAGGGGGATTAGGAGAAAGTGTTGCGAGGACTTTGGCTTCAAAACATCCTGTACCACAAGAATTTATTGGTACAAATGACACTTTTGGAGAAAGTGGCACACCAGCACAACTTATGGAGAAATACGGATTAAACGCAGCAGCTATTACAACTGCTTGTGAAAAAGTAATAAAACGCAAATAAATTCGTTATAATACAAATGTCCAAAGGCGCATTTTAATTCTTTCAAAAAGATCTTAAAATGCGTCTTTTACTTTAAATACAAATTAAGATGAAAAAAGTATTACTTATAGCTTTGGCCTTAGTCACTTTTCAAGGCTTTGCACAGAAAGAAACAGGTATAGGAATTAAAGCTGGGGTAAATTACAGCCAGAACGGAGATTTAAAAACTGCTGTAAGCAGTGCTGCAAATGACCTTATTTCAGGATCTGATCAAAAAATGGGGTACCACCTTGGCCTTTATGCTAAAATGAAATTGCCTATTTTTTATCTCAGACCAGAATTGATCTTCACCCATACCAAAAGTGCTTATGATTTTTCAGGGAGCAGTGGGGTTTACAGCCAATCTAAAATAGACCTGCCCATTCTTTTAGGATATGAAATTCTAGGTCCTCTACATGTGTTTGCTGGTCCTTCTATTCAATTTGTTTTAGGCAATGATTTTGATATAAAACAGGTTGCATTAACCGATTTAGAAAAAAACACTACGATTGGTTTTCAATTCGGAGCTGGTTTAAATCTGGGACGTCTGGGCTTAGATGTGAGGTTTGAAAGGGGATTAAGTCCAAATCAAATTTCACTGATCAACAACAATATCACTAGTGTTTCTGAAAGCTCTATAGACACAAGGCCTACCCAAGTGATCTTTGCTTTGTCTTACGCTTTATAGCATAAAATAAAAAGTCAAAAAAAAAGCCCTGCAATGCAGGGCTTTTTTTTAATCTTTATCTAGATAGTCCGGGATACCGTCGCCATCTGAGTCGGTAAAAGTGATGGATCCGTCTGCATTAATGACAATTTCCTCTCTGGTAGGAATACCATCGTTGTCGTCATCTGAATCTGCGTGATTGGCTAAAGCCTGCTGGAAGCTACTGGCCTCTTCAGCTGCATCTGTATTATCGTTACCTAAAATCCCGTCCCCATTTAAATCTTCTAATATGGAGGGAATTCCGTCGTTGTCATAATCTGTGTCTACAACAAATTTACCCAATTCAATAGAAAACATGAGTGGCGTATAAGCTGGAATAACACCAGAACTAGAGTTGTAGTAACCTAGGGCAGAAGGAAAAACAAACAAGCCAATCCCACTGTCGGTAAACGTAGTGGTTCCATCAGGATGGTTCTCCACGTTAAGACCAGCTTTAAGCTTATTTACACCCAACTGATACCCTCTAATCGTAAAGGGAAGGTATTGCCACAAGAAACTAGCAGAAGCGTCAAATGATTTGCCATTTAAAAAACTCCCCTCATACTTAATAAGTGTAGAATCTGCAACGGTAGGAGAGATTCCACTTCCACCTTCTCTAACAACCAAATAATAATAGGTGTGGTTCACCACCTCTTTAGTGTCTAAACCATAATAATCAGAATCAATAGCTATGGTTTCTGATTGCATCATTTGGGAAAGCGGCGTTTTATTCACGTTGTCACCAGCTAGCGTGTCTACCCTTACTTTGAAGTCAAAACCTTCTGGTGGATTCTGAAAAGACTCATAATTGTAAAAATGTGTCTCCAAAAAAGCAGAAATATCTTCAGCATTGGTTGGTTCAACCTCACTTAAAGTAAGTGGCGGAATTGTTTCTACCCCTATTATCTCATTTTTTTTACAAGAAATAACAGTGAGTAATACAAAAGCACAAAGGAATATAGTATTCTTAGACATTTAGAATCATTTTAAGGCCGGCAAGATACAATTTTCCCTTATTTTTGTCAGAGACATTAACAAAGAATTTGTATTGTTTATGCGTTTAGATAAATACCTGTGGGCTCTGAGATATTTTAAGACCAGAAACATTGCTTCAGAAGCGTGTAAGAAGGGTCAAATCAGGGTTAATGATCAAATTGCCAAGCCTTCCAGAGAAGTATATCCTATGGATAAACTCCTCATTAGAAAAAATCAAATCAATTTTCAGTGTACCGTGCTGGACATACCTGCTAGCAGGTTGGGTGCTAAATTGGTGGACATGTACCGCAAAGACACCACTCCACTAGAAGCTTTAGAACAACACAAAGTAGCCACACTTGCACAAGAACACTATAGGAAAAGTGGTACAGGAAGACCTACAAAGAAAGAAAGAAGAGACCTCTCTGACTACGCCCAAGAGAACGAGGAAAATAAAGATTGGGAATAAGAACACAGCACCGTATGAATACAAATGAAGACTTAAATCAAGCCTATTGGGAAGAGAGATACCACAACCATCAAACTGCTTGGGACATTGGAGCTATTTCTCCTCCAATGAAATCTGCTATAGACCAACTGGCCTTCCAATATCCGGATAAAAAAGATTTAAATATCTTAATTCCTGGCGCTGGTATGGGATATGAAGCCATTTATTTGCATCAAAAAGGCTATACCAATGTCCATGTCTTAGATATTGCCAAAAAACCCTTAGCTGAAATTGCACTTAAATGCGAGAATTTTCCTGAAGATCACTTGCACTGCACAAACTTCTTTGATTTTCAAAAGGAACCTTTTGATATGATCCTTGAACAAACATTTTTTTGCGCTATACCACCTAATAATAGAGAAATGTACGCCCGTAAAATGCATGAATTGTTAAAGCCAAAAGGTATTTTAACTGGCCTATTATTTAATTTTCCTTTAACGGATGATGGACCTCCATTTGGTGGCAGCATAGAAGAATATTTGGATTTATTTGACCCTTATTTTTTAGTAAATTTCATGGAAACTGCTCAAAATTCAATAAAACCTCGGGAAGACAAAGAACTCTTCTTTATATTTGAGAATAGAATATAAAAATCAGTCCTAAACACACGCAATATGTCACTTCAGATATTAACACACCAAGAGATAGCCCATAAAATTCAAAGAATTGCTTACCAAATCTATGAATCTAATGTAGATGAGAAAGAAATTGTAGTGGCTGGGATTATAGGTACTGGTCTTGAATTCGCCAAAAAGATTAGCCGCGTACTTGAAGAGATTACTACGGCCAATATCTTACTGTGTGAATTAAAAATGGATAAGAAAAATCCACTAAAAGGGGTGAGTACTTCTGTAGACAAAAGTGATTACGAGAACAAATCTGTGGTACTGGTAGACGACGTTTTAAATTCAGGAAGCACCCTAATATACGGGGTACACCATTTTCTTCAAGTGCCACTAAAACAAATAAAAACAGCGGTTTTGGTCAACAGAAATCATAAAAAATATCCTGTAAAAGCAGATTTTAAAGGTATTTCCCTCTCCACTTCCTTACAAGAACACATTGAAGTAAGGTTTGAAAAGGACAATGACGCCGTCTATCTAAAGTGATATTTTAGCTAGCCTATAGCAACTTAAGATTACTTTGAATTTTTTGTGAAATTTCATTGGGTGTTTGCCCAAGTACTGGAACAATTAAATGGGCCTGCTCATAAAATGGCGCGCGTTCAAAGAGGTGTTTTCCTAAAAATTCTGGCAACAGCGCTTTGTCTAAACCTGCTAGCAGTGGCCTTTGGTCCATTTCACCTTCTAAACGAGTCACCAATTCTGGTATAGAAAGTTTCAAATACACTACAATGGTATTTGGAAAAAATTTCATGTTTTCCAAATTGTCGCCAAAACAAGGGGTTCCACCCCCTGTAGACAAAACAAATGAATCATCAGAATGTCCTAAGTGAAGCAATGCTTCTCGCTCTACTTTTCTAAAAAAAACCGCTCCTTTATTCTTGAACAAGTCTGGAATAGACATTCCTTGCTTTTCAGATATATAGTGATCTAGATCAATAAAAGGAATCCCTAAGCGTTCCGCTAAGATTTTTCCAGTGGTGGTTTTTCCACTCCCCATATAACCTACCAATACAAGCTTCATACTTTATACAATTCTATAGATACAAAGTTACATTTCTTCAAAGGTTTTATGCTTTAAATTAACATACAAAAACATTCAATAAAAAAAATACTCTTATTTTTTAACCCTAATTGGCTGTATAGCAGCACCCTTTAAAAAAAAACAAAAAATTATATGTAATTAGCCTTGGAAAATTAATTATTGATAGTATATTTGCACCCGCTAACAGCAATAAAGTTAGTTAATGACCTGGTAGCTCAGTTGGTAGAGCATCTCCCTTTTAAGGAGAGGGTCCTGGGTTCGAGCCCCAGCCCGGTCACAAAAAAGTTAAGTCTTGCACTTAACTTTTTTTGTTTGCACCCTTTTTGAACAAATTTTTGTTTCTTTAGTGCGCAAATGCTCACGTGGTGAAATTGGTAGACATGCCATCTTGAGGGGGTGGTGTCCTATGGACGTGCTGGTTCGAATCCAGTCGTGAGCACAGAAAATCATATCACTTAACTTAAGCGGCTTCCCTAGGAAGTCGCTTTTTTTTTCTACAAGAGGCCCTTTTTAAGACCCTACAGTTTCAAAAGATTTACTACATTTAAAATCGTATTAAATCCTGAAATATTTCATTAGTGACAACACCCAATAAAGTTTCAATCATAGGCGGCGGAATACAAGGATTGTGCACCGCTTATTACCTCAATAAACAGGGGCTTGAAGTAAGTATATTTGAGCCTAAAACAGCAGAGACGGGTGCCTCATATGTTAATGCTGGCTACCTTACACCCAGTCATATTATTCCATTGGCAGCGCCAGGAATGATTCGCAAAGGATTAAAATGGATGCTGAATTCCAGTAGTCCATTTTATGTGAAACCAAGAATAGACAAAGCTTTTATTAAGTGGTCATGGCGGTTTTATAAATCGAGTACACTACAAAAAGTAAATGCAGCCATACCCGTAATTAAGGAAATAAATCTGCTGAGTGAACAGTGTTTCAAAGAGATTAAATTAAGTGGAGATTTAGGAGACTTTCAATTAGACCATCATGGGCTACTCATGCTTTATAAAACTAAAGCTGCTGGCGAGGCTGAAAATGAGGTGGCCAAAAAAGCGGCCAATCTTGGCCTACAGGTGAGCTATCCAAATCAGATAGAATTAAACAGCCTACAACCTCAGCTAAGCAAAGACATTCTAGGGGGTATATTATATGACTGTGACAGCCACACTACCCCAACAGAAATAATGCCTAAGCTAAAAAAGAAACTCTTAGATTCGGGCGTGAAATTTATCACAGAAAAGGTGTGTCGTTTTGAACTTCAAAACAATAAGCTTACTGCCATTGTTACAGACAAAAACAACTACCCTACAGAAGAAGTAGTCATAGCTGCAGGGGCATGGAGTGGCCAACTCGCCAAGCAGCTAAACATAGATTTGTCATTAGAGGCAGGAAAAGGGTATAGAATAGATGTGAAAAGAGAGACCGGTATAAAAATACCAGCCATACTCATGGAGGCAAAAGTAGCCGTAACCCCAATGAAAGGATTTACCCGTTTTGCTGGAACCATGGAATTATCCGGCATTAATACAAACATTAGGAAAGAGCGGGTAAATGCGATCGTTAAAGCCGCAGAAGCCTATTATCCCGGTCTAAAAATTACTGCTGCAGAAAAGGAAGCAGCCGCTTCAGGAATGCGGCCGGTTTCTCCAGATGGGCTACCATACATTGGAAGGTCTAAGGCCCTAAAAAATCTATGTTTTGCCACTGGACACGCCATGATGGGATGGAGTCTAGGGCCAGCTACGGGAAAATTAGTGTCAGAGATTATTTTAAATAAAAAGCCAAGTATGGATTTAGCGCCCTTTAATCCTGACCGAAAATTCTAATCCCTAGTAATTCTAATCGAGTGACCTTATTTTTACTGCTTTAAACCATACCCCAGAACCATGATCCTGTAAGGCCAAATATCCCATGTTGGCCTTCCCATAGTCAGGGTAATCTGTCCATTTTCCGCTGTTCCTAAGTACCTCCCATTCTGGAGTGAATTTATCAAAAGACACTATAAGCGCGCCGTTTAAATAATGAGACACTTTACCCTGATCAAAAATAATACGGCTTGTATTCCAATCCCCTACTTCACTCAAACGCTTGGCGTCGTTAGCAATATGCATGGCGTAGTTGGCTCCAGTTTTTTGCCAATCTTCAATGGGTGAGGGAAAGCCAACGTCATCCAAAAGCTGATACTCTGGTGCTGTCTGATAAGGAGAATGGTATACAGTGTCTTCTATCACATGATAAAAAACTCCGCTATTGCCTTCGGGACTGATCTTCCAAGACCAAGAAAGTTCAAAATTACCATATATTTTAGTAGAAATAATATCTCCTCCCACATCTCCAGCCAAGCCAAAACAGCTGATTAAACTATCTGAAATTTGCCAATTATATGGCAATGAGCCTTGGTTATAACCCCGCCACTTTTCTGGAGACATTAAAGATTCCCAAGAATTATTTTTATTAAGATCCCCAATTTCTGCAGAACTATTTGCGAAATTGCTATTGGAAAGGGCTTCTTTATTTGGATTGTTTTTACAACTTATTTGGCCTGCTAAAAGCAGCCCGATGCCCCATAAATATATCTTTTTCATTTCTTATTTTTTTAGTTTCATGTTTTTTGGATCCCATAAAATGGCTTTATTCTCATAATAACTATCATTACATGCCAAAGCTGGTGCGGCAGCCCTGTACCCAAAAATAGCATCTTCCACTACAGAATCTCCTCCTCTTATAGCAGTGAGCCAATTGCCAAAATGATCGTGATGCGCCCCCAAATATCCTTTTTCTGCGGCATAAACAATCTCTTCTTGAGGCTTCATTTCTTTTCTTGCTACTGTGTTAGAGGAGCCACTCCCTTTTGCTTGAGCAGCCAAATAAGGGTCTGTCTCAAAACTTTCTGCATTTCTCCTCACAATTACCTTATCCCATTGCACATCCATAGCGCCTTCGCTACCCACAATACGCAAATACGTAGTTCCAGAAGTACCATCTACAAAATTGCATCTTAATGAGAGGTTAAAAGCTGGGTGCTGTGGTGTTTTAGGATAGTCAAATACGCCCAGCATTACGTCCGGCACTTCTCTCCCATCATTCCAATACCTTAGTCCACCAGAGGCGTAAATTTGATCAGGCCCATAGGAATTGGTAATAAAATGCAAACTGGAGAATAAGTGAACAAATAAATCTCCAGACATACCAGTTCCATAATCCCTGTAATTTCTCCATCTAAAAAAGCGCATGGGATCAAAATCCCTCTTATGGGTATTGCTCAGAAAAGTATCCCAATCTAAGGTCTCCGTAGAAGCATCTTCTGGGATATTGTATTGCCAAGCTCCTGTAGGACTTCTTCTGGCCCAGAATCCCTCTGCATAATTAATATCCCCTATGGCTCCTTGCGCCAATAACTCCCTTGCTTTTTCATTTCCCAAAGAAGAGAGTCCCTGGCTGCCCACCATAAAAACTTTTCCTGTTTTTCTTTGCGCATCAATAACCGCATGTCCCTCCTCCAAACTATGCACCATAGGTTTTTCGCAGTATACATGTTTTCCAGCATACATAGCGTCTATAGATATTTGCTTGTGCCAGTGATCGGGTGTACCAATAATAACGGCGTCTACTTCTGGACGGGCTAATATTTCTTTATAATCCCTAGTGGTGAAAATGTCATTTCCCCATTGAGATTTGGCTTTGTCCAAGTGTCCTTGATACAGGTCACATACAGCGACTAACTTTACACCAGCATGCGCTAAAACAGCATAGGTGTCTTGAGTACCCATTCCACCTGCACCAATAAGGGCAATTTGAATCTGACTGTTTTTAGAATAATCTACTTCTTTAAGAACTCTTTTTAAGGGTTTCGTTTGAGAAGCAGACAAGAGGGAGGGAGTTGCAGCTATGGCCATACTCCCGATGGAAAATTTTTGAACAAACTGCTTCCTACTCCATCCAAAATGTTGATTTGATGCTGAAGATTGATTTATTTTTTTCATAAAAAAGGTTGGTTGGTTTATTGGATCATTTGATTATTGGGTAATTTATTTAATGGCATGTAAATCCAATGGTTTTGCTTTCATTCATTTAAGATATAAAATACTTGAAAGTTTACCAACTAATTAATTGATGAGATTAAAATGTTTAATATTTAACATAAAAAGATAAACAAATTGGATAAAAATTGTAAATTTGTTTAAGATTAAAAAATATCAAATGAGTTTAGTAAAAAAGACTTTTAGCATAAAAGATCTAGAAAACCTTTCTGGTATTAAAGCCCATACAATAAGGATTTGGGAGAAAAGATACAACCTATTAAGCCCAGAGCGTACCCAGACAAATATCAGGTTGTACAGTCTTTTGAGTTTACAGAAACTCTTAAACATTACGCTATTGTATGAGAATGGGCTAAAAATTTCTAAAATTGCCCAATTAAAAAATGAAGAAATTCCTCTAAAAGTCAGAGAAATTATAGACGAGAAGTCCATCAAGAATAATATGATGAATGCTTTTAAGCTGTCCATGATTAATTTTGACCAAAGCTTGTTTTACAATACTTACAACAAATTGGTGGTTGATTTAAGTTTTAGAGAAATTTTCAAAGAATATTTTATTCCACTACTACAAGAATTGGGTTATTTATGGCAATCTAACACCATAAGTACGACCCATGAACATTTTATAACAAATTTAGTCAAGCAAAAGGTGTACACAAACACAGAAAAAGTACATAGGTCTGAATATGTGAACAACAAATCATTTGTGCTTTTTTTACCTGAAAATGAGATTCATGAACTAGGCATTTTATACCTCAATTATGAATTGAATCTCAGGGGGTATAAAAGTATATTTTTAGGACAGAGTGTTCCCATAGAAAACTTAGAGCCTTTGATTGCCAGTAATGAGTTTGTTGAATTTATTGCTTATGTGACCGTAGAACCTTCAAAGGAGAAAATTGATAAATACTTGCAAAAATTCAAAAAGAAAATATTAGATAAAAAAGACTGTAGGCTGTCTCTTTTAGGTTTTCAAACACAGTTTGTAGATCTAAATACTAAACCAGAAAACGTTAGTGTATACAGAGGTTTCGAAGATCTAATCGAAGCCTTAAATTTATAATAAATGAAACATATTAGCATAATAGGTTCTGGTTTCTCTGCACTATCTGCCGCTTGCTATTTAGCAAAAGCGGGACACAGTGTAGATTTATACGAGAAAAACAATACTATTGGCGGAAGGGCCAGACAACTCAAGAGGGAGGGCTTTACATTTGATATGGGACCAAGTTGGTACTGGATGCCTGACATTTTTGACAAGTTTTTTGCAGATTTTGACAAGAAAACATCTGATTACTACCAATTAGATAAGCTTAGTCCTGCTTATAAGGTGTACTTTAACGAGGGGCACTTAACCATTGGAGACAGTTTAAAAAAAATTATCCAAGCCTTTGAAGAAATAGAAGCAGGTAGCGGTGCTAAATTGGATAAATTCATTGCAGAAGCGCAAGACCACTACAGAATTGCTATAGATAAAATAGTATTGAGACCCGGTTTATCTCCACTTGAATTGGTTACCTCTGAGACCATTACCAGGGTAGATCGGTTCTTTAGAACTATCAGTCAAAGGGTTAGGAGAGATTTCAAAAACCCTAAACTAATAGCAACACTAGAGTTTCCTGTACTATTTCTTGGTGCAAAACCAAATCAAACACCCTCTTTCTACAGCTTTATGAATTTTGCGGATTTTGGTTTGGGCACTTGGCACCCTAAAGGTGGCATGTATGAAATTGTCCTGGCTATGGAAAATTTAGCCCATTCATTGGGAGTCAAAATGCACACCAATAGTCCGGTAGATAAAATAATTGTTCAGGATAAAAAAGCAATAGGGATTTCCGTAAAAGGAAAAGATATTTTGTCTGACGTTGTGCTCAGTGGAGCAGATTATCATCATTCAGAGACCTTATTAGACCCATCTTTCAGACAATATTCAGAAGTTTATTGGGATAAGAAAACGTTCGCCCCTTCTTCTTTGCTATTTTACGTAGGATTCAATCAGAGAATCCCAAATGTGGAACACCACAACCTATTCTTTGATAGTGATTTTACAAAACATGCAGAAGAAATATACGACAATGCTGTTTGGCCCTCTGATCCATTGTTTTATGCTAATTTCCCATCTATTTCTGACCCCTCTATGGCTCCTGAGAATTGTGAGACAGGGTTTTTCTTGATTCCAATTGCACCAGACCTAGAAGACAATGAATCTTTAAGAGAACACTATTTTAATAAAATCATGGACAGGTTTGAACTTAAAATTGGTACAAACGTTCGTGAAAATATTATCTTTAAAGAGTCCTTTTGCGTGAAAGACTTTAAAGAAACGTATAACTCTTACAAAGGAAATGCCTACGGATTGGCCAATACTTTAATGCAGACTGCTTTTTTAAGGCCAAAATTAAAAAGTAGTCAGGTACAAAATTTATATTTCACAGGCCAACTTACGGTTCCAGGACCAGGTGTTCCACCGGCACTTATTTCTGGGAAAATTGTAGCGGACCTTATTTCAAAAAAATAATACGGATGAAAAGCCTATTTGACCAAGTTTCATATAGATGCAGTAAGCAAGTTACTGAATCATATAGCACCTCATTTTCTCTGGCAACTAAAATGCTAGACATCAGCATAAGACAGGACATCTATAACATATATGGTTTTGTAAGATTTGCAGACGAAATTGTAGATAGTTTTCATGATTACGACAAGGCTTTACTATTTGAAAGATTTGAATTTGATTTAGCGAATGCCCTTCGTGACAAGATTAGTCTAAACCCTATTTTAAATGCATTTCAACATTCATTTCACAAGTATGACATTCCATTAGAGCTGGTTACAGCATTTATGAAAAGCATGAAAATGGATTTGACTAAAGAGGCCTATATTACAGAAGAGGAATACAAAGAATACATCTATGGATCTGCAGATGTTGTTGGACTCATGTGCCTAAAGGTTTTTGTCAAAGGCAATATAGACCAATACAACGATTTAAAAAATTCGGCCATGTCATTAGGATCTGCCTTTCAAAAGGTAAACTTCCTTAGAGATCTCAAAGCAGATTTTGAAGGGCTCAATAGAACCTACTTTCCAAACACAAATCTAAATGCGCTAGATGAAGAGGCCAAGGAAAGAATCATTAAAGAAATACAAGAAGACTTTTCCAATGGATTGACGGGAATAGTTTTACTACCTAAAGAAGTTAAATTTGGGGTGTATACCGCTTACATATATTATTATAAGTTACTCAAGAAACTAAAAAACACCCCTCCTTTAGAAATTAAAAACAGTAGAATTAGGGTGGCCAATCATCAAAAGATGGGACTGTTGGTAAAGTCTTATTTGAGTTGTAAATTTAACCTAGTTATTAAACCTTCATAAACAAATAAAATGCACCTACTCTATTGGGCTTTATGCTTTGTTGCCACATTTTGTATCATGGAATTCATGGCTTGGTTCTCGCATAAATATATTATGCATGGATTTTTATGGTATTTACATGAAGACCACCATAAAAAAGACCACGACAGTTGGTTCGAGAGAAATGACACTTTCTTTATTTTTTATGCGGTCATTAGTATGGGCTTTATAATGACGGCAGAAAATACTGCTTTTTGGCAAGGATGGCCCATTGGATTGGGTATTATGGCTTATGGCTTTGCTTATTTCGTGGTTCACGACATCTTTATACACCAGCGTTTTAAATGGTTCAGAAATGCAAATAATAAATATACAAAAGGCATTAGAAGGGCCCATAAAATGCACCACAAACATTTAGGTAAAGCAGACGGAGAATGCTTTGGAATGTTATTTGTCCCCTTTAAATATTTCAAATAATGCAAAAAAAAGCCATAGTTGTTGGCGCAGGTATTGCTGGTTTAGCTTGTAGCTTGAGATTACAAAAAAAAGGCTATGAGGTCACTGTTGTTGAGAGAAACAACTATACTGGAGGTAAAATGCATGTACTGGAAGGAAATGGCTTTAGATTCGATTTAGGCCCCTCTCTTTTTACCATGCCAGGGCTAGTGGAATCTCTATTTGAATTATCTGATAAGCCTATTGAAGATTATTTTACTTATAAAAAAAAGGAGGTAATCTGTCATTATTTTTGGCCTGATGGGAGCTTCTTTAAGGCATCGGCGGAGCCAGAGGAATGGATCAAAGAGGCGGCTGATTTTTTTGGAGAACCCTCAGAAATTTTGAGAAGGTATTTAAACAATAGTGCAAGAAAATATTCGCTCACTGCGCCTATTTTTTTAGAGAGATCATTGGCTGATTGGAAAACATATTTAAGCACAAATACACTAAAAGCAATTTTTAACTTGGGTGCCTTAAACATCTTTAATACCCTTGACAAACACCATAAAGGAATATTCAAAAACAAAAAACTCATTCAATACTTCAACAGGTTTGCCACCTATAATGGTTCCTCTCCTTACAAGACTTCTGCAATCATGAGCATGATTCCTCACTTAGAAATGCATAAGGGCACCTACTTTCCAACAGAAGGCATGCATTCAATAGGACAATCGCTCTATCAATTGGCCAAAGATAAAGGAGTTCGTTTTTTACTTGAAACTCCAGTGGTAAAAATTAATGTAGAAAACAATAGTGCAAAAGGCATAGAAATAGTAGTAAATGGAGCAACACAGTATTTAAAAGCAGACGTAGTCGTTTCAAATGCAGACGTATTTCACACCTATGAAAAACTGCTTCCAAACATTCAAACACCTAAGAGAATTGTTCAAGAGGAAAGATCGAGTTCTGGACTCATATTCTACTGGGGTATTTCTACCTCTTTTCCCTCATTAGACCTTCATAATATTTTTTTCAGTGAAGACTATAAGCTTGAATTCAAAGAAATTTTTGACCAACAGACCTTACCTACTGATCCAACCATATACTTAAACATAAGTTCCAAGGAAAAACCATCAGATGCCCCTCAAGGTTGTGAGAATTGGTTTGTGATGGTAAACGCACCAGCTAACAAAGGTCAAGACTGGGAAGATTTAAAGCAAAAAATGAAGCAAACAATTGTCAGTAAATTATCCGATTTACTGGGTGTTAATGTAGCTGACTATATTGTTTATGAAGAAATTTTAGACCCAATTGGTATAGAAAAAAACACCAATGCATCACAAGGTGCCCTTTACGGCACTTCTAGTAATGATTCAAAAGCAGCATTTTTAAGACAATCCAATAAAAGTCATATTGAAAATTTATATTTTTGCGGTGGTTCTGCACACCCTGGAGGTGGGATTCCACTCTGTCTCTACAGTGCCAAAATTACAGCAGATTTAATTCCGGAAATTTAGTGCAATACCCAAAAATTATATGGAATAAAATTCCTGATTTAATTTTAACTGTATACCATATAATAGTATTGAATTAACAATCTTAAAAAGCCTTTAACAGATATTAGGCCTCAAAAAAGTAATGACAAAGACTACTACCCGACAAATTGAACCGAAAACAAGTTTTGCTATAGGATTGATTTGGCTATTCAATATGACTGCAATCATTGGTATTGGTATGGGGTTTCAAGAGTGGTTTATTGAGAAAACATATGTGAATATGCTTCTTTACACCGTTTTTTTAATCGCCTTATTTCCGGTGTATTCATCCAGAAATATATTCCTTTTCACCACAGCATTTCTAATTGGTATGTCTAGTGAATGGATAGGTGTGCATACCTCTTGGCTATTCGGTAGCTATTACTACGGAGAAAATTTAGGTGTTAAAGTAGGGGGCGTGCCGCTACTTATTGGTATAAATTGGGCTGTACTGAGTCTAATCTCAGCAGATCTTGTGAGAAAATTAAACAGCGCTAAATACTATAAGGCGCTACTTGCTTCTTGTCTCATGGTGGGCTTAGATCTATTAATGGAGTATGCAGCACCATCGCTAGACTTTTGGTACTTTGACGGAGGTATAGCGCCAATAAAAAACTACCTAAGCTGGTTTGCGGTGGCTTTTATAATTCAGCTCATCATAAACGATAGCTATACCCATGGAAATCGAAAGTATTCACTGCATTTACTTTTGAGTCAGTACGCTTTTTTTACCGCTTATTTATTGCTTCAATAAAGAAGACAAGCCCGCAGTAAAATCTGGTTTATCCCAATCACTAATCCGCGCGGTTTCAAGCACTATATTTCCATTTGCGCTTATGACATAGCTGGTTCCTAATGCCATACTTTTAAATGGACTTTTATCTTCCACTACTCTATAAGTAATAGGAAAGGAAAAGTCTTGGTTTTTAATGAACTGTTCTACCGGCTCACGCTCCTCATCTGTAATAATAAGAAAGACTATGTCACTACCAAAACGCTTATAAAGCGTTTCAATACTCTCCAGTGAAGCTTTCGAAGGCAAATGCCAAGACGCCCAAAATGACACAAAAATAACCTTGCCTTTAGATTGTTCCAAAGAAAAGAAATCCCATTCTTTGTCTTTTAACCTCCATTGATAGCTAGGAATTTCATATTGATCTTCTACGCTCAAAAAGCGGGGGGTTGGCGCCAGTAATTTAGTCAAGAGTAATTTACCTTGGCTCCCTAGTGGTGAATACATGAGTAACAACACTAGTCCAATTGTCATAAGTATAAGAACAGATTTTAGCTTCATAGTATAAAAATAAAAAAACACCCCATATAATATGAAGTGTTTTTTTTAAAATGATTGCACTACTTATACTTAAGCAGCATTTTCCTTTTTGATTACGTTTAAAGCAGATCCTGCTCTAAACCAACCTATTTGTGAATCATTATAAGTATGATTTACTTGAATAGTGTGGGCAGTTCCATCTGCGTGTTTGATCTCAATAGTCAAAGCTTGTCCAGCTTTAAATGAGGCAATATCTACAAAGTTAAAAGTGTCATCTTCTTTGATTAAGTCGTAATCAGACTCGTTCACAAAAGTCAAGCCTAACATTCCTTGTTTTTTAAGGTTTGTTTCATGAATACGTGCAAAAGATTTTACAAGAACTGCTGCAACACCTAGGTGTCTTGGCTGCATTGCTGCATGCTCCCTTGAAGAACCTTCTCCGTAATTATGGTCGCCTACTACAATGGTTTTAATGCCAGCCGCTTTATAAGCCCTTTGTGCGTCAGGTACACCCATGTATTCGCCGGTGAGCTGATTTTTTACGAAATTTGTTTTCTGATTAAACGCATTCACTGCTCCAATCAAGGTATTGTTGGCAATATTATCTAAATGACCTCTAAAACGCAACCATGGACCTGCCATAGAAATATGATCAGTAGTACATTTACCCTGCGCTTTGATTAATAGTTTGGCCCCAGCCAAACTTTCGTTTTCAATAGGCTGGAAAGATTCTAATAATTGTAATCTTTCTGAAGTAGGGCTCACTTTAACAGAAACACCAGAACCATCTTCATCAGGAGCAATAAATCCAGCGTCTTCTACTGCAAAACCATTCACTGGTAATTCAATACCTAATGGCATATCTAATTTAACCGCTTCTCCATCTTCATTGATTAATGTGTCATTCATTGGATCGAAATCTAACCTTCCTGAAATCGCAATGGCTGCGACCATTTCAGGAGAACCAACAAAGGCATGGGTATTTGGATTGCCATCTGCACGTTTAGAGAAGTTTCTATTAAAAGAATGTACTATGGTGTTCTTCTCGTCGCCTTTAAGATCACTTCTGTCCCATTGTCCAATACATGGACCACAAGCATTGGTAAATATAGTCGCGCCAACCTCTTCAAAAATCTGAAGTAATCCGTCTCTTTCCGCTGTGAATCTAATCTGTTCAGAACCTGGATTAATACCAAAATCAGATTTAGGTTTAATCTTCTTATCGATTGCTTGCTTCGCAATTGAAGCTGCTCTTGTCAAATCTTCATAAGAAGAGTTGGTACAAGATCCAATCAATCCCCAATCTACTTTTAAAGGCCAATCATTGGCCTTAGCTTTCTCTCCTAATTCTCCAACTGGAGTGGCAAGATCTGGCGTAAAAGGGCCATTTAAATGAGGCTTTAAAGTGTTTAAATCTATTTCTATGATCTCATCAAAATATTTTTCTGGCTGCGCATACACTTCTGGATCTGCAGTAAGGTGTGCTTTAACTTCATTTGCAGCATCTGCCACATCATTTCTATCTGTAGCCCTTAAATAACGTTCCATAGAGGCGTCATAACCAAAGGTAGAAGTGGTGGCTCCTATTTCTGCACCCATGTTACAAATGGTGCCTTTACCTGTACAAGACAAGTTTAATGCACCTTCTCCAAAATATTCAACAATTGCACCAGTACCTCCTTTAACAGTCAGTATTCCTGCTACTTTTAAAATAACATCTTTGGCAGAAGTCCAACCTGAAATATTACCAGTTAACTTTACGCCTATCAATTTTGGGAATTTTAATTCCCAGGCCATTCCAGCCATTACATCTACTGCGTCTGCTCCACCTACTCCAATAGCTAACATTCCAAGACCACCTGCGTTAACAGTATGTGAATCTGTACCAATCATCATTCCTCCGGGGAAAGCGTAATTTTCTAGAACTACCTGATGAATAATACCAGCTCCAGGTTTCCAAAAACCAATACCGTATTTATTGGATACAGACTCCAAGAAATTAAACACCTCTTCACTGGTGGCATTGGCTACTTTTAAATCTGCCACTGCACCGCTTTTTGCTTGAATAAGATGGTCACAATGAACCGTTGTGGGTACCGCAACTTTTGGTTTTCCTGCTTGCATAAATTGCAATAAAGCCATTTGTGCAGTAGCATCTTGACAGGCAATTCTATCTGGCGCAAAATCCACATAGTCTTTTCCTCTAGTAAAAGCTTTATTTGATTTGCCATCCCACAAATGGCTGTATAATATCTTTTCAGACAAAGTTAAGGGTCTCCCCACTAATTCACGTGCTTGATCTACACGCTCTGCCATTTGGGAATACACCCCTTTGATCATATCTATGTCAAATGCCATTTGATTTTGGTATTTAAGTTAATGCTTGTAAAAATAGTAAAAAGCGAGGAGTTCACTAGCAAGAAATCGTTTTCGAAAGGGGTTTATTAAACAATTACTAAGAAACAGTTGTGTTTTTAATAAATTGTCAATAAACAATAGAAAAAATTATTCTTTTACCCAGTTATTTGCGAAATCACAGTCTCTATTAGACTTACTCACACTAATGTAAGTATCCTCAATGTGGGTTCCACGCCAGTCATTAATTGCTTTTAATTGCTTTTCTGTTTTGGCGAGCTCTTGAATTTTCATATAATCTCTTGCAAAATCTGCCGTGTGCTCTCCATACCTATTGGAGATTTTTAATATTTTATATTTTGTCTGCCCCCCTCTTGGGTCTGGCTCTTCAATAGGGAAAGATATTTCATTGTCCTTTAGATTACTTACTTGTTTATAAAGGCTTGGATCCATTTTAGTCAATTCAAATCTCGAATCGTAATTGGTAGGGTTTCTAAGTACACCGCCGTCAAACTTAGTCTCCTTTTCATCAGAGAAGTTTAAGGCTGCTTCTGCAAAAGTAAAAGCGCCTTCCTCAATCTTCTTTTTTATGTCTTTCAATTCATCAATAGCTTCTTTTACAGCACTACTTGGCACCTCTGGCACCATTAAAATGTGCCTTAAATCCAATTCTTGCCCCCTTATTTTTTCAATATAAATAATATGATATCCGAAAGGGCTTTCGAATGGATCTGAAATTTCTCCCTCTTGCAAAGAAAAAGCAACGTCTTTAAATTCTTTTACAAATGTAGTTTCTCTACTCATGGGATAAAACCCACCTTTAGATTTAGATCCAGGGTCTTGAGAATATAAAATAGCCTTAACCGAGAAGCTGGCATTGTTGTCCTCCACATCTGCTTTTAACTCATTGAGCTTGTCTATCACTTTCTGCTTCTCTTCCTCAGGAGCCTGAGGCGTTTTTACAATTTGAGAAATCTCTAATTCTGCACCAAATACTGGGCGCTCTTCTTTGGGGATATCATTGAAAAATTGCCTGACTTCCTCAGGGGTAATTTCAATCTCCTCCACTACCTTGGTTTGCATCCTTTCAGAAAGCATTCTAAGCTTATTAATCTTATTGAGCTCTTGTCTAAAACTCTCTTCATCTTCTTTCTTGTACACCTTAAGTACACGATCTAAAGATCCTGCCTGTGACACCAACTGCTGTAACTGACGCTCGCCAATAGCAGCTATTTCGTCATCTGATATCAGTACACTATCCTGAACTGCCTGGTGGGCAAAAAGGCGGTCTTCCATGAGTTTCCCTAAAAGTTGACAACGATTCACATCTTGATCAGAAACTCCTTGACTTTTTAAATCTATCAGGGTTTTTTCAATATCAGACTCCAAAATGACATAATCCCCAACTACAGCTGCAATACCATCCAATTTAATTCTTTTAAAGGCTTGCTTTACCTCTGAAGGCGCCACTAAATCCATAGACTTAGGTGGCTCTACTTGACTGTCTTGTATGGCTAAACTGTCCTGAGCCATTAGGGTTACAGAACATAAAAATAATAGCATTACGCTACTAAAACGGTATTGTTTAATTGTAAATTTCAAGGGCTTTGTTTTTAATAGCTTCATCAATAATATCTCTTTCTATTTGTTTCAGAAACGCTTGTTTCCTTCTAATTTTCAAAATTTGCTCCAGGGAGGGCTTCACATAACTTAAAGGGGCTATGTCATTCACTTCTAACACTTCTTGGACTTGTCCCAAATATACCCCTAATGAATCCTTCAATTCAAAAAATTGTGATTTTTTTAAATATATTTCTTCATTATCGCGCGCTAAAGGTCCTATTTCCTTCAGTATCCTATTCAAAGGCACCCAAATAGAATCGTTCAGATTCAGTTTATTAAATTGAATGCTTATAGAATCTAAATACCTTATATCTGCTTCCTCAAAAGTTTTTAACTTTTGGGCAATCAAAGCAACATCACTATAATTCCTCGGGAGACTCACAAATCGCAAACGAATTAATTTTTCTTTCACCAAAAAGTTTTGCTGCTCATTAGCATAAAAAGCGGCCAACTCATCTGATCCAATCAATGTATCTGATCTAGAATTAACCAATGCCTCTTTATAAGCCAGTGTATATAAGTCACTTTTATAATTAGCCACCAAACGGTCAAATGCTTCCATCTTAGCAACAGGCAAGTTAATGAGTGATTTCTGTATGAGCAACTCTTTAGCAGCCCATTGGTTAATATAATCATTAACTATTGCTAAGGAATCTTGGGGACTGGTATTTTGATACAAATAGGAGGGAATGTCTTCTAAAAGCAAGTATTGGTCACCCAACTTCGCAACAGCATTCTCTTGAACTTCTGAACGTAAAAACGACTCACAAGACTGGAGACAAAAAAGCAGGCCCATTAAACCAAAAGATATACTCAAAATTTTCCTATCCCTCATCTTGCAAAAGTAAAAAATAAGCTGGTCTAAGACTTGTTTATCAAACTAAAATTAGGTTAATTTATGACTTAGACCAATAATTATATGGAAGAAAAAATAAAATTAATTTGGGATTTCAGAGGTCCAAATAGCGGGCCAACTGCTGCACATCATAAAATACACCTCAAAGAGTTTTGTAAAAAAGAGCATTACCTAGAATTAGAAATGGGCACTTCCCTCATTTCCGAAATGCACAGCACAGCATATGTTGTGGTGCCAAAAGACCTCATGATTGTGTTTAGAGACGCACTTAGACCACATAGGGGAGAAAAAGCATCTTAACAATAGTCCATGAAGCGTTCCACCATCAAATTAGCCCACATACCCAAGATCTTTTTTTTAACGGTCGCTTTCACCACACTTCTTAGCTGTGGCAGCCATCCTAAAAACTATGAAAACGCACTAGATTTTGCTTTGTCAAGTCCCTCTAAAAAAATAAAGAGGGTCATGGATAATTTAAAGGACCATGAGCTACAAATATTATTTACTAGTATTGAAAGAGCTGGAAGAGATGAAATAGACCCTATTACTTTTCATGAGTACTCATTTCAATTAGACCCCCTCCACTATTTTTACCCTGCTAGCACAGTGAAATTTCCTGCGGCAGTCTTATCCCTTGAAAAACTCTCCAGCTTAAACAGGTCTCATCTGGACAATTATCAGGTGGAAGGAGATACCCTCACTTATAATTTTGCCAACACTATTAATGAAATATTCGCAGTAAGTGATAATGATGCCAACAATAGGCTTTTTGAATTTCTTGGGAGTGATTATATAAATAGTAAGCTCAAAAGTAAAGGCATAAAGCCAATAAGAATATCACATAGACTTTCTACTTCAGACGCGGCCAATCCAAATACAAAAAAAATAGAAATACTCTCCAAGGGCTTAGAAACCATAACCATTAAGTCCAACAAAAATAGTAATCCCTTGCCTCTAAACCTCAACCAACTCAATAAAGGCCTTGGATATATTCAAGAGGGACAACAGATCAACAGTCCTTTTGATTTTTCTTACAAAAATTACTTTTCACTGCAAGCACAGCACGAAATGATCAAAAGGGTCATTTTCCCTGAGGCTTTCAAAGCGTCAGAGCGTTTTAATATATCAGAAGAAAAGAGGGCTTTTTTACTAGAATCAATGCACAAACTTCCTAGAGAGCAAGGCTATGATCCAAAAATCTATTACGACAGTTATGGAAAATTTTTGTGGTTTGGAGATACTGAGAAAAACATCCCCTCCCATATAAAAATATACAATAAAGTAGGCTACGCATATGGAACACTAACAGATTGCGCCTACATTGTAGACCACAAAAACAAACTGTCTTATTTTATAACTGCCACTATTTTAGTGAATAAAAATGGGGTGTTTAATGACAATAAATACGAGTATGACAGTGTAGGAATCCCTTTTCTAGCTGCTTTAGGCAGAGAGATTCACAGGTATGAAAAATATAAAAAAAGAAAGTTTTAGACAAAAAATAGCTCAAACATCCTAAGGAAACATACCTGATCTTAGTCTGACAACTTATTTTTCAAGGGGTGTAACGCCTTGCGGCACACCGTATAAATCGAAATCTCCCGCCTCTGAAATTTCTACAGATACAAACTCCCCTACTTTTAAGTAGTACGCACTGGCATCTATAAGCACTTCGTTGTCTACATCTGGAGAATCTGCTTCTGTCCTACCCACAAAATAGTTCCCTTCTTTTCTGTCTATAATACACTTAAAAGAACGGCCTACTTTTTCTTGGTTTAGCTCCCATGAAATCTGGGCTTGTATGTCCATAATCTCCGCAGCCCTAGCCTCTTTAACTTCCTGAGGAACATTGTCTTCTAAAGCATAGGCATGGGTGTCTTCTTCATGACTGTAAGTAAAACAACCCAAGCGGTCAAAACGGGTATCTGTGACCCACTGTTTAAGGGTTTGGAAATCTGCTTCCGTTTCTCCAGGATACCCTACAATAAGCGTCGTTCTAATAGCCATTTCAGGAACCCTAGATCTAAATTCAGCAATTAGCGCATCTGTTTTAGCTTTGGTGGTTCCCCTTCTCATGCTTTTGAGAATTGGATCCGAGATATGCTGCAAAGGAATGTCTATATAGTTGCAAATTTTAGGCTCCTTTTTCATGAGGTCTAAGACCTCTAATGGAAAGCCTGTTGGAAAGGCATAATGCAATCTAATCCAAGAAATACCGTTTACCTCCACGAGTGCTTCAAGCAATTCTGCTAAGGCCCTCTTCTTGTATAAATCTAGTCCGTAATAGGTTAAATCTTGAGCGATCAAAATAAGCTCCTTAACCCCTTTGGCCGCTAAAGAATTCGCCTGAACCACTAAATCTTCTATGGGCGTACTTTTGTGCTTCCCTCGCATGAGTGGAATAGCACAGAAAGAACAGGGCCTGTCACAACCTTCTGCAATTTTCATGTACGCATAATTCTTAGGGGTAGTCGTAATTCGCTCCCCAATAAGCTCGTGCTTGTAATCTGCTTCTAGAGCTTTTAATAAATTAGGCAGTTCTGTAGTCCCAAAATAAGCGTCTACATTTGGAATTTCTTTCTGCAAGTCTGGCTTATAACGTTCACTCAAACAACCTGTAACAAAAACTTTATCTACTTCTCCTGCCTCTTTTTGAGCCACATAAGAAAGAATGGTATTGATACTTTCCTCTTTCGCATTGGCAATAAAACCACAGGTATTTATGACCACAATATTCCCCTCCTCCTCATGAGCCACTTCTTTATTATTAGCTTTCAATTGCCCCATAAGTACTTCAGAATCATAAATATTCTTAGAACATCCTAGGGTAACCACATTAATTTTATTGGTCTTAATAGACTTTGTGCGCATATTGAGGGATAAAACGTTAGCTTCTGTTAAAGAAGGAATCTACAAATTCGTATTTATTAAATACTTGGAGGTCTTGAATGGCTTCCCCCACGCCAATATATTTTACAGGTATTTGCAATTGATCAGAAATTCCAATCACTACCCCACCTTTGGCAGTGCCATCTAATTTAGTAATCGCTAAAGAAGTCACCTCTGTGGCTTTGGTGAACTGCTGCGCTTGCTGGAATGCGTTCTGTCCGGTAGAACCATCTAGAACCAATAAAACCTCATGAGGTGCGCCAGGAATGACTTTGTCCATAACCCGCTTGACTTTAGCCAACTCATTCATTAGGTTTATTTTGTTGTGCAGGCGTCCTGCGGTGTCAATAATAACAACATCGGCGCTTTGCGCCAAGCCAGCGCTCAAGGCATCAAAAGCTACTGAAGCAGGATCACTCCCCATTTGCTGCTTAATGATAGGCACCCCAACGCGGTCTGCCCAAACCACCAATTGATCAATAGCTGCAGCCCTAAAAGTATCTGCAGCGCCCAAAACAACTTTAAGCCCTTTTGCTTTAAATTGGTGCGCCAACTTACCAATAGTAGTTGTTTTACCTGCGCCATTTACGCCTACAACCATAATTACATGGGGGTATTCGCTTTGAGGAACGGTGAAATCTTCTGCCTCTCCATGATCTGTCTCAGACAATAAACCTGCAATCTCTTCCTTTAGAATTTGATTGAGTTCTTCCAAACCAACATACTTATCTGATTTTACCCGAACCTCAATTCTATCGATAATTTTTAATGTAGTGTCTACCCCTACATCTGAACTCACCAAAACCTCTTCTAAATGATCTAAGGTTTCTGCATCTACAGTAGTTTTACCAACAACGACCTTCTCTAATTTATAGAGAAAAGAAGATTTGGTTTTTTCTAAACCTTTGTCTAAGGTCTCTTTTTTATCTGAAGAGAAAATTTTTTTAAAAAAACTCATTTGGTTTATTCTGTTGGGTAAAGATATAAAACAAAAAAGCTACTCTCTAATAGAAAGTAGCTTTTAGTATACGCTAAAATGCGATTATTTTTTAGACAACCATTGGTCTACTAATTCAGGAGCCATTACAGACTCTACAAAAGTATAGGCACTGGTCTTTGGAGAACGTACCATTTTAATAGCTTTGGTTAATCTTTTCGAACTTGTCTGTAGGGATGCTACTGTCTTCTTTGCCATGGCTTATTATTTTATTTCTTTATGAACAGTCATGCGCTTTAGAATTGGATTAAATTTCTTAATCTCCATTCTGTCTGGCGTGTTCTTTTTGTTTTTTGTTGTAATGTATCTAGAAGTTCCAGCAACACCAGATTCTTTGTGCTCTGTACATTCTAAAATAACCTGAATTCTATTGCCTTTCTTAGCCATCTTAATTATTCTTTATTAGGATTACTTAACCAATCCGTTTTTTTTACCTGCTTCTTTCAATACTGCAGATATTCCTTTTTTGTTAATGCTCTTTAGAGCTCTTGTAGAAACCTTCAAAGTGATCCAACGATCCTCTTCAGGAATGTAGAAACGCTTTTTAGAAAGGTTTACTTCAAACTTTCTTTTGGTCTTATTTATGGAGAAGGAAACATTGTTCCCAACCATAGCCTTCTTTCCAGTAATTTCACAAACTTTAGACATTTCGCTTCTTTATGAGTTATTTTAAACAGGCTGCAAATTTATATCTTTTTTATCTCTCTTACAAAAATCTTTTTTAGAATTTTATAATTTCTTTTTGTAAAAGCGCTAAAGCCTTGTTAACAGTCTTCTGCACAATGCGTTCCCGGTGGTTGCCCATAGAGAAAATTTCTGAATATACGCCTTTAGGATGGGCAATGGCTATGCAAACTGTTCCCAAAGGGGCCTCTGAATCTCCTTTGGTAGGTCCTGCGTTCCCAGTAGTGGCTATGGCAAAATCAGAACCCATTAGTTTTTGAACACCTAAAGCCATGGCAGAAGCCACCTCCTTACTCACCACAGAATGCTGCTCAATGAGCGATTTACTTACGCCTAAGAGATTAGATTTTTGTGCTGTTTCATAAGCAACTACGCCCCCTTTAAAATATGCAGACGCTCCAGGAATAGCCGTAAAAGCAGCCGCTAATTTTCCTCCAGTACAACTTTCTGCTACCGAAAGCGTTCTCTTTTTTTGGGTGAGCAACTTAGCCACAATCACTTCTAAAATATCTTCAGACTCTATACCGTAGACAATTTCTCCCAACAAGGGCATGAGCAACTGGACCTGGTCGTTTACTTCTTTCTCTAAAATTTCTTTATCTGGGCCTACGGCCGACAACCTCAAGCGCACCTTTCCCAAGCTTGGCAAATAAGCCAACTTAATATGAGGTGGAAGGGCATCTGCCCATACAGAGATATCTTCTGCTATAGCAGACTCCCCAACACCATAAGTTTGAATGGTCTTGTGAATAATATGGGGCCTTTTGAAGTCGGAAACTATTTTTGGAAGAACCGATTCAGACAGGATGGCTTTCATCTCAAATGGGACACCTGGCATAAAAACAAAAACAGTCTGTCCTTTTTGCACCCACATTCCTGGCGCAGTACCATAATTGTTTTTTAAAGGAATGGCTTTAGACGGAAGCAAAGCCTGGGTGAGATTACTATCATTCATTTTGGTAGAAATATACTTTTCAAAAAGCATCTTAATATGTGCCAGTACAACAGGGTTTTCTTCCAAGTGATCTTCAAAATAAGTGCACATTGTTGCCTTAGTGATGTCGTCTTTTGTGGGGCCTAGTCCACCTGTAATAAGTACCAAATCTACCTTATTTTGTGCGCCTTCTAAAGCAGTTAAAATAGCCGCTGCCTGGTCTTGAATACTGAGCATTTCTACTACACTAACCCCTATTTTATTGAGCTCTTGCGCCATATAGGTGGCGTTGGTGTCTACAATTTGACCAATGAGAATTTCATCTCCAATGGTAATTATTTTTGCATTCATACTAAGGAAAAATCACTTTTTAATACTTCCACTACTTCAGCCACTGAAGCCTGAAGGTCGTTTAACTGTTTAATTAAAGTAGCCACAGGCATTGGCGTCAATCTATTCTTTTCAATGCGAATACATAGCGACGTTGCCTGATCCAAGCCAAGCAAAATTAGATTTGGCTTTATTTTATGGGCCAATTTTGATATTTCTAACATTTCATCTGCTTTAAAAGCATCTTGCATTTTCTGAATATCTGTACTAACCTCTACAATAAAAACCTTCAACACTTTCACTATGAAGTCCTTATCCCCTTCTGCCACAGCCTCTAATCTAGCTAAGTCATACTTCATATCTCTTCTTGAATTGTTCGTGATTACTTAACGCCAATTTTAAACATAGATTGCCCTTCTAAAAAACCTTCTAAACTGTCTCCTTTTGAAATAGGTCCAACCCCTGCTGGGGTACCTGTAAATATAATATCGCCCTTTTTTAGGGTGAAAAAAGTAGAGACATAAGACAACAGCTCCTCAATAGACCACAACATTTCTCTTGTATTGCTCTGTTGCACCGTTTTCCCATTTTGTTGTAGTGAAAAAGCAAGACTGTTTAACGCAGGAAGCGCTTTGGCAGGCACCCACTCTCCAATCACAGCAGATCCGTCAAAGCCCTTACACTTCTCCCAAGGTAAGCCTTTAGATTTGAGCTCCTCTTGTAGGTCCCTGGCTGTAAAATCAATACCAAGACCTACCTCATCGAAATACAAATGTGCAAATTCTGGGCTAATGTGTTTTCCTACCTTCTTAATTTTCACCAAAACTTCTACCTCATAATGAATGTCTGAAGAAAAATCTGGTATATAAAAATCCTGTTCTTTAGGCAATACCGCAGAATCGGGTTTAATAAAGACCACTGGCGCTGTAGGCCTTTGGTTGGAAAGTTCAGAAATATGGTCTTGATAATTGCGACCAATACATATTATTTTCATCTGATGTTATTTATATAGCATTGTTTAAACCAGAAAGCCTAATCTGGGTAAGCACTTTTTTAGTGTATAATGGAAAATCTGCCTGCATGATCCAACTGTAATAACCAGGTTCATCTTCTAAGACTTTTGTCACTTTTTTATACTTGTGCTTTCCAAAGGAAAATATGGCTTCACCATTTTTATCTTCTATAATAAAGCCTGCAAAATCCAAAGATTTCTTTCTACTAGAAAATTCAGAAAGCCATTTCACTTCATTCTCCAAGGAATCATAGCGATCTAATTGCGCCAACAACACCTCATAGGTAGCCAATGTATCTGCAGCTGCAGCGTGTGCGTTCTCTAATTCTTTTTGGCAATAAAACTGATAGGCAGCTCCTAATGTTCTTTTCTCCATCTTATGAAAAATGGTTTGTACATCTACAGAAACCTTATTCTTCATATCAAAATCTATTCCTGCCCTCAGCATCTCCTCTGCCAGCAAAGGGATGTCGAACCTATCGGAATTAAAGCCCCCTAAGTCAGCATCTTTAATAAGTGTATATACCTGAGGCGCAAGGGTCTTAAAATTGGGTTCATTCGCTACTTTTTCATCTGTAATACCATGTACCGCAATGACTTCCTTAGGAATAGGCATTTCAGGATTGACCAACCAAGTTTTACTCTCTTTATTTCCATTGGGAAATACTTTAAGCACGGCAATTTCTACAATCCTATCCTTGGCTACGTTTATTCCTGTAGTTTCAAGATCAAAAAAACAAATGGGTCTATGTAGTTTAAGTTGTGTCTTTTCCATAATCAAAGATAAGATATACACCCCCTACCTCCTAACCCTCTTGAGTGCTTTATTTGGTATTTGAAAACAACCATGGAAATAATCCAGGTTCTTTAAACGCCAAGTCCCAACTGTTGTGGCCAACCCCTTCATAAAGGGTATAACGCACATCAAAGCCACGCTTTTTAAATTTCTTCACCATTTGTGTAGAAAAGCTTGCGGGAACTACAGGATCTGCATTGCCATGGAACACCCACCAAGACGGTCTTTTGTATTTTCTAAGGGTTTTGGGTGCGGCACCTCCGCAGATAGGAAATGCTGCTGCAAACAGTCTAGGATTGCGTTTGATCAATTCAAAGGTTCCCATGCCTCCCATAGAAAGACCTCCTACATACAGGCGGTTTTTGTCTAAAGAATAATTTTGAATCACCTCATCTAGTAGGCCTTCCAATAAAATCATGGCTTTTGTAGGAGCCCCTTTTTTATAAAAACTAAAATTTGGCATACCACCTTGGGGCACTTCTTTTTTTACATTGCTCCAATAATCATCCACTGCACATTGTGGCATAAGTACAATGGCTGGAAATTTTTTCCTAAAGGCCTTAGTCGTAAAAAGATATGCCCCGTGGGTTAATTGACTTTCATTGTCTGCACCCCTTTCCCCAGCACCATGCAGAAAAAGCAATAATGGATAGGACTTAGAAGCGTCATAATCATCCGGCAACAATATGGCGTAAGGCATTTGATCTGTGCCCATCTGAAAAGTCTTTTTTTCAAATGAAGTGCTTTGAACCGCAGTTTGAGCCACCACTAAACCCAGGGATAAAAACAAAAATATAAGCGTCAGTAACGTTTTCATTATACCGGTCTTTTAGGATCCCAAGATTCTAGGTAGTCTGCGATTGTTTTAATAAACATTCCGCCTAGCGCTCCATTCACCACGCGATGGTCATAGGAGTGGGACAAGAACATTTTAGAGCGAATTCCAATAAAATCTCCCTCAGCAGTTTCTATCACAGCAGGCACTTTTCTAATGGCACCTAAAGCGAGAATACCTACTTGAGGTTGGTTGATGATTGGGGTGCCAAATACACTGCCAAAGGATCCTACATTAGTGACCGTATAGGTTCCTCCTTTAATTTCATCTGGCTTTAATTTATTGTCTCTTGCTCTAGCCGCTAAGTCATTCACTACCCTAGCCATTCCAGTCATATTCAGTTGGTCTGCATGTTTAATCACAGGAACAATCAGGTTCCCGTCTGGAAGGGCAGCAGCCATGCCTATATGTATATTTTTATGCTTTATAATTTGGTCTCCCTCTAAGGAAATATTCATCATTGGATGCTTTTTTAAAGCCACTGCAACGGCCTCCATAAAAATAGGGGTGAATGTAAATTTCTCTCCTTCTCTTTGGGCGAATAAATCCTTCACTTTATTTCTCCAGGCCACAATTTTAGTTACATCTACCTCTATAAAACTTTGCACATGGGCAGAGGTCTGAACACTAGCTAACATATGCTGCGCGATGAGTTTACCCATCCTACTCATTTCCAATACTTCAGAGGCTGCATGATCCACACCAGACGGAATAGACACTTTGGCATGAACTGCTGATGGTTCAAAAGAAACTGTTTTTGAAGCCGCTTCAGTGGTAGTTGTTTTTCGTGACGCTACAAACAATAAAATATCATTTTTAGTCACCCTACCTTCACTTCCAGAACCCGTGATTTGAGCCAAATCCAAAAGAGACAATCCCTCTTGCTTGGCTATATTCTTAACCAAGGGCGAATAAAAACGCTTGTCATTAGAAGCGTGAGTAACCACTTCAGAGGCTGTTGGGACGTAAGGTACCTCTGCTGTAATTTTAGCGTCAAATGTTTCTGTGTTTTCTCCAGAGTGGTCTAAATCACTAAGGTCAAGATTTTCTGCTACAATAGCTTCTTGGCCTTTGGCCGATGCAGGCAACTCGCCTTGTGTTTCTATCACCGCAATCACCGCACCAACTTGCACCACCTGGTCTACCTCAAAAAGTTTTTCTACAAGTATTCCAGAAACCTCACTGGGAACCTCTGTATCTACCTTATCAGTAGCGATCTCCAGGACCCCTTCTTCCTGTTCAATTGTATCACCAACATCTTTCAACCAAGCAGTCAGAGTTGCTTCTGCAACACTTTCCCCCATCTGAGGCAGTTTTAATTCAAATCTTGCCATATGTATAATTATAGTGCTTTATTTGTTTGTTTTTTTGCAAAAATACCATAAAAAAGTCTTCATTACTGACTTTACCTTAATTTACTATGCTTTTAATGCGTTTTCAAATGGAATCCGCTGAAGTATGCTCCTCCCAAGGGTGACCTCATCTGCATATTCCAATTCGTCTCCTACAGATATTCCTCGAGCTATGGTCGATGTCTTAATGTCCAAACCTTCAATTTGCTTAAAAATGTAAAAGTTGGTCGTATCTCCTTCCATAGAGGCGCTCATGGCAAAAATAACTTCTTTGACCGTCCCCATTCTTAACTTCTCCACCAATGGTGCAATGTTTAAATCTCCAGGACCAATACCTTCCATAGGTGAAATTTTACCTCCTAGAACAAAATACAAACCATTGTATTGGGAGGTGTTTTCAATGGCCATTATATCTCTAATATCTTCTACCACACAAAGCAAACTCTGATCCCTTTTGCTATTGGCACAAATATGACATTGGTTGGTGTCAGATATACCAAAGCAATTAGAACAGTATTTAATCTCTGTTTTCAAATGGACTAAAGCAGCTGCTAAATCAGTGGTTTGCGAAGCTTCCTGTCTGAGCAAATGCAATACCAAACGCAGCGCTGTTCTCTTACCAATACCCGGTAATTGAGACATCTCATTTACTGCATTTTCCAATAATTTTGAAGAAAATTCCATGGGTATAAAAATACAATTTTTAACACACACCAACACGGCAATTTTAACTTTCTACACCAATACAATTTCCTACAATGAAAAGCCATTATCTATTTAAAAGAAACTGGTGTATATTGTGGCTGCAAAATCAATCCAAATGAGCCCAATTGCTATAGTTGTTCTGATCAGTGTTTACTTCCTAATTTTGATGGGCATATCCTTTGCTACCTCAAAAAATGACTCCAATGATGATTTTTTTAAAGCTGGAGGAAAGTCTCCTTGGTATGTAGTTGCCTTTGGTATGATAGGTGCTTCTTTATCTGGAGTGACATTTATTTCAGTTCCTGGTTGGGTTGCCAGTACAGGATTTAGCTATATGCAAGTGGTCTTTGGTTACCTGGTGGGTTATTTCATTATTGCATTTGTATTAATGCCCATTTATTACAGGGCTAATCTCACCTCTATCTACGAATACTTAAATACCCGATTTGGGGTTGTCAGTTATAAAACAGGCGCATTCTTCTTTTTTATCTCTAGGGTCCTTGGGGCCTCATTCAGACTATTCTTAGTAGCCATTGTTTTACAGCAATTTGTTTTTGACAGTTGGGGAGTTCCTTTTGAAGCTACCGTCATACTATCCATACTATTAATATGGGCCTATACTTTTAGAGGAGGTATTAAGACAATCGTATGGACAGACACACTACAAACCTTATTTATGCTATTGGCAGTAGGATTTTCTATCTATTTTATCAATCAGAAACTAGGTTGGACTATGGGAGAATTTCTCTCAAGTGAAGCTTTAGTTCCATTGAGTGAGCTTTGGGTAACAGATACTTTGTATGAAAAAAATCACCTTGTAAAATCCTTTTTTGGCGGGCTATTTATTGCCGTTTGTATGACAGGCCTAGACCAAGATATGATGCAAAAAAACTTGAGCTGTAAAGACATAGGCGCTGCGCAAAAAAACATGATTAGCTTTAGCCTAGTTCTCGTGGTCGTAAATTTAATTTTCTTACTTCTGGGGGCCTTGCTATTTATTTATGCAGAGCGTTTTAATATAGCTATGCCACTGTTAGACGGTAGCCCAAAAACAGACCTTTTATTTCCAGAGATAGCCCTCAACAGTGGGCTACCTATTTGGGTGGGAATTACTTTCATGCTAGGGCTCATTGCTGCAGCTTATAGCAGTGCAGATTCTGCTTTAACTTCTTTAACCACTTCTTTTTGTATTGACTTCTTGGGTATTGAAAAGCAAGCGCCAAACACCCAAAAAAGCACCAGAAAAAAAGTACATATAGGCATGAGTGCGCTATTGGTCTTAGTAATCATAAGTTTCAAATACGTGTTGGATAAAAATATTATAGATGGACTCCTCACGGTAGCCACCTATACTTATGGCCCATTATTAGGATTATTTGCCTTTGGTGTATTAACCAAACATCAGATTAAAGACCAATATGTATGGGTGGTAGCTCTGGTGGTACTGTCTTTTATAATTGTCATAGCCAACCTACCTGCTGCCTGGTTAAATGGATACATCATTGGGTATGAACTATTGCCTTTAAATGGGCTTCTCACCTTTTTAGGATTGTACCTCATCCGTAAAAAATAGCAAAAAAAAAGAGGCCTTAGCCCCTTATTTTATAGAAAAATTGCACCTATAATAGTTTTAATTGAGAAGTGCATCTGCTACCAGCGAATAATCGCAGAGCCCCAGGTAAATCCACTACCGAATGCAGCCAATACTACTAGATCTCCTTCTTTGACCTTTCCTTGCTCCCAAGCTTCTGTAAGCGCTATAGGAATAGATGCAGCAGTTGTATTTCCGTATTTCATTATATTGTTAAACACCTGATCATCAGACAAGCCGAATTTCTTTTGAATAAATTGCGCAATTCTAAGGTTTGCTTGGTGGGGCACCAAGAGTGAAATAGCTTCTTTGGTCAAGTTATTTGCCTTGAGACCTTCATTAATCACTTCTGAAAAACGCACTACAGCATTTTTAAACACAAACTGGCCATCCATGTAGGGGTAATAAGACAAGTCTTCTGGATCATTATCCTCTAAGATATCTGTCACCCACCTACTACCCATTCCTGGGGCTAATAATGAAAGTGCCTCTGCATGTTCTCCCTCAGAATGCAAGTGTGTAGACAAAATACCTTTGGTTAAATCTTCTTCTCTGGATACTATAGCCGCTCCAGCTCCATCGCCAAAAATAACAGATATATTCCTCCCTCTTGTGGTCATATCCATTCCATGTGACTGCAATTCTGAACCAATAACAAGTACATTTTTATACATCCCGGACTTCACATATTGGTCTGCTACAGATAACGCATATACAAATCCAGAGCATTGGTTTCTCACATCCAAAGCACCCACTGTATCTATACCCAAATCTCTTTGAACTAGTACACCAGGGCCTGGAAAATAATAATCTGGACTTAGTGTGGCAAAAACAATAAAATCTATTTCTTGTTTGTCTATACCAGCCCTTTCTATAGCTACCTTAGCGGCCTTTACACCCATAGTAGTGGTGGTCTCTCCTGAGCCTTTTACTACGTGCCTTCTCTCTTCAATTCCCGTACGTTCTTTAATCCAAGCGTCATTGGTGTCAATGTGCTTAGACAAATCATCGTTTGTCACAATATTTTCGGGTACATAATGGCCTAAACCAATAATTTTTGAATGGTATGTCATCTTAAATTGTTTCTTGAGACTGCAATATATAAAGAATTCTTTTATGCTAAGGACAAGTCTTTATAGCTGTTTACAGATACTTTAGCTTTTAGATCAAACATTAAATTAAACAAGCCAAAGAAGGTTCTATTTATATATAAAAAATGTTTAGACCCCCTGTTTCCATTCATTTTACGAATGGTTGGATCGTTTGCGTAACGTTCACTCAATGAGGCAATATTACCCCAAAAAACAGGGTCTCCAAAATCAAATACCTCCTTGTGAAAGGGTGCTGTAAACAAACTGAGCATTTCATGGAAAAGTACTTTAAAGTATGCCACTTCCTCCTTTGAGTCAGATGGCGTAATAATTTCCAAAGCTTTGAGTTTTTCCATAAAGAAAATAGGGTCTTTCAAACTTTTTTCATTGGCCAACTCAAAATAGGGCACATAAAAATTTAAGGGAATGGATTTAATACAACCAAAATCAATGGCAACTAATTCTGGATTCCCCAATTGAGTTTCAGAGGGCCTAATGAGAAAATTTCCTGGGTGAGGGTCCGCGTGAACCTTTCTAAGCATGTGAATCTGATACATATAAAAGTCCCACAAAGCCTGTCCAAGTAAATTTCCATGGACCTCAGAAAAGGGTTTGGCCACATATTCGCTCAAGTGTTCTCCTTGAATCCAATCCATAGTAATAATCCTGCTGTTGGACATAGAAGGATAGTATTCCGGAAAATTAATATTTGCAATAGTGCTACAAGCCTTGGAAATTTCTTGACTTTGCGTTACCTCTAATACATAGTCGGTTTCTTCGATAAGTTTGTCTTCTACCTCTTTAAAATATTTGTCGGTATCTTGACCTTTTAAATTGAACATTCTCAAAGCCACTGGCCTAACAAGTGCCAAATCAGATGTCACACTCTCTGCAACACCAGGATATTGAATCTTCACCGCGAGTATTTTACCATCTTTTGTCGCTTTGTGTACTTGACCTATACTCGCTGCATTAATAGAATCTTTGGAAAAAGTATCGTATACCTCTTCTGGATAAGCGCCTTGGTACCTCTTAAATACTTTCCTCACTAGGGGAGCTGAAAGCGGTGGCACAGAAAACTGCGCCAAAGAAAATTGTTCTACAAATGCCCTAGGAAGTAGATTTTTTTCCATACTTAGCATTTGAGCTACCTTAAGCGCGCTCCCTTTAAGGTCTTTTAATCCATCATAAATATCTTCTGCGTTATCTTGGTTTAGCTGCTCCTTGTCTAAACTAGGTGAAACCATTTTCTTGGTGTAGTACTTAGCGTAATTACCGCCAATCTTAATGCCCGTTTTAACTAAAGTAGCGGCTCTTTCAATCTTGCCCGTAGGAATATGGTCTAATGTTTTCATTTATTGGGCTAAGCCATGCGTTCTTTAAATAAAAATTTACCTAAGTCAAATACCTGTTCAAGAGGCGTATTATTAAAAACTTCGAAAACAGTATTGATAGACTTTTCTATCAGAATATCTGTCTTTTCAAAACCTGGAGAACTGTCCTCCATCCAAAATTTAATAGTAAATAGAAGTTGTACCCAGGCAGCCTCAGAAAAAATGGCTGGTTGGAATTGTGTTAATTTTGATTGCGCACTTGAATTATCAAGATCTATAAGGTCTTTAGTAAAGGATTTAAAATGATTTCGCAAGCCCTTTAAAGCCATTAAACCATGAAGCATGTTTTTGTCTGACTTAAGCGTAAACAACACATAAGATCTGTTTAAAGTAAGTAATTCAAAAAAACTGAAGAAGAATCCTAGCATTTTCTCTCTGCTAGAAGAATTGGTAAAATCTTCGTTCTTTTGAAGTAGGCGCATGGTTTGAGAGAAAAAAGCTTCCCACACCCCTTTTTCTAGTGCTTCAATATTTCCAAAAAATTGATAAAAAGAGGTTTCTTCAAAACCATGGGCCTTACAAAAACCGTAAACAGTTGCTGGTTTTTTTTCGTGATTTAACACATCTTCCATATAGGCAGAAATAATCTGATCTGCGTCTAAAACACTTACTTTTTTAGGGGATACTTTTTTCGTGGCCATTGATAATTTTTTGTTTAAGTAAAATTACAAAAAAATGAAACTAAATATAAAACGATTTTAAATAAGAAACGCACTTTTAATAAAGTGCGTTTCAAACCTAACCAATAAATAAACATAAGGAGTTGCGAATATTGATCTTTTCTTTTTCATAGCAAAGTATTCCCCATCTCCTATACAAATATAATAATTGTTTAATGATTAATGCAAATGAATAAACAAAATTAACAAAGTCATAACATTTAAGGGGCTGTAATTGTGTCGGTGGCTGTGTCAGTTTGTCATATAACAAAGGCTTGGTATTTTAATTGCTTAGTTATTTATATAATTTTAAAAAAATATAAGTTATGGCCCAAGGCAAGATTAATGTATCAGTGGAAAATATTTTCCCTCTGATTAAAAAGTTTTTATACAGTGATCACGAAATCTTTCTAAGAGAATTAATTTCTAATGCTACAGACGCTACACTTAAATTAAAACACCTTACCGCTATAGGTGAAGCTAAAGTAGACTACGGAAATCCTCAGATTGAAATTAAAATTGATAAAGAAGGAAAAAAAATTCACATTACAGACCAAGGTCTTGGAATGACTTCTGAAGAGGTAGAAAAATACATAAATCAAGTAGCCTTTTCAGGAGCAGAGGAATTTCTGGATAAATATAAAGAGGCTGGAAAAGACGCTGGAATTATAGGTCATTTTGGTTTAGGATTTTATTCCGCCTTCATGGTCGCTCATACTGTGGAAATAATCACCAAAAGTTTTAAAGATGAACCTGCAGCACATTGGACCTGTGATGGGTCTCCAAATTTCACTTTGGAAGCTGCAGACAAAAAAGATAGGGGAACAGAAATTATCCTTCATATAGCGGAAGATTCATTGGAATTCTTAGAAGATAGTAAAATCAGTGGATTATTAAACAAGTACAATAAATTCATGCCTGTTCCTATAGTTTTTGGAACTAAAACGGAAACCCTTCCCAAACCAGAAGGCGCTAAGGAAGAAGATCCAGCACCTACTCAAGAAGTGCAAAATATTATTAATAATCCTAATCCAGCATGGACCAAAGCACCTGCAGATTTAAATGATAAAGACTACAAAGGCTTCTACAGAGAATTGTATCCCATGCAGTTCGAAGAACCTCTGTTTCACATTCACTTAAACGTAGACTATCCATTTAACCTCACAGGAATTTTATATTTCCCAAAACTAACCAACGATTTAAATGTTCAAAAGGACAAAATTCAACTGTATCAAAACCAAGTATTTGTCACAGATAATGTAGAAGGTATTGTACCTGAATTCCTAACCATGCTCAGGGGGGTTATTGACTCACCAGATATTCCATTAAATGTGTCTAGGTCTTATCTTCAAGCAGACGGAGCAGTTAAAAAAATTGCCACCTACATCACCAAAAAAGTAGGAGACAAACTGAGTAGTTTGTTTAAAAACGACAGGGCAGCTTTTGAAGAAAAGTGGAATGATATTAAAATTGTTATAGAATACGGAATGCTTTCTGAAGATAAGTTCTTTGACAAAGCAGACAAATTTGCGCTTTATCCAACGGTAGACGGTAAGTATTTTACCTTTGAAGAATTACAAGAGACTTTAAAAGACCTTCAAACAGATAAGGATGGTAAATTAATTCTTTTGTACGCATCTGATAAAGAAGCCCAGCACGCATATATTGCAGCGGCAAAAACAAAAGGATATGAAGTCTTACTATTAGACTCTCCTATTGTCTCTCACCTGATGCAAAAATTAGAAACTTCTAAAGAGAATATTTCCTTTGCAAGGGTAGACGCAGACCCAATAGATAAACTCATTCAGAAAGAAGAAACCACCATTTCTAAACTTTCAGATGAGGAAAAAGAAACCCTTAAAGAAAAAATTGAAAAAGTTACGGGAGAGGGAGGCTTAACCGTTCAATTAGAGGCTATGGACAGTGATAGCGCGCCATTTGTAATTACAGAGCCAGAATTCATGAGAAGAATGAAGGAAATGCAACAAACCGGCGGTGGCGGTGGAATGTTTGGCATGGGCAATATGCCAGACATGCACAATTTAATTGTAAACATTAACCACCCATTGGTTACTGAAATTCTTCAAACAAAAACACAGAAAAAACAAGAGCGACTCATAAGCCAATCAATAGATTTAGCCAAACTCTCTAAGGGCCTACTTAAAGGAGCTGCCCTAAGTGATTTTATCTCCAGAAGTTATGAGATGATCAAATAATAAATTCATTAAAAGCAATAAAAAAAAGCCACCCAATTGGGTGGCTTTTTTTTATATTTAAAGGGTAACATACCCGTTATTTCTTGTCTACAACACCAAATTTATACCTTAATATAAGTTCGTGTGTATTCGCTCTTAGCGCAGTAGCAGAAGTGCGTTGACCCATTTCATAGCCATAACCAAAATCCAAGCGCTGCATTCCTTTGAATAATAGCATGGCAGAAACATAATCATTATTACTCACGCCTACCCCTATGGACAGTTGCTCTTTTAATTCAATTTGCCCCAAAGCTGTAATTTGGTTGGGCGCGTCGCTCACTACCCTGTACAACATCATTGGCCTCAATAAAATATTAGTTCCTAAGGGAATTGAAAGACCCGCAGTACCATAAAAATGAGGCTTATCTGTAGCGGTAGTAGCAATTCCATTGCTTTCTTTAAAACGCTTGCTATTTAAGAAATTAGGCACAGAAATACCTGCAAAAAACTTTTTAGACTGAATAAAAGCCCCTACCCCAATCGCTGGATTCATATAATTGTCAATATTACCTAAAGACTCATTAGACTCTTGGGTAATTCTATTCAATTTATTCAAATCAATATTATTAAAAATACCTCCAGCTTTAATTCCCAAAAACAATTTGGTGCTTTCTGACAGCTGCAATTTATAACTATAATCTATAGAAACAACCCCCTGATTCTCTACATATACTTGGTCTGAAAGATAACTAAAACCCCATGAGGCATTGTTTTTCTCTGTGGTATTATAAATAAATGAAGTGGCCCTAGGAGCGTCTTCTATTCCGGACCAAGCAGCCCTATAACCAATACCTGCAAAACTCCCTTGAGTTCCTGTAGCAGCAGGATTATAAAGACCCATATTTTGTTCAAAAAATAAAAAAATAGGCTGTTGTTGCGCATGGCCGTAGGCCGATGCCATTAAGAGAATCAATACTATTTTTGTATTTTTCATTGCAATAAATTAAAAATCAAAAGTAATTAAGTTCAAAAGTAGTATTTAAAATTTAAATGCTACAGGTCAAATTAGCATACCTTTAGATAATGGATGTACAATTTTCACTCTATTTTATGGCCTCCCTGTATATTTTAGGAGGAATCATGCATTATATAAAGCCAAAAATATACCTTAGAATTATGCCCCAATATCTGCCATGGCACAAAGAATTGGTGTTTTTAAGTGGCGTAGCAGAGGTGCTCTGTGGGCTTGGCTTGTTCTGGGTAGCCACAAGAAACCTAGCCCTATATGGTATAATAGTATTGTTGTGGGTGTTTTTGTTGGTACACTTTCACATGCTTTCCAATAAGAAAGCCGCAGCTGGTGTTCCAAAATGGGTCCTTATCGCAAGACTCCCTTTACAGTTTTTTCTTATGTATTGGGCCTATGCTTTCCTTTTGTAATTTCCTATCTTTGCCATGCTATGAAGAAAGAATTTACAGAAATTGAACTAGACCGCATTATTGAAATGGCCTGGGAAGACAGAACTCCCTTTGAAGCCATTACTTTTCAATTTGGTATTTCAGAACAAGAGACCATTGAAATTATGCGCAATGAAATGAAACCAACCAGCTTTAGGATGTGGCGCAAAAGGGTGCAGGGAAGAAGCACTAAGCATGCCAAACTGAGGTCTGGTGCTGTAGGCCGATTCAAATGTAAAATGCAACGCCAAATTACTGGAAATAAAATATCTAAAAGGTAATTAAATCGCTCAATACGTTTCTGTTAAACCTCAAGTGTCAAATTACAGGCTTATTGTTTTAGAGAAAAAAACTCTAATGGTGCTACACTAAATTAGCCAAAAATATCATTGAGCATTTTAGCTAATCTGAGCCCCCCCTTCTGCAGTTGTGATCTCATTATACCAGTATATTTATAGGCGTATTCATAGCCTAATTTTCCGTTTTCAGGTAGGTCATTATATAGTGTTGCGGTAATCTTATGCCCTTCTTTCATCCAATCCAAAGGAGTCCCCTTCATTATTTCTTTGCGCGCTCTTTTAGACAGCCTAGGAGATTCTTTGGCTAATTCAGAGTAACTCATGCCATAGTCATCAATCATATTACTGTCCCAAACCCTGTGCAAATTAGTGCTTTTCCCAAACCAAGTTAGCTTTACGTCATTACCACCCTTGTCTTCTTCTCTGCCAATATGCATGGGTTGGTGAAGATCTCCTATGAAATGAACCAATAACTTTAGGTGAAAAGCTTTTTCTTCTTTACTTGCATTCACATCTCTTATGGTATTAACACATACCTGAATACCTTGAATAATATCTCCTTGAGAATTGGCAGTTTGTAAGCTATACTGACCATCCAAAGGTAAATTTACATAATGCCAAGAACCGTATTTTCTATACTTTTTATCTGATTTTATGTCGTCACCATAATTAGAGACTAAAGCTAAAGAGGCTCCGTCTAATATTAATGCAATATTTTTAAGTGCTTTTTTACTCAGCACAGAGGTGGCTATTTCCCCAACTGTCCTGTGGCCCGTTTTTCCCCAATCTTCAGAGGTGGCAAAAATAGATTGTGTCGCAATTAAAAAAATGAATAAAAATCTCATTGAAATATATTTTGTGTAAAAATACAGAACCCTAGTTATTTTTTACAACAGAATATGAAATTATAATTAAATAAAAATATTAATTAGCGTAAATTTGAAAAACCACCAAACTAACTACTATGAATAAAACCTTTTGGTTCTTATTTCTTGCCTTAACCACCATTGCCTTCGGACAAAATAAAGAAAAAGAAATATTTGTAAAACTAATGGATCAACCCATATTAATAGATGGAGATTTGTCTGAGCCTGTATGGGATAGTGCCACTGAAAATGGTAATTTTCAACAGTATTTCCCCTCAGATTCTATTCTAGCCAAACAGCAGACCAAAATAAAGATGCTCTATGATTCTACCACCTTATACTTGGGCGTAACGGTGTATTCCAAGGGAAATGATTATGTTATACCCTCCTTGCAAAGAGACTTTAGAGCAGGTAACAATGACAACATCAGTTTTATTTTTGATACTTTTAATGATGGCACCAATGCTTTCCTTTTTGGCACAAATCCTCTTGGAGTAAGGCGAGAGGCTTTGATCTCTAATGGAGGTTCCAGTAGAGATGGATTCTCTACTTCATGGGATGTTAAGTGGCAGGGAGAAACAAAAATTTATGATAGATATTATACTATTGAAATGGCTATTCCACTAACTTCTGTTAAGTTTAAAGAGGGAGGAACCAAATGGAGGTTTAACAGCTATAGGTTTGATATGCAGGAGAATGAAACAAGTACCTATTCAAATATACCTCAAAACCAACTTATCTATAATTTAGCTTTTATGGAAGAAATGGTATTTGAAAAACCATTGGGCAAATCGAGAACTCCCTTAGCGCTTATTCCTTATATAAATGGAATTACCTCTAGAGATTATACCGTGCACGATTCAAAATCTCAGTACAAAGTGGGGGGAGACGCTAAACTGGCTATTGGTAATGGAATGAACCTTGACTTAACCTTAAATCCAGATTTTTCGAATGTAGAAGTAGATAATGTTGTCACTAATCTGACCAGATTTGAGATTTCTTTACCAGAAAGAAGGCAATTTTTTGTAGACAATAATGATTTATTTGGGAATTTTGGGAATTCCTGGGGTGAAAATCCTTTTTTTTCTAGAAGAATAGGATTGGCTAAAAATAAAGAGGGCGAAACCATAGAAAATAGAATCATTGGAGGAATAAGATTGAGTGGAAAACTTTCAGAAGATTGGCGCTTAGGTCTTTTAAGTATTCAAACAGATGAGGATCTTGAAAATGAAATTGCTAGTAATAACAATACCGTTTTCTCTCTTCAAAAAAAAATATTTTCAAGATCTAATATTGGTGTTTTTTTTATTAACAGAGAGACATTTAAAAAATACGAATTCATCAGCAATCAAGAAAAATACAACAGGGTTTTTGGTGTTGACTATAACTTAGCTAGTGCAGACAATAAATGGGTAGGTAAATTTTATCTTCACCACTCTATAAAGCCTGAAGTTCATGATAATAATGGCGCTAGAGGTGTGGAGTTATTTTATAATTCTAAGTTTTTTAATTTTGGAATTAGTGGAAACTACATTGGAGAAGAGTTTCAATCTGATCTTGGTTTTTTAAGAAGAAAGGATATTATAATGACAAATCCATTTGCAGAGGTAGTTATCTGGCCAAAAAAAACAAAGGTAAACAGTCATAGCATTAGAATTAATCCTTTTGTGTTTTGGAGGCCAAGTTTAGATTATAAAAATACTGACTTGACTTTATTTAGCATGTGGACTACAAAATTTCAAAATCAAAGTGAATGGTCTGCTAGAATGTTTAATAGGTATACTTATTTAACTGAGGATTTTGAACCCAGTAATACAGAAGGTGCTGTTGCCCTACCAGGTAATATTGGTTACCATTACACTTCTTTTGAATTGCGGTATGAGTCGGACAGGAGAAAAGTATTTTCTTATTCTTTTGAACCTGGTTTTGGTCAATTTTATAATGGGCGCAGAAACGTTATTAAAGGCAGCTTAAACTTGAGACTACAGCCCAAAGTAATTGTTGGACTTCAATATGAATACAATCAATTGAGAATGCCAAAACCCTATTCAGACGCAGATATCTGGCTGTTAAGCCCAAGGGTAGCTGTAACCTTTAATAAATCTGTTTTTTGGACTACCCTGATTCAGTACAGCAATAGAAATGACAATCTAGGCATTAACAGCCGCGTTCAGTGGCGCTTTGCGCCATTATCTGACCTATTTATAGTGTATAATGACAATTATTTTGTCTCTGATTTCGCGCCTAAATTCAGGTCTTTAAATCTAAAATTTACTTATTGGTTAAATATTTAATATGACTTATACCATGCTGTGCTCTGATTTAGACGGCACATTACTAGGACTCAAAAATAGACCAACTCCTTATTGTTGTAACACTTTTAAAAAATACAACAAACAAATAAAAATGGTTTTAGTCTCTGCCAGAATGCCTTCTGGTATGTATTATATTCAAGAGGCTCTAGGAATTGAAAATGAACCCATAGTGTGTTATAATGGAGCGCTTGTACTAGACCGCCAAAAAGTGATCAGCAGTACTTATATCACCATTGAACTCATTGAAAAAGTGTGGGCCATTTGTGAAAATTACGGTGTAGCAATTGGCTTGTATTCTCATGATGAATGGTTTGCTCCAAATCCTTCAGAACGTATTACAAAAGAAGAGTTTAATACCCAAACCAAAGTAGCTTTTGAGCCTACTACTGTCACAATATCTCGTTGGAAAAAAGCAGAAAAAGGCGCTCATAAACTCATGCTTATGGGCACAAAAGAAACCGCAGACAAAGCCATAAAACAGTTAGAAAATACCCTTGGAAATGTATTGGGAATATATAGATCTAACGACACCTTGATAGAAATAAGTCCTGGTTCTGTAGATAAGTGTAGTGGTATAAAAAGCCTATTAGACGGGCTAAGCTCTTTAAAGCATATTATGGCATTTGGAGACAATTACAATGATATGAGCATGCTACAAGAGGCTGGACTTGGAATAGCGGTGGGCAACGCAAGAAAAGCCGTAAAAGAGGTAGCAGATCATGTGGTAGCTCCTTTTAATGAAGACGGAGTAGCCCACTTTTTGGAAGATTTTTTTAACAAATAATATCATTATGAGCACTCCTTTTATTGTAGATGACACGGTTGTTTTTGGAATACTAGCAGCGTGTTTGGGCTTTGTGTTTTACACCTCTAATAGTAGTCATATTGTCTGGAAACGCATATACACCTTTATTCCAGGGGTGCTAATGTGTTATTTATTACCCTCTCTTTTGGTTAGCGCAGGAATTGTATCCGATAATACGTCTAATTTATATTTTATGGCTAGCCGCTATTTACTCCCTGCAGCTTTAGTGCTTATGACATTGAGTATAGATTTAAAGGCCATAGCTAGTTTAGGGTCTAAAGCATTAATCATGTTTTTTACAGGTACTTTTGGTATTGTTATAGGGGGGCCTATCGCCATACTTATAGTCGCTATTTTTTCTCCAGAAACTGTTGGCGGTAATGATTTTGACGCTATTTGGAGGGGACTTTCTACCATTGCAGGAAGCTGGATAGGTGGCGGTGCCAACCAAGCTGCCATGCTTGAAATTTTTCAATACAATCCCGAAAAATACGGCGGTATGGTATTGATAGACATTGTTGTAGCTAATATTTGGATGGCAATTCTGCTTCTTGGAGTAGGAAAAACAGCACAGATAGACCGTTGGCTTAAAGCAGACACTTCTGCCTTAGAGGCCTTAAAAATTAAAGTAGCCCATTTTCAAGAAAAAGTAAATAGGATTCCTACAATCAAAGACTATGTCATGCTGCTTTCAGTCAGTTTTACCGCTGTGGGTATAGCTCATTTTTTTGGAAACCACCTCAGCGAATTTTTAACAAATGGAGTTGCAGCAGTAGCAGATAAAAAAAGTTTCTTATCCTTCATGGGTTCTTCGTTCTTTTGGATGGTTGTGTTGGCCACTACCATTGGAATTTCATTGTCATTCACTTCTATTAAAAATTATGAAGGTGCAGGAGCCAGTAAATTGGGTGGTGTTTTCATCTATATCTTGGTGGCTACTATTGGAATGAAAATGGATCTTACACAGATTTTAGACAATCCAGGACTTATTGTCATTGGGCTCATTTGGATTAGTATTCACGCATTACTACTGATATTGGTGGCTAAAATAATAAAGGCACCCTTCTTCTTTTTGGCAGTTGGCAGCCAAGCCAATGTAGGTGGAGCAGCGTCTGCTCCTGTTGTTGCAGCAGAATTCAGTCCTTCACTTACCTCCGTAGGTGTTTTACTGGCTGTTGGGGGTTATGTTGTTGGTACAGCTGGAGCGCTATTTTGTGCTTATTTGATGGAAATAGCCTCTAATTTGTAAATATATTACGTATAATTTAAAGACTTTAGCCATCTTTGTGGCTCATTAATTAAATACCATGAAATATTCAATTTTACCTGCTTTAATAGCATTGTTTATTACAAGTTGTAATAACAGGACCAACGATTTAGACGCTATGGTTGTATCTGGAACTGTAAAAGGCTTAAAAAAAGGCACCCTATATTTACAACACATTCCAGACAGTACCCTAGTAACTATTGATTCTATAGAGATTGATGGATCTGGTAATTTCAAGTTTGACACTAAAATTGAAAGTCCAGAAGTGTTCTATCTGTACCTCAATAAAAAAGACAACAATACCATTAATGATAGGATCACATTTTTTGGAGAACCAAGTCTCATTGAAATAAATACCAAATGGAATGCCTTTGATATGGATCCAATCATTAAAGGAACCAAAAGCAATGAGAAATTTATTGAATACAATGAAATGATGTCAAAATTTAATATTCAAGACATGACATTTATGGAAAAGGCTATACAAGCCAACAGTTCCAACAACCAAGTATTGTTAGACTCTCTCCAAGATGCTTCTGAAAAAAATGCCCTTAGAAGGTATTTATTTGTCTTAAACTTTGCGCTAAATAATTCAGACTCCTTTGTGACACCTTATATAACACTCAATGATGCGCCTAATGCTAATGTGAAGTTTTTAGATTCTATTTACAACAAACTGTCTCCTGAAGTAGCTGGTTCTAAATATGGAAAAGAACTGAAACAATTTATTAAGGACATTAAATCTGACCAATAGTAAATACTGATTATTAAGCACTATTACCAAAAAAAGGCGGCCCTTAGGTCCGCCTTTTTTTGTCTGTATACAGCAATAATACTAAGCAGATAGCTTGTTTAATGCAGTAACTAATTCTGTAGCTTTAGTTTCAAGATCGTTTTTAACAGCTTTTAAATGCGCTGAACGATTGTCTGCTTTTTTATCGTTTACTTTGGCGATAAGTCCGTCAAATACTTCAATAGCCTGATCTATTAAAGCAGATCCTTCTTTTGAATCTAAATTATTGGTAGCAGCTTCCCAAAGGTATACTGCTTCAATGATATCTCCTAGTACGTAGTTAATATCCTTTTTTAAGTCTTTTATGCTAGCCATAATGCTATTTTTTAAATTTTGACAAAATTACATTTTTTAGATGTAATCTACACTATGATTTAAAGATAAGAAAAGAACTAATAGTGCACTTCTAATAAAACACAACCTTTGGGGCTATTTATACTCAAAGACGGACTATTGGCAGCAACTAATATAGTTTCACCATACTTGAAATCAGTGGAGCCAAAAGGATTGGATATTTCTCCACTTCCATTAACACATAAAAAAGCACTAAAACTTTCTCCCGTTCGGCCTTCTTCTATATAATTTCCTTTAATAGGCAAGTACTTTGTTTTAAAATAAGGGGTATTTAAAAGCGTATTACGCTCGTTCTCTTGGGTACTGTAACCACACTTTTTTGGTGTAGGTGCGCTAAAGTTTATAGCATCAAAAGCCAAATCTGTATGTAATTCTCTATAATTCCCTTGAGCGTCTTTTCTATTGAAATCATATACCCTGTATGTAATATCTGATGTTTGTTGAATTTCTGCGATTAAAGTACCTGCGCCTATTGCGTGAACTGTACCGGTCTCAATATAAAAGGCATCGCCCGGGGAAATAAAATGCTTTTCCATTAAAGTAACTAGGGTGCCTTCATTGAGGTGCTTTTGATACATTTCAGAAGTGGTGCCGGGCTTAAAACCTACAATTAACGATGCATTAGGCTCAGCCTCCATAACATACCACATTTCATTTTTACCCAGTGAATTATGTCTTTTCTTAGCCAACAGGTCATTGGGATGTACCTGAATACTCAAATCATCTGCAGCATCTAAAAACTTTATCAATACTGGGAAGTTAAGCCCAAAATCACGGGCAACTTCACTACCTAAAAACTGAGACTTGAATTCGCCAATAAGTTCCGTTAATGAAGTTCCCTTAAAGGCTCCATTGGCAACAAAAGAGACACTTCCTTCTACCGCAGACAACTCCCAACTCTCTCCAATGCCTTGAGAAGCATTTTCCTTAAATAATTTGGTTTTTAATTGGCTCCCACCCCAAATACGCTCTTTTAAAATAGGGACAAATTTCAATGGATATAAAGGCATTTTTATTGTTTTTTAGCCGTTATAGGTTACAAAATTTCTAGGCGTTTCATACAAAGTCACCGACAAATCATGTCCCTTTTGTAAATGCGGTTTTAACTTGTTCCAAATCACTACTGAAATGTACTCCGCTGTTGGGTTAAGGTCTTTAAATTCTGGTACCTCAATATTTAGATTTTTATGATCAAAAGCATCTTCAACTTCAGATTTAATGAGGTCTTTCAGTATTTTTGCATCCATTACATATCCGGTATCTGGATCAATATCTCCTGTTACGCTCACTACCAGATCATAGTTGTGCCCATGGTAATGAGGGTTGTTACATTTACCAAAAATCTGGGTATTTTTGGCATCGCTCCAATGGTCGTTGTGCAACCTATGTGCAGCGTTAAAATGTGCTTTTCTGCTAATGGTAACTCTCATAGTTTATTTTTTTTACGAAAGGTACATATAATATTTTTCAAATATTATCTTAAACCATGGAGTATATAGGTCTGGTTGTTTTTCAATATCTTTTTTAATGTCGTCTGGTAGCATCCATTTCCAAGAAGCAACCTCTTCAGGATTTATATTAGGCAGTTCATTAAATTCCCCTTGCATGACATGATCAAATTCATGCTCTGTTAATCCATTTCCCATGTCTGCTTTATAAACAAAGGAGAATAACTCTTTTAAAGGCGTTTCAAAGCCCATTTCTTCCATTAATCGTCTTTTCCCTGCTGCCAAGTTTTGTTCGCCATCTCTTTGGTGACTACAACAAGTATTGGTCCATAAACCAGGAGAATGGTATTTTGAAAGTGCTCTTTGCTGAAGCATGATTTCACCTTTATCATTATTGACAAAAACAGAAAACGCCCTGTGAAGTAGGGCTTTTTCGTGTGCTTCAATCTTTTCCATGAGCCCCTGAGGCTCATCATTTTCATTCACAAGGACAACAAATTCTTTCATGGGTATAAAAATACATTCTTTTATACTTTTAATTTAAAGTTTAGAGGGGTTTTTCTTAGAATGAAAAATTACTCCTAGCAACGTTTTTTCTAAATTGATACTTTAAAACAACCTCTAATGAACCACTATTAAAAATTTCCTGTCCCAAATCTGTAGCGGCACGGTCATAGGATATTCCTATAAAAAATTCTTCTGAAAACTGGTATCCAACCAAACCACTCACTGCTGCTTTCAGCCTGTAAGACAATCCAAAAGACACCCTTTCTTTTAACAATACTGCAGCAGATAAATCTGTTTGTAGTGGAGCGCCTGTAACAGTTTTTACAAGAAAACTTGGCCTTAAAATAAGCCCATTTGATAATGCTAAAGCAAATCCTGAATTTAAATAAAAATGCATTTTATCTTTTGCTTCTAAGAAAGAGGATTGGTCAAAATACAAAGTCTCCAAAAATGTAGGTACAGAAAATCCAATATAAAAATTTGGCGTATAATAAAAAACACCTGCACCTACATTAGGGGCAAAACGATTGTCTATAGCGTTATTCAAAATTGGATCTGGCCCCAAGCTGAAATCTTGATTTAATAGATTATAATTTATGTCCAAAATATGTGCTCCGGCTTTAATGCCAAATGCTATTTGACTTGAAGCATTCAAAGAAATGGTGTAAGAAACATCTAAATTCACCACTGTTTCCGTAGTAGGTCCAATTTTATCATTTACAAGTCCAAAACCCATGGACAATCCTCTCCAACGAGAAGGAGCGCTATAATTGATCAATTGGGTTTTTGGAGCCCCCTCTACCCCAATCCATTGTGCCCTATATAGTGCTGTTAAGCTTTTCTCACCATTAAATCCCACATAAGCAGGATTGTAAGATTGGGTGTTGTGAATAAACTGGGTAAACTGTGCTTCTTGCTGTGCATAAAGTTTATTAAATGTCGTGAAAATTAGCAAAATCATACAGACTTTAGTAAATACGCTTTTTTTTATCGCTCCCATACTTAATGATTTATAGATAAATATCTAGCACATATAATAAGCCCTAAAGTTTTTAAGCCTTTGAATTGAATTTAAAAAAAAATTTGAACCGCAAAATAGTTTTATATCGCTTAAATAGATATATCGATCGACTAAGTGAATAAAAAAAACGTTCAAGTGTGTATTTAATAAATAATTTACAGCAGAATTAATCCTTAACGCAAAATTACATTAGTGATATGATTTTTTTTAAATCTGCGTATTGAAGCTTAATATTTAGCTTATTTTTGTACAAATTTTTTTCATGAGTTTAGCACAAGAGATTAGCAAGAGGAGGACCTTTGGAATTATTTCCCATCCAGATGCAGGTAAAACTACCCTAACAGAGAAATTATTACTCTTTGGGGGTGCAATTCAAGAAGCGGGTGCCGTAAAGAACAATAAAATCAAGAAAGGCGCTACCAGTGATTTTATGGAAATTGAAAGGCAGAGAGGAATTTCTGTAGCCACTTCTGTGTTGGCTTTTATTTACAGGGATAAAAAGATTAATATTTTAGACACCCCTGGACACAAAGATTTTGCTGAAGATACCTTTAGAACCCTCACTGCAGTTGACAGTGTTATTGTGGTTATTGATGTGGCCAAAGGGGTAGAGGAACAAACAGAAAAACTAGTGTCTGTTTGTAGAATGAGAAATATTCCTATGCTGGTATTTATCAACAAATTAGATAGGGAAGGAAAAGATGCCTTTGATTTATTAGATGAAGTAGAGCAAAAACTAGGGTTAACGGTCACCCCAATGAGTTTCCCTATTGGTATGGGATATGACTTTAAAGGGATTTACAATATTTACGAAAGTAACATTAACTTATTTAGCGGAGACAGTAAAAAAAATATTGAAGACACCCTGGCTTTTAACGATCTCAATAGTCCTGAACTAGAGAAAATAGTAGGAAGCGCTCAAGCAAAAGCTTTGAGAGAAAATCTTGAACTCGTTCAGGGAGTTTATCCTCCTTTTGATAAAGAAGCATATTTAAAAGGGGATCAACAACCTGTATTTTTTGGTTCAGCCTTAAATAATTTTGGGGTTAGAGAACTCTTAGACTGTTTTATAGACATAGCACCCACCCCTAGACCTAAAAAAGCAGAAGAAAGAATCGTAGAACCCTCTGAAAAAGCCCTGACTGGATTTGTATTTAAAATTCATGCCAATATGGATCCTAAACATAGGGATAGACTGGCATTTATTAAAATTGTTTCTGGAACTTTTGAAAGAAACAAACCCTATTTGCATGTTCGGAACAACAAAAACATGAAATTTTCAAGTCCAAATGCATTTTTTGCAGAGAAAAAAGAAATTGTGGACATCTCTTACCCTGGAGATATTGTAGGGCTTCACGATACTGGAAACTTTAAAATTGGTGACACGCTTACTGAAGGAGAATCCCTTCATTATAAAGGTATTCCGAGTTTCTCTCCAGAACACTTCAGGTATATTAACAATGCAGATCCTCTAAAATCCAAACAGCTCAATAAAGGAGTAGACCAGCTCATGGATGAGGGTGTGGCGCAATTGTTTACCTTAGAACTCAATGGCAGAAAAATTATTGGAACAGTGGGCGCGCTTCAATATGAAGTAATTCAATACCGTTTAGAGCACGAATACGGAGCCAAATGCTCCTACGAGAACTTTCCTGTGTACAAAGCTTGTTGGGTCATTCCTGACGATAAAAACAACGAAGAGTTTAAAGAGTTCTCCAGAATAAAGAGCAAGTTCCTAGCCAAAGACAAAAGGGGTCAGTTGGTCTTCTTGGCAGATTCTGCCTTCTCCCTTCAAATGACACAGCAAAAGTACCCTTCCGTTAAATTGAGGTTTACTTCTGAGGCGGAAGCTTAGCTACATAATTGTTTGTCTAAAAACAACCACTAATAAAAAACCCTACTCCATTGGAGTAGGGTTTTTTTATGTTAAGCTTCACCGGCAGGCCCAAAGTTAATGGGTATTCCCGGCTGTTCATAATCTTTAATGGTTCCATGACTGCTTTCAAACTTGGTGACATTGTCTTGCAATGCTTTCAAGAATTTTTTAGCGTGTTGCGGGGTGAGTATCACCCTACTCTTCACTTTAGCCTTAGGAGCTCCTGGCATTAAGCTAATAAAGTCTACTACAAATTCAGATACAGAATGATTAATTACAGCCAAGTTCGAGTAGGTACCCTCAGCGGTTTTCTCATCTAATTCTATATTAATTTGGTTTTCTTTATCGCTCATGCGTACCTATTAAAATTTTAAAGCTTCTTTTCTAGCAAGAATTTCGTCGTACTCTTCTTTAGACCCAACAAGAACACTCTCATAGGCGCGCATTCCAGTACCAGCTGGTATTTTGTGTCCTACAATTACATTCTCTTTAAGTCCTTCTAAACCGTCTACTTTACCAGCTACTGCTGCTTCGTTTAACACTTTAGTAGTTTCCTGGAAGGAAGCCGCTGAAATGAATGACTTGGTCTGTAAAGAAGCCCTTGTAATACCTTGCAAGATTGGTGTAGCAGTAGCTGCTACAGCATCTCTAGCGGTTACCAATGCTTTGTCATTTCGTTTCAATAAAGAATTCTCATCTCTGAGCTCTCTAGCTGTAACAATCTGACCTGCTTTTAAATGCTCAGAATCACCAGCTTCTTCAACGACTTTCTTACCGAAAATTCCATCATTTTCTTTGATAAAGTCATCTTTGTGAATCAATTGGTTTTCTAAGAATATGGTGTCTCCTGGATCTTGAACCCTAACTTTACGCATCATCTGACGTACTACTACCTCAAAGTGCTTGTCGTTAATTTTCACCCCTTGTAAACGGTATACTTCTTGTACTTCATTCACTAGGTATTGCTGAACTGCAGAAGGTCCTTTGATAGACAAAATATCTTCTGGAGTAATAGATCCATCTGAAAGTGCCATACCAGCACGAACGTAATCATTTTCTTGTACAAGGATTTGGTTAGAAAGTTTCACTAGATACTTTTTAACTTCTCCTAGTTTAGATTCTATGATAATTTCACGATTACCTCTTTTAATCTTACCAAAAGAAACCACACCGTCAATTTCAGAAACTACTGCTGGGTTAGAAGGGTTACGTGCTTCGAAAAGCTCTGTAACTCTTGGTAAACCTCCTGTAATATCTCCTGCCTTGGCAGATTTACGTGGAATTTTAACTAAAATTTTTCCTTCACTTATCTTCTCATTATCATCTACCATGATATGAGACCCTACCGGAAGGTTATAAGAACGCAACACTTCATCTTTATTGTTTTTAATCAATAAAGTAGGAATGAGTTTCTTGTTTCTAGACTCAGAAATTACTTTTTCTTGGAAACCTGTTTGTTCATCAATTTCCACCTGGTAAGTAACCCCTTGGTCAATATTCTCGTAGGATATCTTTCCTGTAAATTCAGAAACAATTACACCGTTATATGGATCCCAAGAACAAATAACATCTCCTTTTTTAATCTTAGCGCCATTCTTAACAGAAAGAATAGATCCATAAGGGATATTGTTAGTACTTAAAACAATGCCAGTTTTGGCGTCCGTTAATTTAATTTCAGAAGTTCTAGAAATAACAATTTCTGTTGCTCCACCTTCTGCATTCTGTCCTTTAACTGTTCTGAGGTCTTCTATTTCAGCAACACCGTCAAACTTAGCAGCCAATTTGTTGTCCTCAGAAATGTTTCCTGCAATACCACCAACGTGGAACGTTCTCAATGTAAGCTGGGTTCCTGGTTCTCCAATAGATTGAGCGGCAACTACACCAACTGCTTCTCCACGTTGAACCATTTTGTTGGTAGATAAATTTCTACCGTAACACTTACCACAAATACCCTTGTCTGCCTCACATGTCAATGGAGAACGCACTTCTACTTTCTCGACTGGAGAAGCTTCTATACGTTTCACATCTGCTTCAGAAATTTCTTGACCAGCAGTCAATAATAGTTCTTCAGTGAGTGGGTTATAAACGTCGTGTAAAGAAACACGTCCTAAGATTCTCTCTCCAAGACTCTCTACCACTTCTTCGTTTTTCTTTAAAGACTGTACTTCTATTCCACGAAGGGTACCACAATCTTCTGTATTGATAATCACATCTTGTGATACGTCTACCAATCTTCTGGTTAAGTAACCGGCATCGGCTGTTTTAAGAGCGGTATCGGCGAGTCCTTTACGAGCACCGTGGGTAGAGATAAAGTATTCAAGAATGGATAGACCTTCCTTAAAGTTAGAAAGAATTGGATTTTCAATAATTTCTCCACCTCCAGCTGTAGATTTCTTAGGCTTAGCCATAAGACCTCGCATACCTGTTAACTGACGGATTTGTTCTTTAGAACCCCTCGCTCCAGAATCTAGCATCATATACACAGAGTTAAACCCTTGTTGGTCTTCTCTAATACGTTTCATAGCCAATTCAGTAAGCATTGCGTTGGTAGAAGTCCAAACGTCAATCACTTGGTTGTATCTTTCATTATTGGTGATAAGACCCATGTTGTAGTTGGCCATAATGCCCTCTACTTGACCATTGGCCTCAGCGATCATTTCGTGTTTTTCTGGCGGGATAATAATATCTCCTAAACTAAACGATAGACCCCCTTTAAAGGCAAATTCATACCCCATAGTTTTGATCTTATCTAAGAAGTCTGCCGTTACCGGTACAGAGGTTACACTTAAAATATCTCCAATAATATCTCTTAATGATTTTTTGTTTAAGACCTGGTTCACATAACCGGCTGCTTCAGGTACTACCATATTAAATAAAACCCTACCTACAGTAGTTTTTATAATTTGTGGTACCAATTCACCTGCATCATTAAAGTCTTTTGCTCTTACCTTAATTCCTGCGTTTAGGGCAACCCTTCCTTCGTTAAAAGCAATCACTACCTCTTCAGCAGAGTAAAAAGTAAGGCCTTCTCCTTGAACAGGTACTTCTTTGGTAGAAACACGCTCTTTGGTCATATAATATAGACCCAAGACCATATCCTGAGAAGGTACTGTAATTGGAGATCCATTGGCTGGGTTTAATATATTGTGAGAAGCCAACATTAATAGTTGTGCTTCCAAAATAGCTTCAGGTCCTAATGGTAAGTGAACCGCCATCTGATCCCCATCAAAATCTGCATTAAATGCAGTACATACTAATGGGTGCAAACGAATCGCTTTTCCTTCAATTAACTTAGGCTGGAATGCTTGGATTCCTAAACGGTGAAGGGTTGGGGCCCTGTTTAATAAAACAGGATGACCTTTTAATACATTCTCTAAAATGTCCCAAACTACCGGTTCTTTTTTGTCTATGATTTTCTTAGCAGACTTAACTGTTTTCACAATTCCACGCTCAATAAGCTTGCGAATTACGAATGGCTTGTATAATTCTGCTGCCATATCTTTTGGAAGACCACATTCAAACAATTTCATTTCTGGTCCAACAACAATTACAGAACGGGCAGAATAATCTACACGTTTCCCTAATAAGTTCTGACGGAAACGACCTTGCTTCCCTTTTAATGAATCTGAAAGTGACTTAAGCGGTCTGTTAGATTCTGTTTTTACAGCAGAGGCTTTACGCGTGTTGTCGAACAGTGAATCTACAGATTCTTGAAGCATACGCTTCTCGTTTCTCAAGATAACCTCAGGTGCTTTAATCTCTACCAAACGCTTTAAACGGTTGTTTCTGATAATTACCCTACGGTATAAGTCATTTAAATCAGAGGTTGCAAAACGCCCTCCATCTAAAGGTACTAATGGTCTTAACTCTGGTGGAATAACTGGGATCACTTTCATGATCATCCACTCAGGTCTGTTTTCTCTGTTTTCTTGAGACTCTCTTAAAGACTCCACTACTTGCAAACGCTTAAGTGCTTCCGTCTTACGTTGTTTAGAGGTCTCTGTATTTGCTTTGTGTCTTAGCTCATAAGAAAGGGTATCTAGATCAATTCTAGAAAGAATGTCAATCAGACACTCTGCACCCATCTTAGCGATAAACTTGTTGGGATCGGTGTCGTCTAAATATTGGTTCTCAACAGGAATAGACTCTAAAATATTCAAGTATTCTTCCTCAGTTAAGAAATCCATTTTTTGAAGTTCTTCCCCTTCTGCCCCTTTAGCAATACCTGGCTGAATCACTACGTAACGCTCGTAGTAAATAATCATATCTAATTTCTTAGAAGGTAGGCCTAAAAGGTATCCGATTTTGTTAGGTAAAGAACGGAAGTACCAGATATGAGCCACAGGAACCACTAAATTAATGTGTCCTACGCGGTCTCTACGAACCTTCTTTTCTGTTACTTCTACCCCACAACGATCACAAACAATTCCGCGATAACGGATTCTTTTGTATTTACCACAAGCACACTCGTAGTCTTTTACTGGGCCAAAAATTCGCTCACAGAAAAGACCATCTCTCTCGGGTTTGTGGGTTCTATAGTTAATTGTTTCTGGTTTTAAAACTTCTCCTCTAGAGGCGCCCAGAATAGATTCTGGAGATGCCAATCCAATGGAAATTTTATTAAACCTTTTAACCGTGTTATTATCTTTTTGTCTAGCCATAACAATATGGTGCTACTAATTAAAATGTATATTATCTATAATCCTCAAGACCGAATCTTGTTACTCTTCCAATCTAATGTCTAAACCTAAACCTTTAAGTTCATGCATTAGTACGTTGAAAGATTCTGGTAAACCTGGTTCTGGCATAGTTTCTCCTTTAACAATAGCTTCGTAGGTCTTAGCCCTACCAATTACGTCGTCGGATTTAACTGTCAAAATTTCTCTAAGGGTAGCAGACGCGCCATACGCTTCCAATGCCCAAACTTCCATTTCTCCAAAACGCTGCCCTCCAAATTGTGCTTTACCTCCTAATGGCTGTTGCGTGATAAGAGAGTAAGGTCCAATGGAACGTGCGTGCATTTTGTCGTCTACCATATGTCCAAGTTTCAACATATAGATCACCCCTACCGTAGCAGGTTGATCAAAACGCTGACCGGTACCACCGTCATACAAATAAGTATGACCAAATTGAGGGATTCCGGCTTCTTCTGTGTAAGCATTGATCTGATCAATTGTGGCTCCGTCAAAAATTGGTGTAGCATATTTCTTGTCTAACTTGAGACCTGCCCAACCTAAAACAGTTTCATATATCTGACCAATATTCATACGAGAAGGCACCCCTAATGGGTTCAATACAATATCTACAGGTGTTCCGTCTTCCAAGAATGGCATGTCTTCATGACGTACAATTCTAGAAACAATACCTTTGTTTCCGTGACGTCCTGCCATCTTATCACCTACTTTTAATTTACGTTTCTTAGCCACGTAAACTTTAGCAAGCTTCATGATACCAGCAGGTAACTCATCCCCTACAGAAATAGTGAACTTATCTCTTCTCAAGTTTCCTTGAAGGTCATTCAGTTTAATCTTATAGTTGTGTAATAAGTCTGCTACAGAAGCATTGGTGGCTTTATCTGTTGTCCAGCTACCTCCTACAAGGTGAGCGAAATCATCTACAGAGTTTAGCATTTTAAGACTGTACTTCTTCCCTTTTGGCAATACTTCTTCTTCTAAGTCGTTTAAGACTCCTTGAGATGTTTTCCCGTTTACAAGAGAGAATAGTTTTTCTACCAATACATCCTTAAGCTGTTGGAATTTCACTTCGTATTCCAACTCTAATTTTGTAATAGCATCTTTATCTTCAGAACGCTTACGCTTGTCTTTTACAGATCTAGAAAACAATTTCTTTTCAATTACAACACCTCTTAAAGAAGGAGACGCTTTTAAAGAAGCATCTTTAACGTCACCCGCTTTGTCTCCAAAAATGGCACGTAATAATTTCTCTTCTGGTGTTGGATCAGATTCTCCTTTAGGGGTAATCTTACCGATAAGAATATCTCCAGGCTTCACTTCTGCCCCAATTCTAATCATACCGTTTTCATCAAGGTCTTTAGTAGCCTCTTCAGAAACGTTTGGAATATCATTGGTCAATTCTTCTGCACCTAGTTTTGTGTCTCTCACTTCTAAAGAATACTCATCTACGTGAATTGAAGTGAAAATGTCTTCTCTGACTACTTTTTCAGAAATTACAATAGCATCCTCAAAGTTATATCCTTTCCATGGCATAAAGGCCACTTTCAAGTTTCTACCAAGGGCTAATTCTCCGTTTTGAGTCGCATAACCCTCACAAAGTACTTGTCCTTTTATAACCTTATCACCTTTGCGAACAATTGGTTTAAGGTTAATAGAGGTTCCTTGGTTGGTTTTTCTAAACTTCACCAGGTTGTACGTTTTAGAATCTTCTTCAAAACTCACCAAACGCTCTTCGTCTGTTCTATTATATTTAATGGTGATTTTTTGGGCATCTACGTACTCAATCACACCATCGCCTTCTGCATTAATCAAAACCCTTGAGTCTGCAGCCACTTGTTTCTCTAATCCAGTTCCAACTATTGGCGCTTCAGGTCTAAGTAATGGTACTGCCTGACGCATCATGTTAGATCCCATCAAGGCTCTGTTTGCATCATCATGCTCTAAGAATGGAATTAAAGAGGCAGAAATAGAAGCAATCTGATTAGGAGCAACATCTGTGTAATGCACCTCAGATGGGTCAACTACTGGAAAATCTCCTTCTTCTCTTGCAATGACTTTATCTGTATCAATTACACCGTCCTTCTTCATAGGAATATTGGCCTGTGCAATTTTCATGCCTTCTTCTTCTTCTGCACTTAGGTAAGTATACTCTTCTGTATTTACTTTCCCTTTAGTTACTTTTCTATAAGGCGTTTCTAAGAATCCCATTTGATTCACTTTAGCGTAAACCGCTAAAGAAGAAATAAGACCAATGTTTGGTCCTTCCGGTGTTTCAATAGGACATAATCTTCCGTAGTGTGTGTAATGCACATCACGTACCTCAAATCCAGCGCGTTCTCTTGAAAGACCACCAGGCCCAAGGGCCGACAATCTTCTCTTGTGCGTAATCTCTGCCAATGGATTGGTTTGATCCATAAACTGAGACAGTTGGTTTGTTCCAAAGAAAGAATTAATCACAGAAGACAAAGTCTTCGCGTTAATTAAGTCAATAGGTGTAAATACCTCGTTATCTCTCACATTCATACGCTCTCTGATGGTTCTTGCCATACGCGCAAGACCTACACCAAATTGCTGAGATAACTGCTCCCCTACAGTACGAACACGTCTGTTTGAAAGGTGGTCAATATCATCAATTTCTTCTTTAGAGTTAATAAGCTCTATTAAATATTTAATGATTGTAATAATATCTTCTTTGGTCAAAACTTGTTTGTCCATTCCAATATCAAGGCCTAATTTTTTATTCATTCTATAACGTCCTACGTCACCTAAATTGTAACGTTGCTCTGAAAAGAATAACTTGTCTATAATACCTCTAGCCGTTTCTTCATCTGGCGGCTCAGCATTACGCAATTGTCTGTAAATATGTTCAACCGCTTCTTTTTCTGAGTTGGTTGGGTCTTTCTGTAAGGTGTTGTGAATAATAGAATAATCAGATGCACCAGTACTCTCTTTATGCAAAAGTATGGTCTTCACATCTGCTTCCATAATTTCTGCGATATGGTCTTTTTCTAAAACAGTATCCCTGTCTAAAATAATCTCATTACGCTCAATTGAAACCACTTCTCCAGTGTCTTCATCTACAAAGTCTTCATGCCAAGTATTTAAAACTCTTGCTGCTAACTTTCTTCCTAAAACTTTTTTAAGTCCAGCATTTGATACTTTAATCTCTTCAGATAAATCGAAAATCTCAAGGATATCTTTGTCACTTTCAAAACCTATGGCCCTGAATAATGTCGTTACTGGTAATTTTTTCTTTCTATCAATGTAGGCATACATTACCCCATTAATATCGGTAGCAAATTCAATCCAAGATCCTTTAAAAGGAATCACTCTGGCAGAATATAACTTAGTACCGTTTGCGTGGAAAGACTGTCCAAAGAACACACCTGGTGAACGGTGTAACTGAGAAACAACCACACGCTCTGCGCCATTAATAACAAATGTACCGCTTGGCGTCATATAAGGGATGGTTCCCAAATACACGTCTTGAACGATGGTCTCAAAATCTTCATGCTCTGGATCTGTACAGTACAACTTAAGTCTTGCCTTCAAAGGAACACTATAAGTTAAACCTCTCTCAATACACTCTTGAATAGAATATCTTGGAGGATCAATAAAATAATCAAGAAATTCTAAAACGAATTGGTTTCTGGTGTCAGTGATTGGAAAGTTTTCCATGAAGGTGTTGTACAATCCTTCATTGCCCCTTTCGTCAGATTTTGTTTCTAACTGGAAAAAATCCTGAAACGATTTAATCTGAATGTCTAAGAAATCTGGATAAGCCGGAATATTCTTAGTGGATGCAAAATTTATTCTCTCAGTCTGATTTGTGAACATCAATAGACAAATTTTTGAATGTGAATACTATGCGTAGTGGTATACAACTTCATATACCTTATATAAAAAGGCTTAGGTCTAACCACAAAAAGTGAAAAGACCTAAACCAAAAGTGCTATTGTTGTATGCTATTACTTAAGCTCAACTTTCGCTCCTGCTTCTTCAAGTGACTTCTGAATTCCTTCTGCTTCATCTTTAGAAACACCTTCTTTAATTGGGCTTGGAGCACTATCTACAATGTCTTTAGCTTCTTTTAAACCTAAACCAGTTAATTCCTTAACTAATTTTACAACGGCTAATTTAGAAGCTCCAGCTTCAACTAATACAACGTCGAATTCTGATTTTTCTTCTACAGCAGCAGCGTCTCCACCACCAGCAGCAGCAACTGCAACTGCAGCAGCAGCAGGCTCAATACCGTACTCATCTTTTAAAATAGTAGCTAACTCATTTACTTCTTTTACAGTAAGGTTAACCAATTGTTCTGCGAAATTTTTTAAATCTGCCATTTTTCTATCGTTTTAATAAATTTTAAAAATATAATTGTTTAAGTGCGTTCTGTTTATCTTTCAGAGAGGGTCTTAATAATCCCTGCCAGTTTACCTCCACCGGACTTTAAGCCAGAAATAACGTTTTTAGCTGGGGATTGTAACAATCCAATAATATCGCCAATAACTTCTTCTTTAGACTTAATGTTCACTAATGAATCTAACTGATTGTCTCCAACATAGATTGCTTCTTCAATGAAAGCACCTTTTAAAATAGGTTTGTCTGAATTTTTTCTGAAAGCCTTAATAAGTTTTGCTGGTGCATTACTTACTTCAGAAAACATTAAAGAGGTATTTCCCTTTAGTATTTCTGGCAACTCTCCGAAATCTTTTTCAGAAGCTTCCATTGCTTTAGCAAGCAATGTGTTCTTCACAACAGACAGTCTAATATTGGCTTTAAAACAAGCCCTACGTAAATTAGAAGTTGTGTCTGCATCTAATCCAGAAATGTCCGCTAAATAAATAGTAGCATTTTCTGAAAGTTGTGAAGTTAAATCCTGTATAACGGTTAATTTGTCTTCTCTTGTCATAATTTAAATTTTAAAGAACCCTTATGCTTTAGTGTCTAATTGAACACTAGGACTCATGGTACTAGACATGTAAATACTCTTTACATATATACCTTTGGAAGCAGTAGGTTTTAATTTGTTAAGGGTGTCAATGAGTTCTTTAGCATTTTCTGCAATCATATCTGCAGAGAAAGAAACCTTTCCAATTGCCGCGTGAACAATACCCGTTTTATCTACTTTAAAATCTATCTTACCAGCTTTTACTTCAGTAACCGCTTTAGCTACATCCATAGTTACTGTTCCTGTCTTTGGGTTTGGCATAAGACCTCTTGGCCCTAATACACGTCCTAAAGGACCTAATTTACCCATAACACTTGGCATAGTGATAATCACATCTACGTCTGTCCAACCGTTTTTGATTTTATCCAAATACTCATCCAAACCAACATAATCAGCACCAGCTGCTGTAGCCTCTGCTTCTTTATCTGGAGTCACTAAAGCAAGAACTTTAACGTCCTTACCAGTACCATGAGGAAGTGTTACCACCCCACGAACCATTTGATTTGCTTTTCTTGGATCCACACCCAATCTAACTGCGATATCCACAGAGGCATCGAATTTAGCATTGGTGATTTCTTTTACTAATACAGAACCTTCTGATAGAGAATATACTTTATTCTTGTCTATCTTAGAAAGCGCTTCCTTCTGCTTTTTTGTTAATTTTGCCATTTGATTTGCTTATTAAGATATTAGAAAGGTTTTGTACCTGACACTTTTAAACCCATAGATCTAGCTGTTCCAGCAACCATGCTCATTGCAGATCCAATTGTAAACGCATTTAAGTCTACCATTTTGTCTTCTGCAATAGTTTTAACTTGGTCCCAAGATACACTTGCTACTTTGTTTCTGTTAGGTTCGCCAGATCCTTTCTTAATCTTAGCTGCTTCCATCAATTGTACTGCCGCCGGCGGTGTCTTTACAACGAAGTCAAATGACTTGTCCTTGTATACCGTGATAGCAACAGGCAATACTTTGCCCTGTTTGTCCTGTGTACGCGCATTAAATTGCTTACAGAACTCCATGATGTTAACACCGGCAGCACCTAAAGCGGGTCCAACCGGTGGCGACGGATTCGCTGCACCTCCCCTAACTTGTAGTTTAACTACTTTACTTACTTCTTTTGCCATTGTTTTAAATTAAATTAAAGGTGCTTTTTGGAAGCAACACCCTTTGTATATGTAACAGTTCTAATTAAACTTTTTCTACTTGCATATAGCTGAGCTCTAATGGTGTCTTTCTTCCGAAAATTTTCACCATTACTTCTAGCTTACGCTTTTCTTCATTTATTTTTTCTACCGTACCATTAAATCCATTAAAAGGACCATCGATCACTTTAATGGTTTCTCCAGTAGTGTAAGGAATAGCAGCCATGTCTGCATTCACAGTCAATTCATCAACTTTTCCTAACATTCTATTCACCTCTGTTTTTCTAAGTGGCACAGGATCACCTCCTTTAGTTTCACCAAGAAATCCAATCACGTTGGTAATAGAACGAATAATATGCACCATCTCTCCACCTAAATTGGCTTTAATCATGATGTAACCAGGAAAATACACTTTTTCCTTGTTAATTTTTTTTCCGTTTCTAATTTGAATTACTTTTTCAGTAGGCACCAACACATCTTCTAAATAGTCACCAAAACCAAGCCTAGAGACTTCAGATTCAATGTACCCCTTAATCTTGTGCTCTTGGCCACTTACTGCCCTAACCACATACCATTTCTTTTCTAAAATCTCCCCCATGGATGCTATTAGTTAAGGATGTTATTAAAGTAGAACTGTATGGCTTCGTTAAAAACACTGTCTACACCCCAAGTTGCCAGAGCAAATAGTATAGAGAAAACAGCCACTACCACCATCAGATTAGAAGATTCTGATCTAGAGGGAAGTGTTACATTGTTTTTTAACTCTTCAAAGGATTCTTTAATATATGTTAACATGCGGTACCTTTTTTATTTCATTACGCACGGGAGGAGAGACTCGAACTCCCGACACCTGGTTTTGGAGACCAGTGCTCTACCAACTGAGCTACACCCGTATAAAGGACATAAAATACGTCCTTATATTTTACATGTAAAGGTATCTGCCTTTGAGGGCAGACACCTTACAGTAATTTATTCAATAAAGATTAGTCTAAGATCTCAGTTACCTGACCTGCACCTACTGTTCTACCACCCTCACGGATCGCAAAACGCAAACCAACGCTCAATGCAATTGGAGAAAGTAAATCTACAGTAATAGTCAAGTTATCTCCAGGCATAACCATCTCAACTCCATCAGGTAAATTGATTGTACCTGTTACGTCAGTTGTACGTACGTAAAACTGTGGACGGTAGTTGTTATGGAATGGTGTGTGACGACCACCTTCTTCTTTTTTCAATACGTATACCTCTGCTTTAAATTTCGCGTGTGGTGTAACAGATCCTGGCTTAACAATAACCATTCCTCTTTTGATATCAGATTTCTCAATACCTCTTAAAAGAATACCAACGTTATCTCCAGCTTCTCCTCTATCTAAGATTTTACGGAACATCTCAACTCCAGTAACAGTAGAAGATAATTTTTCAGCACCCATACCAATAATATCAACAGCGTCTCCAGTATTGGCAACACCTGTTTCAATACGTCCTGTCGCTACAGTACCACGACCAGTGATCGTAAATACATCTTCAACTGGCATTAAGAAAGGCTTATCTACATCACGTGCAGGTAATTCAATCCAGCTATCTACAGCTTCCATAAGAGACATTACTGTGTCTACCCATTTTTGCTCTCCGTTCAATGCACCTAATGCAGAACCAGCAATTACAGGTCCATTATCTCCGTCATACTCGTAGAAAGAAAGTAATTCTCTGATTTCCATTTCAACTAGCTCTAAAAGCTCTTCGTCGTCTACCATATCCACTTTGTTCATGAATACAACCATTCTTGGAATACCCACCTGACGTCCTAAAAGGATGTGCTCTCTAGTCTGTGGCATAGGGCCATCAGTAGCAGCAACAACCAAAATAGCACCGTCCATTTGAGCAGCACCAGTAACCATGTTCTTAACGTAATCCGCGTGACCTGGACAGTCAACGTGAGCGTAGTGACGGTTAGCTGTAGAATACTCTACGTGTGAAGTGTTAATTGTAATACCTCTCTCTTTTTCTTCAGGAGCGTTGTCGATTGAATCGAAACTTCTCATTTCTGAAAGTCCTGCGTTTGCCAATACAGTTGTAATAGCAGCAGTTAATGTAGTTTTACCGTGATCTACGTGTCCAATGGTACCAATATTCAAGTGCGGTTTGGAACGATCAAAAGTTTCCTTTGCCATGTTTAATGAATTTTAATCTTAGTTTATATTAGTGTACAATTTATTCGCTGTTATTGAGCCAATGACGAGAATTGAACTCGTGACCTCTTCCTTACCAAGGAAACGCTCTACCCCTGAGCTACACCGGCTTTTGCTTGCTGGTCTCACGCCTGATTCAATAAAAAATCAAATCAAAACTCAAAAGAGCTGCTTGTTATTTGCAGATGAAACGCCTGTAAACAACAATATCCTCACAAAACTGCAAGGATGGAAATTGAGCGGGAGACCAGGTTCGAACTGGCGACATTCAGCTTGGAAGGCTGACGCTCTACCAACTGAGCTACTCCCGCTTTTAAAGAGAAACACGATGATTTCTCAAGCTTTCAATTTTAAAAAACCACAATCGCAATATGGTAATAGTAGCGATTGTAGACATTTAAGAGTAAAAAAAGTTTGTGGGGAGAGCAGGATTCGAACCTGCGAAGACGTAGTCAGCAGATTTACAGTCTGCCCTCGTTGGCCGCTTGAGTATCTCCCCTCAATTTAAATTATACTTCACTCTTTTAAAGAACTTGAGCCGATGGAGGGACTCGAACCCACGACCTGCTGATTACAAATCAGCTGCTCTAGCCAGCTGAGCTACATCGGCTTTTATGCCTTTTTAAATCAATAAAAAGTCCGCTTTTTCAAACGGACTGCAAATGTAGATAAATATTTCTCTTTTCAAAACATTTTTGAAAAAAAAATAATTTTTTTTTTGATCGTTATGACTTGCGCTTTTCTTTCCATTTTACTAACCCACGCTCAACTGCCTCACATGCAGTGTCAATAGCTTCTTCAAAGCTCTTGCATTGCTTTTTAACCACAATAGAATCCTTTGGAACATGTACCTTAAACTCTGCAATTTTATTCTCTTTTACACTGGTGTTTTCCACTTTTAAAAATACGTCCACATCAATGATATGATCGAAAAACATTTCCAACTTCTGAACACGATTGTCTAAGAAATCTATTAAAGTAGCATCTGCATTAAAATTGACTGTTTGCGTGTTGATTTTCATAGATAAAATGAATTAAATTAAACTTTAGGCTTATTTCTCGGATGTGAATTCCCATAAGCTTTTTTCAGTGCTGCCATATTATTGTGCGTATACACCTGTGTAGAAGCCAAACTCGCATGTCCCAGTAATTCTTTAACAGATTGCATGTCTGCCCCCCTATTTAGGAGGTGGGTTGCAAAAGTATGACGGAGCATATGTGGGCTCTTTTTCACTTTGGTAGACACTAATGTAAAATAGTGATTTATAACCCTATAAACAAGCGTTTCGTAGAGTTTTTTACCCGAGGGTAGTAGAAAAAAATGTGTGTCATCTATTCTTTTAGGAAGGGACATTCTTTGAGATAAATAAGCATTAATCAGAGGCACTAATGAGGGGATCAATGGAATGACCCGTTCTTTATTCCTTTTGCCGAGTACTTTAATTTGAAGCACCCCCATGTCTACCTGAAATGTCTGAAGGCCAATAAGCTCTGCGCGCCTCATCCCAGTTGCGTATAGAAGCGCAACAATAAGCCGGTCCCTACTGCCTTCAAAATTATCTGGAAACGGTATTTTAGAGAACAATTCATCCATCTCTTTTTCAGAGAAAGGCAACGCAATTTTACGCTGTACCTTAAGCGATTTATGGCCCAACAATGGACTTTGCGCTATTTGACCAGATTTTAAGGCAAAATTATAATACGCATTAAGCGAGGCAATTTTTCTATTGATTGTTACGTTAGATTTGCCCTGGTCCACCAATAATATAATCCAAGATCTAATGAGTGAATAAGACACTTCGTTAAGTGCTCTAGTCCCAAAAGTAGTTTCACTGAATACCTGAAACAATTGTAAGTCTCTCTCATAAGCCTTTATTGTATTCAAGGCATAGTTCTTTTCTAAACGTAGGTAATTTACAAAGGCAGCTATAGGCATACTTAAAATTATGAAAACAGCCGTTAAAAAGCGTTAATTAAAACCAAAAAAAAAGTCCCGTCTAAAACGGGACTTTAATATGTTTAAAAAACAAAATACTACTATTGGTCTTCTTGATCTCTAAGACCTTGAATATAAGCAGCTTTTTGAATCTGTGCTCTTTTAACTACAGATGGCTTATTGAACTGTTGACGCGATCTCAATTGACGCATAGTTCCTGTTCTGTCAAATTTTCTCTTAAAACGCTTCAGCGCTCTGTCGATGTTTTCTCCTTCTTTAATTGGTATAATTAACATGGGCTACAACCTCCTTTCTTTATGATTTTACGAGTGCAAATATAATGCTATTTAAACCTCCCGCAAGTTTTATTTTAAAATATTTCTAGCAATCACTAATTTCTGTATCTCAGTAGTGCCCTCTCCTATGGTACAAAGCTTAGCATCTCTATAAAATTTTTCTACTGGATAGTCTTTGGTGTATCCATAGCCCCCAAATATTTGAACCGCCTCATTGGCCACCTTAACACAAACTTCAGAAGAATACATTTTAGACATAGCACTTAATGTAGTCATAGGCCTGCCTTGATTTTTCAAAAAAGCAGCCTTGTGAAGCAACAATTCAGAGGCTTCAATCTCCGTGGCCATGTCTGCTAATTTAAAGGATATTCCTTGAAATGCACTAATAGGCTTGCCAAACTGGTGGCGCTCCTTTGAATATTGCAATGCCGCTTGGTATGCCCCTTTAGCAATGCCCAATGAAAGTGCACCAATAGAAATTCTACCGCCATCTAATATTTTCATAGATTGAATAAAACCTTCTCCTACCTGGCCCAAAACGGCCGATGCTTCTAACACACAATGATCAAAAATTAGCTCTGCTGTCTCACTAGCACGCATTCCTAATTTGTCTTCTTTTTTTCCACTGCTAAACCCAGGAGTTCCTTTTTCAACAACAAAAGCAGTCATTCCATGGCTGTCTCCTTTTTCTCCTGTTCGAGCAATTATTACAGCAATGTCACCACTTTTACCATGGGTAATAAAGTTTTTAGAACCGTTCAACACCCACTGATCTCCTTTTTTAACCGCAGTAGTATTCATGCCTCCTGCATCTGAACCCGTATTGTGCTCTGTGAGTCCCCAAGCGCCAATCCATTCTCCAGTAGCCAATTTCGGAATCCAATGCTCCTTTTGCGCATCAGTTCCAAAGCTTAATATGTGGTTGGTGCAAAGTGAATTATGGGCAGCTATAGAGAGGCCAATAGATGGATCTACTATAGAAATTTCTTCAATAATGGCAATGTACTCGTGATATCCCAAACCAGATCCACCTAGAGACTCTGGCACTAATATACCCATGAAACCAAGGGCACCCGCTTCCTTTAAAACGGCAATAGGGAATTTCTGATGCTCATCCCAATCCCTCACATGAGGCGCAATATGCTGATGGGCAAAAGCTTTTGCTGCTGCTGCCACCATCTCTTGGGTTTCAGAATAATCGAAATCCATAGTGTGTTGGGTGTCTGTAATCATAGCATTTATTTAGAAGTTCAAATATAATTTAATTATCTCAATTTTATCTTCTGGCAGCCCTAATATGTTTGATATTTTTTCAAAATCATTAAACAAACCATTTTTAGCCCTTTCACTCACAATTTTTTCTGCCAATTCTTTGGTGAAAAAAGGGAGTATTTGTAATTTATATACTGAAGCATTATTGACTGAGATTTTCCGTATAACCGGCGTTCCTTGAACTGAAAACGATGCTTTTAATGCTTTTACTACAATAGTGTCTAAACCATATACTTGCTGCAATTGGTCCATATGTACAAAACCCCCCAAAATAGCTCTAAACTTCACAATCCGCTTGGAATAAACTGGACCTATTCCGTACACTTTTTGAAAATCTAAGGCAGTCGCTTTATTTACATCTAATACACTGCGAACCGTTTTAATCTTAAGGGCTTTGGTACCCTTTTCTAATTGCTTCAGTGAACTTGGTGCTAATTCAGATGCTATAGCTTCTTTATTGTGACCAACTCCTCTGGAAGCTTTTCTATCACCAAATCAATCCTTGGCGCGCTGTATTCAATATAGACAAAGTAACTCAGGTGAAGCAAAAAAGTAGCGCATAAAAAATACAAAAACCCTTTTCGTTTGTATTGAGAAGCAACGAAAAGGGTTTTATTATTTTCCATAGGTTTTTATTGATACTCATAAAAACCTAAAAAGCAGTTTGTTTTATGAAGCCTGCTTGCTTGTCTTTATATCTGTCATATACTTCTTTAATTCCTGTTTCACTTTTGGGAAAAGGAATAATAGTCCAATCATATTTGGAAACACTAAGGCCAGAATCATAGCATCTGAAAACTTAATTACTGCATCTAATGTTGCAGCTGCTCCTATCACAACAAAAAGCAAGAAAAGAATTTTGTACACAGTATCTGCTGTTTTTCCCCTTCCAAATAAATACTTCCAAGACTGAAGTCCGTAGTAAGACCAAGAAATCATAGTTGAAAAAGCAAAAAGAATAATTGCTAAAGTCAATACATATCTAAATCCTGGAATAACGGAATCATAGGCCATTGAAGTAAGATCTACCCCGCCTATATAGGCACCGGTATCATTTAACATTACGGTACTTCCAACAGCATTTCCATATTCAAAGGCCCCAGTATCCATATTAAAGAAAATAATCACCAAGGCAGTCATTGTACAAATGACTACGGTATCTATAAACGGCTCTAATAGAGCTACTACGCCTTCACTGGCTGGATACTTAGTCTTTACAGCAGAGTGCGCTATGGCTGCTGATCCAGCTCCAGCTTCGTTAGAAAAAGCCGCACGTTGGAATCCTACAATAATCACACCAACTACGCCTCCAATTCCAGCTGCAGGAGTAAAAGCACCCTCGAATATCATACTGAAGGCAGCACCTACATACTGAATATTAGAAAAGATAATTACCAATGAGGCCAAAACATAAGTTCCTGCCATAAAAGGAACAATTTTCTCCGTTACACTAGCAATTTTTTTAATTCCTCCAATAATCACTATACCGACTAAAATAGCTAAAATAACACCGATAATAACCCCAGTTGCACCTCCTTGAAGGTCAAACATTGTGGTTAATTGTACCGCCGCCTGATTGGACTGAAAGGCATTTCCACCACCAAAAGAAGCCCCCACACATAGAATAGCAAATACGACCCCTAAAATTTTTCCGAGCACTTTAAAGCCCATTTGATCTAAACCCTTTGACAAATAATACATAGGCCCTCCGTATACGGTACCGTTTTCATCTACATCTCTATATTTCACTCCTAGGGTACATTCTACAAATTTTGTAGACATTCCAATGAGTCCACACACAATCATCCAAAAAGTTGCTCCTGGCCCCCCGAGTGCAATAGCTACAGCTACACCAGCAATATTTCCTAAGCCTACTGTTCCAGAAACAGCCGTTGCAAGGGCCTGAAAATGGGTTACCTCTCCTTCTTTGCTCTCATCTTTTATGGTACCTGGTAAATCTCCATCTGCCACATTTAGGGCTGTTTTTTCTACTCCGTGATGGTCCAATTCGTCATATTTACCCCTAACCGTATTAATGGCTAATGGAAACTGGCTTATACTTGGAAATTTGAAATAAATAGTAAAAAAAGTAGCCCCACAAATAAGTAATATTAAAACGATTGGAATATTATAGGCTCCTACTGGAACAGACGTAAGGACAAAGCCTTCCCACCAACTGGCAAATGGCATAAAAGCATCGTTCACTTTTTCATCCAATCCTTTTTCTTGCGCTAGGGCAACAAAAGGAAATAAAAAGCTTGCCAAAAAGGTCAATTTAGTCTTCATAATGTAGGAGTGGTTTATTTAATTTAACGTTAAGATTAGCAATATCCTAAAAAAAAATGGCCTAATCAAATAAAGAAGTAGGAAAGCAGCTACTGAGTACACATTTTATTCAATTGTTCAATTTGCTCTGGCCTTCCCAACACAATGAGTTTTCCCTCGGAGGAAAGAATCAGATCTGCATCTGGATTAATAATATAGTCTCCCTCTGGGGTAATATAACCAATGATGGTACAGCCTGTTTTTCGCCTTAAGTCTAAATCTCTGAGAGAGTTTAAGGCTGCAGATCCTGCAAAACGTTCAATGACAACCTCTTCCAAGTTGGTGTTCTTTTTACCATCTGTTGAAAGTTTATCCATAAAGGTAATGAGATCAGGAATCACTACTAGAGAAGCCATATGGTCCCCACCAATCCTATCTGGCATAATTACTTTATTGGCACCTGCCAAAGACAATTTCTTTTCTGAACCAATTTCAGAGGCCCTGGAAATAATAAATAAGTTTTTATTGAGCTGTCTTGCAGAAAGCACTACAAACAAATTGGCTGCGTCGTTGGGAAGCGTACATATAAGGTACTGTGCCTTGTGAATTCCTGCAGCTTCGAGCACCTCATCTTCATTCGCGTCTCCTTTAATGAACAGGACCTCATCTTCATATTTTGCAATCACCTCAGGATCATTTTCAATGACTATAAAAGGTTTGTTGTAGGCCTTTAGCCTGGCCACTGCTTGGGCACCATTTCTCCCATAACCACAAACAATAACATGCTTATTCATACGTTCTAATTTATTTTTAACTTTCTTCTTCTTTAAAATTTCCAATGAATTCCTACCTAATATATACTCTGTAACTACGGACAAGGCAAAAGCAAAAATAAAAACGCTTGAGATAATTAAAAAAATGGTAAAAACCTTCGAGGCATCGTCCAGAGGACTCACCTCAGAAAAACCTACCGTGGTCATGGTAATTACGGTCATATATACGGCGTCTACCCAAGAGTAGTCTGAGAGTGTTCTAAATCCTAGTACCCCAACCAAACTCACTAGAAGCACTAATGATAAGGCTATATAAATTTTAGATCTGAATAACTTTAACATCTGGTATTATAAATCAAAAACAGAATTTCTTTTGGCAAAAAGCAAATCTTTTATTCGGATCCAAAAGGCCATAAATAAGTACAGTGCAAAGCCAAAACCCAATGTCACAAAAGCGAGGTAGATAAATGAGGTTCTCACCACTCGGGCGCGTATTCCCATTCGTTCTGCAATTCGCTCACAAACAGTGAAGCCATGGCGTTGGAAAAAATACAATAGTTTATAAAGCATCGGTGTCGCCTGTCCATTCCATGAAACCACCCACTAAATTATGGGCTGTTTCAAAACCAACACTCTGCATAATAGCACATGCTTGACCGCTTCTATTTCCAGACCTACAGTACACAAAATAGTTTTTTGACTTATCTAATTTTTCCAAGCCGTCCAGAAAACCCTGACCCATGAAAATATCTAAATGAATGGCTCCAGGTATCACTCCCTCTGAAACCTCATCCAATGTTCTTACGTCTAATACAACACTTTGCGTGTCTTCTTTTAACTGAGAAGCCCAAGCTTCTTGTGATAAATCTGCCATTTTTTAAATAATTTATTCCCTCAAAAATAAGGGTTTGATTCGGGAGAAAAAACTATTTCAAATAGGAAGTCGCAAAATAATTCACTCGGGAATTAAAAATAGCCCCTATTGTCTTACTTATTTAAAAATTATTTATACATTTGTATATACAATAATTGTGAATACATGAATGTAGAAGCGCATATTAAAACAGAGAAACCTATTCCTTTAAAAAGTAGGACAATCATCCATTTGTCTCTAGTTCAAAATAAAATTAACGAAAGTATTCATGCCGCATTAAAACCTTTTGATATTTCCCTACAGCAATTTAATGTATTGAGAATCCTAAGAGGTCAGAAGGGGGCTCCTGCCAACCTGAATACCATCAATGAGAGAATGGTTACTAAGATGAGTAATACCACCAGATTGGTAGACAAACTCATTATAAAAGACTTTGTGGCACGACAAATCTGTGAAAAAAACAGAAGAAAAGTAGAGATCTTTATCACTGAAAAAGGATTGGTGGCACTGGCTGAAATAGACAGTATTATGAGCCAAACAGAGCAGCTTATTCTAGAAGGCTTTAAAGAAAGTGAACTCGTGCAACTCAACGAATTATTAAATAAACTATAAATATTAACCCTTACAATTTACACACTATGAAAAAACTCTTTATTACCCTTACCGCAGCTTTATTAGCTACTACAAACACTTTTGCAACTCCTTTAGAATCCTCAAAGAAAGCTACTGAAAAAACAACGACTGTTGTTGAAAAGAAAGTGGTTAATATTGAAGCGAGTAATATTACTTGGAAAGCCTACAAAGTAACTGGATCACACGAAGGAACCATCAACCTGGCCTCTGGAAACTTGGACTTTGACGGCACAACACTTACTGGTGGTGCATTTGTGGTAGACATGACTACTATTAACACCACTGACTTAGAAGGGGAGTACAAACAAAAATTAGACGGCCATTTGCATTCAGAAGATTTCTTTGGAACTGCTACACATAAAACAGCTTCTTTAGAAATCACTTCAGTAACTGCTTCAGGTAAAAACGCTTATTCAGCTACTGGTAATTTAACCATCAAGAACATTGCTAAAGAGGTTAACTTCACCCTGTCTGTTTATGGAAGTAAAGCCACGGCTAGCCTAAAAGTAGACCGCTCACAATTTGACATTCGTTACGGCTCAGGATCTTTCTTTGACAACTTGGGAGACAAAACAATCTATGACGAGTTTGATTTAGTAGTAGACTTACAATTCTAATATCTCTTTAGGATTAAAACAAATCAGGCTATGGAATTGTTTAAAATCACAAAGCCATTAAAGGCTTTGTGATTTTTTTAATCCAAAGCTTTTTTATTCCAAGAGGTTTATTATATTTGAACTATGAATTTGAATAATACACAAAATTGGTGGTGGAATAACTTACAACAAACGCTGTGAGCTAAGCACTACTTTGAACTATATTAAAGGCTTGTCTTCACAGACAAGCCTTTTTATTTTAATACAAATTGATTGGAAATTTCTCCAGAGAAATAGTCAATTAGGAAAGATAGAAATACCCTTATTATGAGCTACGCTTTAAACACCCATTACAAAAAAATTCTAGCAGACACCATTACCCCTGTGAGTGTATATTTAAAAATTCGGGACCGTTACCCTGGGAGTCTTTTGTTAGAAAGCAGTGATTATCACGCCAATGACAATAGTTTTTCTTACATCTGTTTTAATCCTATTGCTCATATAGAGGTGAAAGACCAGCAAATAAAGAAGGCATATCCTGACGGGAGTAATACCATTACTCCCATCACTAAAGAGACCAATATACCAGAGGTCATCACTGCTTTTTCAAAAGAATTCACTAGCGAAAAACAAGATTTTAAGTTCATTACACAAGGACTGTTTGGTTTTATGACCTATGACGCGGTTCAATACTATGAGGACATAAAAATTTCTAAAAAAGAGGGGGGGCAGGATCTTCCAGAATTGTACTATGCAGTGTATCAGAATGTCATAGCTATTAATCACTTTAACAATGAAGCTTATATTTTTGCCCATTGCTACAACCAGCCCAATAATGTAGCAGCCATAGAACAGCTGATCGCTGTTAAAAACTTTGCTACCTATCCTTTTAAAATAGAAGGAGAACCAAGTATTAATATTAAAGATGAAGATTATAAAGCATTGGTAGAGACTGCCAAGAAGCATTGCCAAAGGGGCGATGTCTTCCAATTGGTACTCTCTAGGAGGTTTACCCAAAAATTTAGTGGAGACGAATTTAATGTTTACAGGGCCTTAAGAGCGGTGAATCCGTCCCCTTACCTGTTTTACTTTGATTATGGTAATTACAAGATTTTTGGAAGTTCTCCTGAAGCACAATTGGTGGTAAAAGACCAAAAAGCTGAAATTCATCCTATTGCAGGTACGTTTAAAAGGACTGGAAATGATGAACAAGATGCTGTTTTGGCAAAAGAACTCACAGAAGACCACAAAGAAAATGCTGAACATGTTATGTTAGTGGACCTGGCCAGAAATGACCTCAGCAGACATGGAAAAATGGTTACAGTAGAAAACTATCGTGAGGTCCAGTTTTTTTCTCATGTCATTCATTTGGTGTCCAAAGTGACAGGTATTAAAAAAGCAGACACGCCTACCATGAATATTGTGGCCGACACTTTTCCGGCCGGAACCCTCAGCGGGGCTCCCAAACACAAAGCCATGGAGCTAATTGAAAAATACGAGCCTACACCAAGGGGGTATTACGGAGGGGCCATTGGTTTCATGGATTTTGAAGGCAATTTTAACCATGCAATCATGATTAGGACCTTTTTAAGCAAAGACCATCAATTGCAATATCAGGCTGGTGCTGGGATTGTTGCTGCATCTGACCCTGAATCCGAATTACAAGAAACCTACAATAAATTAGGCGCTCTCACCAAAGCTTTGTCTTTGGCAGAGGACATTTACTAAAAGTTGATTCAAGCGTTGACTAAAAAAAATACTGGATTTTAAAGTCCTGAAAAAAGACAAATGACAGACATATTACTCATAGACAATTACGACTCTTTTACCTACAACCTAGTGCATTATCTGGAAGAATTAGGCGCTCAGGTCACTGTTCGTAGAAACAACAAAATAAGCTTGGAAGAAGTAGCTGCTTTTTCTCATATTGTATTGTCCCCAGGGCCAGGTATTCCTGATGAAGCAGGGCTACTGAAAGAGATTATAGCCGCCTATGCGCCAACCAAAAAAATATTGGGAGTATGTCTTGGACAACAAGCCATTGCAGAAGTATTTGGAGGTAGTTTAGAAAATTTATCTGAGGTGTATCACGGTATAGCCACTCCTATTCAAATTACAGATCCCCAGTCTAAATTATTTAAGGAATTACCTACTGAGGTCGTAGTGGGAAGATACCATTCTTGGGTAGTGTCTAAAAACCTTCCAGAGGTTTTAAAAGTAACCGCCATAGACAGTGAGGGTCAGATTATGGCCCTTGAACACAAAAACTATCCCGTTCACGCGGTACAGTTTCATCCTGAATCCATATTGACCCCTAGTGGAAAAAAAATGTTAGCGAACTGGCTTGGGGTTTCATGGGAATTTAAGCCAGAAGAAAAAATGTACTAGTCGCTAAACCAGCTAAAAGCTATTAAAAAATTGAAAATGAAAAACATACTCAACCGACTCATCCAGCACGAAGTGCTTAGCAGACAAGAATCCAAAGATATTCTTGTAGGCATAGCAAATAAGGCCTACAATGAGTCTGAAATTGCTTCTTTTCTAACTGTATACATGATGCGGAGCATACAACTAGAAGAACTAGAGGGTTTTAGAGACGCTCTTTTAGAATTGTGCCTGGCAGTAGATCTCTCCGCTTATGAGCCTATAGATTTATGTGGTACAGGAGGAGACGGAAAAGATACTTTTAACATCTCTACACTAGCCTCTTTTGTAACGGCAGCCAATGGTGTTAAAGTCACCAAACACGGAAATTACGGGGTATCTTCTTCTTGTGGGAGTAGCAATGTCATGGAAGCATTGGGCATTAAGTTCACCAATGACAAAGATTATTTAGAAAAGGCCCTTGACCAGGTTGGCATTTGTGTATTACACGCACCTTTATTCCATCCTGCTATGAAACAAGTAGCCCCTATCAGAAAAGCCCTGGGAGTAAAAACATTTTTTAATATGTTGGGACCCATGGTTAATCCAGCATTTCCCACCCATCAGATGGTTGGGGTGTTTAATTTGGAGTTGGCTAGAATTTACGGATACCTATACCAGAAAACCGATAAAAATTACAGTATTGTTCATGCCTTAGATGGCTATGATGAAGTGTCTCTTACCGGAGCAACAAAAATCATTACTAGGGAAAACGAAATGGTCTTAGACCCTTCTAGTTTTGGCGTAAACACCCTGCAGGCACATGAAATTTCTGGAGGAGAGTCGGTGCCGTCTGCCGCAGCTATATTTGTAGATATTCTTAGCGGAAAAGGTACTGACGCTCAAAACAATGTTGTTTGTGCCAATGCAGCAGTGGCCATAAATACGGTTAAAAACAAGGGTATTCTTACGGCTTTTGAACAGGCTAAAGAAACCTTATTATCTGGCGCAGCACTCAAAAAATTACAGCAATTACAAGCTTTATAAATGAATATTCTAGACAAAATAATAGCAGATAAAAAACTAGAAGTAGCCCTTAAAAAAGGATTAATCTCTAGTGCCGTCCTAATGCAAAGTCCCTTATTTGAGCGTCCAACAAATTCTATGGCAACTAAGATAAGACAAAGTGCGAGTGGTATAATAGCGGAGCACAAAAGACGGTCTCCTTCCAAAGACGTCATAAACAATAGTCTTAAAGTACCTTTAGTGGTGGAAGGCTACGAAAAAGCAGGTGTTTGCGGTATTTCAGTGCTCACAGACGGTCCTTATTTTGGAGGTGCCCTTGAAGATCTCTTGCTCGCAAGAGCGTCTGTAGATACACCCCTTTTGAGAAAGGAATTTATAGTAGATCCTTACCAAATTATAGAAGCTAAGGCCCATGGGGCCGATACCATTTTACTTATAGCAGCAGTACTGACTAGAGCAGAAATTCATTCTCTTTCTACCCTGGCCCAATCTCTTGGTATGGAAGTGCTTTTAGAAGTTCATGACCTAGAGGAACTAGAAAAATCAATTATGCCCTCCTTAAATATAATTGGCGTGAACAATAGAAACCTAAAAACATTTGAAGTAAATCTAAAAATTTCTATGGAATTGTCTTCAAGAATACCAGATGATTTTGTGAAGGTTTCTGAGAGTGGCATTAGTAATGTAAGTGCGGTTAAAGAATTAAAAAACTATGGATATCAGGGGTTTTTAGTGGGTGAAAATTTCATGAAAACCAATGATCCTGGTACTGCTGCACTTGAATTTATTAAACAAATAGAAGGATAATATGGGCGCTTCTAACCTACATACTCCCTTTAGTACCCCTGCATTAAAAGTCTGTGGCATGAGGGACCCTGAGAATATTAGGGCAGTGGCAGCAATAAAGCCAAATTATATGGGCTTTATTTTTTGGGAACCCTCGAAACGGTTTATTCAAAACCCCATTCCAGAAATAGATCCTAATGTTCAGAAGATAGGCGTATTTGTAAAGGCAACACCTAATTTTATCCTAAAAACCATCCAGGAAAATGATTTACAGGGCGTTCAATTGCATGGAGGAGAAACTGCCCAGGATTGCAAAGTGCTGAGGGACGCTTTGGATAAAGAAATAGGTCTTAGCAAGCCTTCCTTGGTGATTATAAAAGCTTTTTCAGTAGCAGATCAATTTGACTTTTCAAGTCTTGCTGCTTACGAGGCCTATTGCGACTACTTCCTTTTTGACACTAAGGGGAAACTCCCTGGAGGCAATGGCTATACCTTTTCATGGAAATTATTAAGCGCATATCCAAGCAATACCCCTTATTTCTTAAGCGGTGGTATTGGCCTAAGACAAACAGATGCTTTGGCTGAATTTTTAGAAAGTGACGCCGCTAAAATGTGTGCTGTTATAGATGTAAATAGTACTTTTGAAGAAGAAGACTATACCAAAAATTATAAAGACCTAGAATTATTCAATACCGCTTTAAAAAAAAGATTTCTACCCCTGAAAAATACCCTATGAAAAAAACACACCACGTAGATGAAAATGGATATTACGGCTCTTTTGGAGGGGCTTATATTCCTGAAATGCTATTTCCAAATACAGAAGAACTCAGGACCCAATATTTAGATATTATGGGCTCTGAAAGTTTTAAAAAAGAATTTGACTATCTCCTTAGAGATTATGTAGGAAGGCCTACCCCACTTTATTTTGCGGAAAGACTCTCTGCACTGTACAACACTAAGATCTATCTTAAAAGAGAAGACTTATGCCATACTGGAGCGCACAAGGTTAACAATACCATTGGCCAAATCCTGATGGCTAAAAGACTGGGTAAAACAAGAATTATTGCAGAGACCGGAGCAGGACAACACGGTGTAGCTACTGCTACAGTCTGTGCGTTAATGGGCATGGAATGTATTGTTTATATGGGTGCTGTAGATATTAAAAGACAGGCCCCAAATGTGGCTAGAATGAAGATGCTAGGTGCTACAGTTAGGGCGGCTGAATCTGGAAGTAAAACCCTTAAAGACGCAACCAACGAAGCCATTAGGGATTGGATTAACAACCCTGTGAACACCCATTATATTATTGGTTCTGTAGTAGGTCCTCATCCTTATCCTGATATGGTGGCTCGCTTTCAATCTGTGATCTCTAAGGAAATTAAAAGCCAATTATTAGAAAAAGAGGGTCGTGAAAATCCAGACCATGTAGTTGCATGTGTGGGTGGAGGAAGTAATGCCGCTGGAGCTTACTACCATTTTTTAGATACCCCTGAAGTAAATATTATTGCGGTAGAAGCCGCTGGAAAAGGAATTCATACCGGAGAAAGTGCTGCTACCTCTGCACTGGGAAAAGAAGGCATTATTCACGGAAGTAAAACCCTACTCATGCAAACCCAAGACGGACAAATTACCGAGCCTTACTCTATATCTGCGGGCTTAGATTATCCAGGAGTAGGTCCAATGCATGCCCATTTATTTGAATCTAAAAGAGCGGAGTTTATTTCAGTAACAGATCAAGATGCCATGGCTGCAGGATTACTGGTATCTAAAATGGAGGGGATTATACCTGCTATTGAAACTTCTCACGCCTTTGCCATTTTTGAAAACAGGCCTTTTGGTAAAGAAGAAGTGGTAGTAGTTAACTTATCTGGCCGAGGAGACAAAGACTTAAATACCTACATAGATTATTTTAAATTATAAATAAGCAACATGTCACAAGCTACGCTCGTACCCAATAGAATTAATACCCGAATGGCAGACCCCAAAAAAGTGCTGTCCATATACTTTACCGCAGGCTACCCCGAAAAAGAAGACACTACCAAAGTATTACAGCAACTGCAAGACAGTGGGGTAGATTTAGTAGAAATAGGACTTCCTTTTAGTGATCCTTTAGCAGACGGTCCAACCATTCAAGATAGCTCCACAACAGCACTAAAAAATGGAATGAGCACCCAATTACTTTTTGACCAATTAAAAGACATTCGAAAAAGCATTCACATTCCCTTAATTGTCATGGGCTATTTTAACCCCATGCTACAATACGGCGTAGATGCTTTTTTAAAAGAGTGTGCCCAGATAGGAATAGATGGGATTATTATGCCAGACCTACCACTAGCAGAGTATAAGCAGCACTACGCCGCTATGTATGAAAAATACGGGATTAAAAACATCTTTTTAATCACCCCTCAAACCTCAGATGCCCGAATTAGAGAAATAGACAAGGCTTCTGATAGTTTCATATATCTGGTAAGCACAGCCTCTGTAACAGGCAGCAAAAGTGGTTTTGGCCCGGAACAAGAAGCTTATTTTGAAAGAATTGCGAATATGAAGCTCAAAAACCCTTTGGTGGTTGGATTTGGAATACATGATGCACACACCTTTACTCAAGCTACAAAACACACTTCAGGAGCCATTATTGGATCTGCTTTTATTAAGACCATCACAGAAAAAGGGCTTGCAGGAATAGCCCCGTTCATACAAAGTCTGCGTCCAGAATAGCTTAGATTCAAAAAACGGTAGCTTATTTATCACATCGCTTCTCTTATGTTCGAATATAAATTTTGAGGGCTCAAAACCAAACCAAATGAATTATTTTAAAAATTTTCTAATCAAAAACTTGGGCCTTATTGCCCTATTGAGCGTCACCCTCGGGCTAGCCCCTTTTAATCCAGAACCTCACATTTGGGGCAAAATAAAGTGGATTCAAGGCGGCGCCAAAGGCATGCAACTCATTGATTGGTGGGATACTTTTTTTCATGGTGCCCCCTTTATCTTCTTAACACTTGCACTTATCTTTAAAGGGCTATCTTTAGGTAAGAAATAACTATAAAAACACCTGCTATATGAAAAACCTCAGCCATTTTCTTTTATTGTTTTTTACCTCCGCGGCTATTGCCCAGACACCCGCTGAAATTAAGGGTCAGGTGAGACATTCCATAGATGAACTTAGGGATTTTGTAGCCATTCCCAATGACGCAAATATGCCTGCAGATATTAACCGAAACATCACTTGGCTCACAGAAAAATTTAGCGACAGAGGCTTCAATACAGCAGTACTTCGCACAGATGGTTTACCCCTCTTCTTTGCTGCCCTTCCAATGGATCCTGCTAAAAAGACTTTGCTGTTTTATATGCATTTAGACGGCCAACCGGTGGCTCCAGAATTATGGGATCAGGAAAATCCTTATGAGGTGGTGCTTAAAAAGCCAGTAGGTGACCAGTGGGAAACCACTCCTTTTGAGGAATTAAATGAAGATATTCCAATGGATTGGAGGCTTTATGGTAGGTCTACTTCTGACGACAAGGGACCTATTGTGATGCTGTTAAATAGCTTAGACCTATTGAAAAAGAATAAGGTGGTTTTACCTTTCAATATTAAGGTGGTCTTAGACGGAGAAGAAGAAAAGAGCAGCAAGCCACTCGCTAAAGCAGTAAATACTTATAAAGACTTATTGGAAGCGGACTATCTGATCATTAATGATGGTCCTGTTCACGCCTCTGGACAGCCTACTATTGTGTATGGATGTAGGGGGATTACTACCTTGAAGGTGTCTACCTACGGTCCCATAAAACCACAACACTCTGGTCACTATGGTAATTATGCGCCAAACCCTGCTTTTGAAATGGCCCACCTCCTATCCAGTTTAAAATCTCCCGATGGAAAGGCATTGGTAACGGGATATTATGACGGTATTACACTGAGCGAATCCGATAGGGCTGTTTTGAAAGCAGTGCCCGACTCAGCAGAATACCTGAAAGAATTATTGGGGATTCACCAGCCAGATGCGGTGGGAGAATTTTATCAGCATGCGCTACAGTTTCCTTCCCTGAATGTGAGGGGAATATCCAGTGGCTGGGTGGGAGACCAAGCCAGAACGATTGTACCTGACAAAGCTACTGTTGAGATTGATTTAAGATTGGTGCCTGAAACCAAAGGAGAACACTTACAAAATTTAGTAGAAGCACACTTAAAAAAACAAGGCTACACTATTTTTAGTGAGGAGCCTTCAAAAGCAGATAGAATGGCCTATCCCAAAGTGATACGACTCGAAAAGGGATCTGTAACGCCTGCATTTAGAACAGATTTGAGCCTGCCTTTTGGAGGGCATTTAAAATCTTTATTGGAAAATAATTTCAATACTGAGGTGGTGCAGATTAGAACTATGGGAGGTACTGTACCTATTGCTCCCTTTGTAAATGCCTTAAAAATTCCTGCCTATATTTTACCCATGGTAAACCCGGACAACAACCAACACAGTCCAAATGAAAACTTGAAGATTGGTCAGATTGAGTACGGAATAAAAACCTTTTACAGCTTATTGAGCAGTCCTTTTTAACAATAAGCGTAAAAACTGGATCTCGGAAAAGGCTAGATTATGGGACAAAAGCTGGATTGTGACAAAAAACGCAATTACTGCGCAGCTAAAGATGACAATAAACTAAGTAAGATTATCTCACAAAAACAGGTGTCATTGGATCTTTTGTTTCATCTGGACTATAGGCATAGCCCTCTAAATTGAATCCTAGAATTCCTTCTAAGTCTTGAATGTTGTTTTGAATGGCATAACGTACCATGAGCCCCCTAGCTTTCTTAGCATAAAAGCTAATGATTTTTAGTTTGTCGTTTTTCCAGTCTTTAAACACTGGAGACACCACTTGCATATTAAGTTCTTTTGAATTGAGCGCAGAAAAATATTCATTACTGGCTAAGTTTACTAAAATTTCTGAGGCCTCCATTTGCTCATTTAAATGCGCAGTTAGGGTGTTCTTCCAAAAACCATACAGGTTGTTATGTGTCCCAATGGCTAAGGAAGTACCCATTTCTAATCGGTAGGCTTGAATGAGGTCTAAAGGCTTTAATATACCATATAAACCAGAGAGAATATGCAATTGGTTTTGCAAGGCATTTACCTCTTTTTGGTTCATTGAAAAAACATCTATGCCCTGATATAAATCTCCACTAAAAGTATAAATAGCAGGTCTGGCATTGGCTGGGGTAAATGGCAGTGAAAAATCCTGATTCCGTTGCCAGTTTAACTGAGACAACTTATCAGAAATATGCATTAGCGCTCCAAGATCTGATGGCTTTTTTTTGGCCAATGTAGTGTTAATGGTCTTAGATTGATCTAGAAATACGGGCTCACTATATTGGGTTGTAGGGAGTGCTGTTTCAAAGTCTAAAGATTTGGCAGGGGATATAATAAATTTCATAGCAAATGAATTTTAGCATAAAAATACACGTTTTTAGGGATTTTTAAAACTCCTTTAAAAATAGCCTACTCTTGTTGGTGTTGCGCATAGGCGCGCCACTTTTCAATACACAATACCATATCTTCTGGAATAGGGGTATTAAAACGCATGAGCTCGCCAGAGCTCGGATGCACAAAACCAAGGGTTTTGGCATGCAAGGCTTGCCTTGGCAACGCCTTAAATGCGTTGTCTACAAATTGCTTGTACTTAGTAAATGTTGTGCCTTTTAAAATTTTCTCTCCGCCGTATCGTTCGTCATTGAACAAAGTATGTCCAATATGTTTCATATGCGCTCTAATCTGGTGGGTTCTTCCTGTCTCTAATACACAAGAAACCAGGGTTACATAGCCCAATCTTTCCATGACTTTATAATGAGTTACCGCTTCCTTTCCTTGATCTCCATCTGGAAAAACAGCCATTTGTAACCTATTCTTTGGATGCCTCCCTATGTGGCCTCTTACTGTCCCCTGCTCCTCTTCTACATTGCCCCACACAATGGCTACATACTCACGCTCAGAAGTTTTGTCAAAAAACTGTTTGGCCAAATGAGTCATGGCTTTAGCGGTCTTTGCCACCACCAATAAACCAGAAGTGTCTTTGTCTATTCTATGCACAAGTCCAGGTCTTTCATCTGCATTTAAAGGAAGGTCTTTGACATGAAACAATAGGGCATTAATCAATGTTCCTGAATAATTCCCATGACCTGGATGTACCACCATACCCGGTGGCTTATTGACCACCATGAGGTCTGAGTCTTCATATACTACGTCTAAAGGAATGTCTTCTGGCGTGAGAAGAAACTCATAGGGAGGGTGAGTGAACATCACCTTAATTTGGTCTCCCGCCTTTACCTTATAATTTTGCTTTACAACTAAATCATTGACCCAAATATGACCCTCTTTTGCTGCTTGTTGGATTTTATTTCTCGTAGCATTCTCAATGAAATTCATGAGGTATTTATCTATTCTAAGCGGTTCCTGTCCTTTTGATGCAATAAAACTAAAATGCTCAAAAAGGCCTTCAGACTCCTGATCTTCAAGCTCTAGATCTTGAGATTCTTGTGCCCCTAAAGAAGAATCTTTTATTAAAGCAACAGGCCCTAGTTGAGGGTCCTGATGGGATTTATTTAAAGAATCTAAAGGAGAACTTGAATCTGTTTGGGACATTGTTGGTGGTTTAAAAAAGTGTAGGGATAAAAAATTAGAAACAATTTCTAATTTGGAGACAGTATATATTTTGGATTGACCTGGTTTAAATTACGGATGTCATTTTTTATTCTGTAGCAGCTGATTTAAATTAGGTGTCTCATTTTCGGGCCTGTTTCCATTGCCACAAATGAGTTCTATTCCTGACATTTTTGGCAATTTAAAACCGGGATTGATGAGCTTATTATTGTACTTAATCCCATAGACCATATTCTTGCCTAAGGCATCTATATAAGTAACTTTTTCTACTGTTAAACCAACTGCTTGTAATTTAGAAGTCGCGTTTCTTTTTGTTACTTGGACCAATTCAGGCAAACTTATATTGGCATATCCAGATGGATTTAGCTGCAAATAAATTTTCTTATTAACTTTTACTTCACTACCTGCCAATGGTTTTTGACTAATGACAGCATTTTTTGGAAAATCACTTCTAAAATTAGCAGAATCTATCACTTGAAACCTCAATGATTGGGCGGCTAAAATATTGGCCACCTCATTAATGTCCTTTTTGCTCAAATCTGGTACTACAATATAATTACCGTGTTCCGTAGTCCAAGCCAACATTTGCATACTAATGACCACAAGAAGGAATAATACCAAGAGGGCTCCTAAGATTTGTTTTAAAAAAAACCGGCTTTTTAAAAAAAGTATACTATTTTTCATTGCGCTTAGCGATTGGCACAAAGATAGCAAAACCTTTGTGTTAGTAATTCCCAGTGCTCAATAAATTATAAAAGTGCTTTCCAATGAAAAAAACCATTGCAGTAATTATGGGCGGTTATACCAGTGAATTTGAAATTTCACTAAAAAGTGGTGCTGTCGTTGCGGCGCACTTAGACCCTGATAAATATGAAGTATACCCAATTGTGATCACAAAAAATAGGTGGACCTACACCACTGATCATGGTGCGGTCTATGCCATTCAAAAGGAAAATTTTAGCCTTGAACTTCCCCACAAAAAAGTCCTATTTGATGGAGTTTTTAATGCCATTCACGGAAGCCCTGGAGAAGATGGTAAAATTCAAGCTTATCTTGAACTTCTGGGGATTCCCCAAACTGCCTGCGATTTTTATCAAGCAGCGCTTACCTATAATAAAAGAGATTTATTGAGTGTGCTAAAGCCCTATGGAATTGCCATGGCTAAATCTTATTATCTGAACTTTGGTGACCCCATAAATAAGGAGGCTATTATTAAAAAAGTAGGCTTGCCGTGTTTTGTAAAAGCCAATAGGTCAGGAAGCAGTTATGGAATTAGTAAGGTGTATACTTCAGATCAGATAGAGGCTGCGCTTGAAATTGCATTTAAGGAGGACAAGGAGGTGATTATTGAATCGGCTTTAGTGGGAAGAGAAGTCTCTGTTGGAGTCATTCAATACCAGGGAAAAACCAAAGTATTGCCCATCACTGAAATTCTCAGTGAAAACGACTTCTTCGATTATCAGGCAAAATACGAGGGGAAATCTACAGAAATTACCCCTGCTGACCTTGAACCGGAACTAGAAGATAAAATTATAGCTGTTGCAACATTTATTTACAACACTTTAAATCTAAAAGGTTTTACCAGGTCCGAATTTATTTTAGTCAATAATGTTCCTCACTTATTAGAAGTAAATACAACACCTGGAATGACGCAGCACAGTATACTGCCGCAACAAGCAAAGGAGGCTGGAATATCACTTCCTGAATTATTTGAAAGTGCTCTTTTGGCCATACTGTAATTCTTTAATATTTTACACTTGTAAAGGGAGCTACATAATCACTTTAAATTTACTTACATTTAAGGGTAAAACTAAATTGCTTAATTTTAACGCATGGATAAAAAAATAGCTGTTTTTCCAGGATCCTTTGATCCACTCACTCTTGGGCATTTAGACGTCATTCAAAGGGGCATTACCCTTTTTGACACGCTTATTATTGCTGTTGGTGTTAATACGGAGAAAAAGTATATGTTTTCTTTAGAGCAACGTGTAGAAATACTTCGTAAAACATTTAAAGATGAACCTAAAATTAGCGTACAAACCTACAGCGGCCTAACAGTAGATTTCTGTAGGGAAATCAATGCCAATTTTATTCTTAGAGGGCTAAGAAACCCTGCTGATTTTGAATTTGAGAAGGCCATTGCCCACACCAACAGAAAACTCTCTGAAATTGAAACAGTATTTTTATTGACTTCTTCAGGCAAATCATATATTAGTTCCTCTATTGTGAGAGATGTTATTAGACATGGAGGGGATTATTCTGGTCTAGTGCCCAATGCCGTTTTAGGTATTTCAACACTGTGATTTGAAAAATTAGTTTTAAGCAAAAAAGTTTTGGTTGTGAAATTATTCAAACAACACCTTAATATTGGTATATGAATTTAGAAGGGCCTTTTTAATTTTATCTGGTCCCTTCCACTTCACTTTAATAATACCCTCTTCTAGTTGTCCCAATAAAGGGCCTTTATAAGATGTTTTCATAGCAAACCAGTGCACTTCTTTGAGCTTATAATGCCCGTTTCGTTTGAATATATGATAGGTAGTTCTCAAGAAGTTTTCAATCTCCAAACCTTTTACACCGGTTTCTTCTTCCACCTCTCTTATGGCAGCAGCTTCTATTGTTTCTCCCTTGTCTATTTTACCCTTGGGTAAATCCCATTTATCATTTCTAAATATAAAAAGAACCTTCCCCTGAGGGTTGGTCACTACACCACCTGCCGCAACTACCCTTGGTATGGTCTTAGAAAATTTGTTCAATATTTCTTCGTGATTGGGGTGGTATATGTAAGCTTTGTCCAGCTTCTTTTTAGAAAGTGCTGAAATGGCCTTTTGAATCGCTTCCTCATTTAAAGGAAAATAAGTGCTTTCTTCAGATTCAGCCAGTTTATTTGTCAGAATCATAGGAGATTCATTCACAAAAACTTTATACATTTGTGTCATGATTTTAGATAGCGAAACCGCAAAACAAACAGCTGCACTATTATTACAAATTAATGCAATTAAGTTGAGACCAGAAAATCCTTTTTCTTGGGCCTCAGGATGGAAGTCTCCCATCTATTGTGACAACAGGATAGTGCTCTCATTTCCAGAAGCAAGAAAGTTTGTAGCCTCAAAAATGGCTGATCAAATAAAAACACTTTATCCCAATCCAGATGCTATTGCAGGGGTTGCTACAGGCGCAATTGGTATGGGACTTTTGGTTGCTGAAATATTATCGCTCCCTTTTGTCTATATTAGACCTGAAGCAAAATCCCACGGAAGGCAAAATAAAATTGAAGGGCAGTTACAAGAAAATGCTAAAGTAGTGGTCATTGAAGACCTCATTTCAACAGGTAAAAGCAGCCTCAAAGCTGTTGAAGCACTTGAAGAGGTAGGTGCAGAAGTCATGGGAATGTTAGCCATTTTTACCTATGGATTTGAAACAGCTGAAGAAAATTTCAAAAAACAAAATACCACCCTGCATACCCTGAGCGACTACAGTCACTTAATTACTCAAGCATCTAACGAGGGTACTGTAAGCATTGACCATCTAGACACTTTGAAAGAATGGAGAAAAAACCCATCTCACTGGAACCAATAATAATCCCAAAAGATAGTTTATCCGAGTAGTACATGCTTATGGGGACATTCTTTGCTTCCATAAAACAAAAAAGATATTTACAATATGTTAATAGAAACAAACCCAGTCCTTTTAAACACCTCAGATACATTGGTATTTAATTTTTTAAATGAAATTAAAAATTTCGAACACCTCATGCCAGAGAACACTAGTAAATTTGAAGTACTCAGTGAAGATCGTTTTCTTTTCGCTTTAAAAGGAATGCCTGAAATTGTCTTACAAAAAAATGAATCTGAGGCCAACTCCTATGTATTGTTAGGTGCTGCAAGTGATAAATTACCTTTTACACTCAAAGGAAATATTGTAAATAAAGGAGAAGACAGCACTGAAGTACAATTGGTTTTTGAGGGCACTTTCAATGCCATGATGGAAATGATGATTAAAACCCCCATCACCAATTTTGTAAATGCGTTGTCTGAAAACTTAACTAAGGTTGCCTTTTAAGCTTTGTACACAAAAAAACAGTAAAGTTTTTGCAACTGCTTCAATTTCAATAAAAAAGGCTGTAATAAAATAGCTGTAATTGAAGCTATAGGTCCTTTTAAAGTATCATTTTAACCTCTTTAAACTGAAAAAACTCTTTCAAACCTGCTTGGTCTTCAATCACTAGTGCTCCGTTAGATGTAATGCCTCTAATGGTCCCTTGGAAGCTGTTTTTATTAGGTCGTTGAAAAGTTTTTAGCAAGCCATAGCCAAACAATTTGTTTTCATACCTGAATTTTAAAGAAAGGTAAGGCAAGTGGTCTATTTCTGAAAGTGATTTATCTAATTGAATGACTAAGATTTCAATTAAATGACCCAATTTTATAGACACTTTGGAATGCTCACTCAATGCAGTAGCCTGAGTTAATTCAGGCATAGGAAATTTAAGTATATTTAACCCTATTCCAATAACACTAGAGGTCACTAAATTTCCTTGAATCTTATTCTCAATGAGAATACCACCTACTTTTTTTCCCTTAATTAAAATATCATTGGGCCATTTCACACTTAGCTCTTCTGAAAAAAGAGCGAGCACCTGACGCACCGCTAAAGAAACTGACATGGCTATTTTAAATTGATCTTCTAAAGATAAATTCAGGTGTTTTTTATAAACACTTAAGCTAATACTACTCCCTTTATGGGCAAGCCAATTATTCCCCATTTGTCCCCTGCCTTCAGTTTGGTCTGCAGCCACAACAAAAGTATTATCTTGTAACAATCCTTTACTTAAAAGGTCTTTTAGGTAATCATTGGTAGAAGATATTTTATCTAAAAAAATAAGGGGCATAAATAAAGATTTAATCTTTTAAAACTAGGCTAAAAGGCTGTTTAATCTTATGTTAAAAACAATAGCTAAGAACGTAAAAATATAATAACTTTGTAAAAAATTAAATTTTTTAAATGTTAGATAAAAAAGGAGACGTAGATAATCTTATCTCATTAATTCTCAATGGAATAGAAGAAGTAAAAGGTTTAGATATTCAATTATTAGATCTTAGAGAAATAGAAAATACTGCCTGTGATTATTTCATTATTTGCAATGGTACTTCAAATACACATGTAAATGCTGTGGTTGGATCTGTCCAAAAAATAGTCAGTAAGACCATTCAAGACAAACCTTGGCATGTAGAAGGATCGGAAAATGGAGAGTGGGTTTTACTCGATTATGTGAATGTAGTCGTTCACGTTTTTCAAAAACATATCAGAGAATATTACGACATAGAAAGCCTTTGGGGAGACGCAAAAGTAACTGCAATAACGAGTCCATCAAACTAAAATATAATGGCAAAAGAAACCAAAACAAGTCCTAAAAAACCAAAGTTCAATGCTTGGTGGGTATATGCCACAGTAATAGCATTATTAATAGGTTTTCAATTTATGAGTAGTGGTCTTTCGAATACCAGAAAGACAACGACTTCTGAACTTCAATCTTATTTGAAGAATGGAGATATTAATAAAATCATCATTATTAGCAACACCAGACAAGCTAAAGTATTTTTAACTAAGGAAGCGCTAAGCAAAGAAGTTCACAAAGATGTTGCTGAAAAATCTTTCAATTTAAGCGGCCTAAGCCCAGAGTATTTATTAGACTTTGGGGACCTTCAAAATTTTGAAAACGACATTAAGACCATTAAGGCAGAATTCCAATTAGAAACATCAGTAGACTACGAGACAGAGTCTAACGTATTTGGAGATTTACTATTGTCACTCCTACCCTTTGTACTTATTATTGGTATTTGGATCTATGTGATGAAAAGAATGTCTGGTGGTGCAGGCGGCGGAGGCGGTGGCCAAATTTTCAATATTGGAAAGTCCAAAGCCAAACTATTTGATGAAAAAACAGATACCAGAACTTCGTTTAAAGATGTGGCTGGTTTAGAGGGTGCTAAAGAAGAAATAGAAGAAATAGTCTCTTTTTTAAAACAGCCTGAAAAATACACCTCACTTGGAGGTAAAATTCCAAAAGGAGCTTTATTGGTAGGACCTCCTGGAACAGGAAAAACTTTATTGGCAAAGGCAGTAGCCGGAGAAGCTAAGGTGCCTTTCTTCTCGCTCTCTGGATCTGATTTTGTAGAGATGTTTGTGGGGGTAGGTGCTTCAAGAGTAAGGGATTTATTCAAACAAGCAAAAGAAAAGTCCCCTGCCATAATTTTTATTGATGAAATAGACGCCATTGGGCGCGCTAGAGGTAAAAATAATATGACAGGATCAAATGACGAAAGAGAAAACACCCTCAACCAATTACTGACAGAAATGGATGGTTTTGGCACCAATACAAATGTCATTGTCTTGGCAGCTACAAACAGGGCAGACGTATTGGACAAAGCATTGATGAGGGCGGGTCGTTTTGACAGACAAATCTATGTAGACTTACCAGATATTAGAGAACGTAAAGAAATATTTGAGGTTCATTTAAAGCCTATAAAGACCTCTGAAAAACTAGATATAGATTTCTTAGCCAAACAAACCCCTGGATTTTCTGGAGCAGATATAGCAAACGTTTGTAATGAAGCCGCACTAATTGCAGCAAGAAAAGACAAGAAAGCGGTTAACAAACAAGACTTTTTAGACGCTGTAGACAGAATTGTTGGCGGTTTAGAAAAGAAAAACAAAATCGTTACCCAGTCTGAAAAGGAAACGATTGCCTATCATGAGGCAGGACACGCTACAGTGAGTTGGATGTTAGAACATGCAGCTCCTCTTGTAAAGGTAACCATTGTTCCTAGGGGACAATCTCTTGGTGCTGCATGGTACTTGCCAGAAGAAAGACTGATTGTTAGGACAGAGCAGATGCTTGACGAGATGTGTGCCACCTTAGGGGGACGCGCTGCTGAGAAAGTGATTTTCAATAAAATATCTACTGGTGCCTTAAGTGATTTAGAAAAAGTAACTAAGCAAGCAAGGGCTATGGTCACTGTTTACGGTTTAAATGAGTCACTAGGTAATATTACTTACTACGATTCTTCTGGTCAGTCCGAATACGGCTTTACCAAACCTTACAGCGAGGAGACCGCTCAAAAAATTGACAAAGAGATTTCTATCTTAATTGAAGCGCAGTACCAGAGAGCTATTGAACTTTTAGAGGTAAACAAGGAAAAACTCACTACATTAGCAAAAAGGTTGTTAGAAAAAGAAGTGATTTTTAAGGACGATTTAGAAAAAATCTTTGGTGAAAGACCCTTTAGTCCAGCACCAAAAGCCCTTCAAAAAGAAGCTACTCCCAATCCAGATGACGAGGCAGATGCAGGTCTTTCTACCAGTCTAGAAAATAATGAAGAAAACACCTCTTCTAGCGTTACAGAAAGTACCCTAGAAGATGCGAGTGACTCAACTACAACAAAAGAAGGTAAAGCGTAATATTGAATTTTTTTAGCAAAATATTTGGATCTCCTAAAAACAACCCAGCTTCAAGCCAGGTTGAAAGGTCCAAGTATATGCCAGAAGAAAAAACACCAGTAGACGAACTATTCACCATTAACTTTAAAAAAAATGGTGGTAAGTTCTTGTACTGCGAAGACAAAGATGAAGCGCTTGAGCTCTTAAGTAGCATATTGGATGAAAACCATTGGAAAGACAAACCCCTACTTACTTTAGACAAAAACATGGCCTTATTCTGTGCCAATGCAGGATATGAAACCACCCATAAAACACAAGGGTCTGGAGTGTTTTTCACCTCCTGTGAACACCTTATTGCGCTAAATGGTTCTATTTTAGTGAGTGACAGTCAGTTTGGCGAAAACAAATTGCCTGACCTTCCGGAACTTATCATAGTATTCGCCAAAACCAGCCAAATGTTAGAGACCATCCAAGATGGGCTAAAACAAATTAAAAAAAACTATCCCAAGCAGATACCAGGTAATATAACCGCCATAAAGAACTTCAAAAAAGAAAACGAAGGTCAGAAAGATTTTCTCACTTATGGAAGTTGCAATAAAGATGTGTATCTGATTCTTTTAGAAGACCTTTAAATGAGAGAATTAATAAGAAGACTCCTCACTGGGGGGGTCTATGTATTTATATTACTAGCAGCTGTATTTTTAAACTCAGATGCCTTTGACTTCTTATTTATGGCTTTCGGACTGGCCTGTATTTATGAATACAAAAGAATCACCAAATTGCGCGGCTATTACTTATTTATGGCCTATTTGGCCCTATGGTGGTTGTTCATTTATCTCATACAAAACAAGTTTACTATTGCCCTATTACTCGGTGCTACTATAGGGATTAATATATTTTTATTAACTTATCTATTAAGTAAAAAGAAACAAAAGCTTCCAAAAAGCATGACCTTTATTTCAGGGGTTTTTTACATAGGTGGTGGATGCATTTTTCTTACCCTTATTCCCTACACTACACCTGAATTTGCCAAAATGCTCATTACAGGTATTTTTCTAATCATTTGGATGAATGACTCCTTTGCGTATTTGATAGGCAAACAGTTTGGAAAAAATAAGTTATACCCATCTGTATCTCCAAAAAAGACTGTTGAGGGCGCCATTGGCGGACTCGTATTTGGACTTTTAGCCGCTGTATTAATAGCTCAAATAGACCCACTGCTGTCTTTATATCAGTGGCTACTTCTTGCCACGGTCGTTGTGATCACAGGAAATCTAGGTGACCTTCTTGAATCTAAATTCAAACGTGTTGCTGGCGTAAAAGACAGCGGCGCTATATTACCTGGCCATGGTGGTATGCTAGATAGACTAGATAGTCTTATATTTGCCGCACCATTTGCATATTTGCTCATCATTATCTTTAATTAGTTATGTTTCACAGAGAAGGTTTTAAAATTATTGCGATCACTTTTATCATTGTTGGAGTCATTGCCCTTACGGCCGATACCTATATTACTCAAGACCTCATTAAATACGGAGTACAAGGCGTTGCTTTAGCCGTATTGGTCTTAATTTTACAATTTTTCAGAAACCCAAAAAGGGCCGTACAATTTAATCTCAATGAAATTATTGCCCCAGTAGACGGTAAAGTTGTTGTTATAGAGGAAGTAGAAGAAAAAGAATATTTTCAGGGGAAAAGAAAGCAAGTTTCTATCTTTATGTCTCCCCTTAATGTTCACGTGACTAGGTACCCAGTAAGTGGTGTAATACAATACTCAAAATACCACCCTGGAAAATATTTAGTCGCATGGCATCCTAAAGCTAGTGAAGAAAACGAAAGAACTACCATCGTAATAAAAACACCTAAATTTGGAGATATTCTATACAGACAAATTGCAGGTGCTCTAGCCAGAAGAATTGTTAATTATGCCAAAAAAGGAGACAAAGCCATACAAGGAGCAGACGCAGGTTTTATAAAATTTGGCTCAAGAGTAGACCTATTCTTACCCCTAGATTGTATTGTCACTGTAGGGCTCAATCAAAAAGTAGTGGGGGCAAAAACAGTCATAGCTACACTAAGCGATGGGGATGAGTAATCCAACAGAATCGGATTTCAACAAAGCGGTTATAAAGGTAAATAGCAGCAATAAGCCGCTACCACCTGACACCATGCTCAAATTATATGCACTCTATAAAATAGCCACTAAAAATCAAGAAAACCCTAGTGGAGACAAGCCTTTGATCAGTGCATTTAAAGCCAATGCATTGTTTCAAGCAAAACACATAAAAATAGAGACAGCTATGTTAGAATATATAGCTATCGTGGAGAAAGAGGTCTCCTAACAGAACCAATAGATCTCATGACAAAAGCTTTGAAAACTAACGCGAAATTTCTTTTGTTGTGTGGGCTAATTTCGGCTGAAAAAAGCCATGGGCAAGTCCCATTAAGCTCAGTATAAAGTAACAGTACAATACTGTTCTCCAACTATAAAAGTGAGCAGGGGCGTCTCCAGCATTTAAAAATATAACACTGGCTATAAGTCCCACAATTATTCTAACTGCCTCAGTAAAGTAGGCACCACTCCAACGGTCCATAAACATAGAATAGCTAAATACGCTCAGCGCAATATACAAAGCCAAAAGAATAAATTCAAATACTTCTATCCGGCCTACTTCTGAAAGACCTAGGAGAAGGATCATAGAAACACCGAGCAATTGAAAAACGGCATAGGCCTTAAATATGTTACTACCAGACTCTGGGTACCGCTTAAAATTAAACACGTCTTCTATAATTTCTACAGGGTAATTTTCTGCGACATCGGCGGGACGCCAACCAGTGGGCATAAACCAAATTCGCAGTTTATCTACCCAGGATTTTGTACGCCAGGCATCTTTTGTTATTTGCCAAAAATGCATAAAATTAATGGTAAATGGATTCCATGTGTTCACCTGTTTTAACACACCATATTGTGGAGGATCACTGGCTAACTCTTCTTGAAAAGTCCCAAACATACGATCCCAAATACTAAAAACTTGGCCTAAATTTTTATCTATATAGCGTTCATTTATGGCATGGTGTACCCTGTGTTGGGAGGGCGTAACAATAATATATTCTAAAAATCCCAATTTTCCTATATGCTGGGTATGGTACCAAAATTGGGCAAATAATTGTACCGGCGCCAATATAGCAATCACTTTATAAGGCACCCCTAACAAAGCTGCTGGAAGCAGCAAAAGGGGGAAATAGGCAAAAAGATTAGATATGGATTGCCTTAAAGCACAAGCTAAATTAAAAGACTCACTGCTGTGGTGAATCATGTGTTGGTTCCAAAAAATATTGATTTTGTGACTCAACCTATGGTTCCAGTAACCCCCAAAATCTATACAGATAAAACCTATGACCCAAACCCACCAATGCACCTCCAAAGGAGCTACTTTAAAAAAAGACAATATAGTTGGATAAGACACTAATACAATACCCAAACCAAGGGTATCCTTTAAAATATTTGTGATACCAGAACTGATGCTAGATACGGTGTCCAATACACCATAGGTGGTTTTTTTTCGCCAATACCCATACCCAATTTCAATTAAAATGAGCAGTAAAAATAAAGGTATAGCAATTAATAAAGCGTTCGCATAAGCTTCCATAACTCAATAAGGCTTGTGCTTTAAAATTCACTAGCCTTTCAAATATAATAAACTTTGCGCTAATGTTTCTATTTTAGCCATGGCGTCTGACTGCTTTTTCTTTTCTAAAGCCAAAACAGTTTCTGGCGCATTTGAAACAAATCGTTCATTCGAAAGTTTCTTTTCTACAGCGCTTAAAAATCCTTTGGTGTAATTTAACTCTTCTGTCACTTTAGCTATTTCTGCGTCCACATCAATGGCCCCAGTAATAGGGATAAAGTATTCATAAGCGTCTACCCTAAAACTAAGCGCGCCTTCAATGGGTGCGTCTGAAAGTTGAACTGGTGTTAAATTGGCTAATTTTTCAATTCCAGCAGTCCAGTAAGACAATGGATTAGAGGAATGCATTACAAACATGTCTAAAACTTCTTTTTGGGCAATCTGCTTTTCTTTCCTTACCGTTCTCACCTCAGATATCACTTGCTTGGCCCATTCAAAACCAGCTAATAAATCTGCTTGATCTAAGGGACTTACCTTTGGCCAATGATTCACTATAAGGGCTTCTTCTGGTGATCTTTCTGAAATTTGCTGCCAAATATCTTCTGATAAAAACGGCATGAAGGGATGCAAAATCCTTAAATTATTCTCCATTAAAGCAATTACCTGAGCTTTTGTCGTACGGTCTACAGGCTGCTGATAATGCGGTTTAATTAACTCTAAAAGCCATGAACTGTAATGCTCCCACAACAACTTATAAGTGGCCATGAGCGCATCTGAAATTCTGTACTTGCTGAAGTCATCTTCTATTTCTAACACTGTTTTGTTAAACAGTGCTGTATACCACTCAATGGCTTTTTTTGCGGCTTCTGGCTGTGGAATATCTGCTACTTCCCACGATTGAATGAGTCTAAAACCGTTCCAAATTTTATTGGCAAAATTCTTTCCTTGCTGGCACAATGCCTCGTCAAACATGAGGTCGTTTCCAGCAGCAGAACTCAATAAGAGACCTACCCTAACACCATCTGCACCATAGTCTTCTATAAGTTTTAGGGCGTCTGGTGAATTCCCTAAAGATTTAGACATTTTCCTACGTTGCGCATCTCTAACCAAGCCGGTGAAATATACATTAGAAAAAGGTTTTTCTCCCCTAAATTCATATCCCGCAACAACCATTCTCGCCACCCAGAAAAATAAAATATCTGGACCGGTCACCAAATCATTGGTAGGGTAGTAATAATTGATCTCCTCATTATCTGGCTCGAGTATGCCATTAAACACACTCATAGGCCACAACCAGGAAGAAAACCAAGTGTCTAAAGCGTCTTCATCTTGTCTTAAATCTTGGGAAGTTAGGCTTGAATTACCAGACTTCTCCTTGGCGAGTATTAATGCAGTGTCAATATTTTCAGCAACGACAAAGTCTTCTCTTCCATCTCCAAAATAAAAGGCAGGTATTTGCTGTCCCCACCACAATTGTCTAGAAATATTCCAATCACGAATATTTTCCATCCAATGTCTGTAAGTATTTTCAAACTTTTTGGGAAATAACTTCACCTCTTTGTCATCCAATACCGCCTTTAAAGCAGGCTGGGCTAAAGTCTCCATTTTTAGAAACCATTGGTCGGACAATCTAGGCTCTATTACGGCTTTTGTTCTCTCAGAAGTGCCTACTTTATTAAGGTGTTGCTCTGTTTTTACTAAAAAATTTAGGGCTTCTAAATCTTTCGAAACCTTTTTTCTAGCGTCAAACCGGTCCATTCCCTCGTAGCCCTTACCAAAAGAATTTAAAGTAGCATTGGGGTTGAAAATATCGATGCTCTCTAAGTGGTGTTTTTCACCCAGTGCTTTGTCATTTAGATCATGCGCCGGGGTCACTTTTAAACAGCCTGTTCCAAATTCCATATCTACATAAGGATCTGCAATAATTGGAATCTCTCTCCCACAAAGGGGTACAATGGCTTTCTTAGCATGAAGGTGCATAAAACGCTCATCTTCAGGATGAACACAAATAGCCGTATCTCCAAATATAGTCTCAGGTCTAGTAGTAGCAATGGTGAGCTTCTGATCACTTCCAGCTACCTGATATGAAATGTAGTACAATAAACCCTGTTTCTCCTCGTAAATAACCTCTTCATCTGATAGTGTGGTGAGTGCCTCAGGATCCCAATTTACCATTCTATTGCCCCTGTAAATGAGACCTTTATTAAACAAGTCTACAAAAACTTTGATCACTGAATCTGATAAAGTAGGATCCATAGTAAAAGCGGTCCTATCCCAATCACAAGAACAGCCTAATTTTTTGAGTTGCTCCAAAATAACGCCTCCATACTCGTTTTTCCATTCCCAGGCATGGGCTAAAAATTCTTCCCTGCTCAGGTCTGATTTAGAAATACCTTGCTCTTTAAGTTTTGCTACAACTTTGGCCTCTGTTGCAATTGAAGCGTGATCCGTTCCAGGTACCCAGCATGCATTAAAACCTTGCAATCTTGCTTTTCTGATCAGTACATCTTGAATGGTATTGTTTAGCATATGCCCCATATGTAAAACTCCAGTGACGTTTGGTGGAGGAATGACTATGGTATATGGCGTTCTCTCATCTGGCTTAGAAGCAAAAAAATTGTGCTTCATCCAATAGTCATACCATTGGTTTTCAATTTGTCGGGGGGAATATTTGGAAGCAGTCTCCATACAATATAGTAGTTAGGCTTGTTATTAGGAAATAATAAGATACAAAAATAAGGATACTCTGCCTCTCTTGAAAGAATTTTGTCCCTTGTTATGAAAAGAATTATATTTGATATAGTTCTAAACTAAAGAAAAAATGAAAAATTTACTTTTCTTACTTGCGGTAATCTTCATGCAAAACACTGTTTTAGCTCAAGAAAAAACGGCAAAAATAAGCTTCAAATTTGAAACCATCGACTATGGAACAATAGCGGTAAATAGCGACGGAATTAGGGTGTTTGAATTCACCAACACCGGAGAAGCTCCACTGATAATAACCGAAGTAAGCTCCAGCTGTGGTTGTACTATTCCCAAAAAACCAGAGGCGCCTATTTTACCGGGAAAAACAGGAGAAATTCAGGTAAAATACAACACAGCTTTAGTAGGCCCTATCAGAAAGGCCGTTACGGTTAAATCTAATGCAGAGACACCTACTAAAATATTGACAATCAAGGGAATGGTTAAAAAAGAAGAATAATTTTTAAAAAAACAAGCTGGGCTTGTTTTTGATTCCTAATTTCGCAAAAAAAAATCCATGCCAGTATTGTCTAAAAAAGGGCTTTCTATGCCCGAATCCCCTATTAGAAAACTTGTCCCCTTTGCAGAAAATGCCAAAGCGAAGGGTATTGAAGTAATTCATTTGAATATTGGTCAACCAGATATTAAAACACCTCAAATAGCGCTAGATGCCGTATCTAATGCTAAAATTGAAGTCTTGGCTTATAGTAGAACGGAAGGGTCTGACACCTATAGAGATAAATTAGCGCAGTATTACAAACTACACCATGTAAATATCACTAAAGAAGATATTATTGTAACCACTGGGGGATCCGAAGCCTTGTCATTCGCTATGGGCAGTGTGGCAGATCCAGGAGATGAGATCATTATTCCAGAACCCTTTTACGCCAACTACAATGGGTTTGCAGCTGCCAACGATATTAGAGTAGTACCTGTTGTTTCTAGCCTATCCGAAAATTTTGCCCTACCCCCCATAGCTGATTTTGAAAAATTAATTGGGTCAAAAACAAAGGCTATTGTCATTTGCAATCCTGGAAACCCAACTGGCTATCTCTATACAATAGAAGAGCTAGAAGCCTTGTCTGCCTTGGTTAAAAAGCACAATATTTTTTTAATCGCAGATGAAGTGTATAGGGAATTCACTTACGAAGGGGCTGTACACCACTCTATTTTAACATTAGAAGGAATAGCAGACTACGCTATAGTCATAGATTCTGTATCTAAGAGATACAGTATGTGTGGTGCTCGTATAGGTTGTTTGGTATCAAAAAATAAAGCATTTATTGATACGGCCATGAAGTTTGCGCAAGCGAGACTTTCCCCTCCCACCTATGCTCAAATTGCTGCAGAGGCCGCTTTAGATACCCCTACGTCCTATTTTAAAACAGTAAACACAGAATACCAAAAAAGAAGGGATGTGTTAATCTCTGGTCTAAAAAAAATTCCAGGGGTAGCTGTTGCTAATCCAAGAGGGGCTTTTTACTGTGTAGTAGCTTTGCCTGTTGCAGATGCAGATAATTTTGCCAAGTGGCTACTCGATTCTTTTTCTGTAGGTGGCAAAACAATCATGGTTGCCCCTGCAGCTGGTTTTTATGCGACTCCTGGCTTAGGTAAAAATGAAATTAGAATTGCCTATGTGTTAGAAGAACAGCAATTAATTACCGCCATAGAAATTCTAAAAAAAGCTTTGGAGGTTTATCCAAATTAATGAATATTTCTAAGAACATATCCATTAAATCACACAACAGTTTTGGTATAGATGTTTCAGCAGCTTACTTTTCAGAGAGCCACCATTTAGAAGATTTAAAACACCTTTTATTGAATCGCTGTCATCCTGATATTTTTATTCTAAGTGGAGGGAGCAACCTCCTACTGACTAAAGACTTAAACGCCCATGTTATAAAAATATGTCATAAGGGAATTCATTTGGTTTCTGAAACTGAAAATGAGGTTGTTTTAGACGTCGCTGCAGGAGAAAATTGGCATGATTTAGTACTTTGGTGTTTGGAACATGATTACGGTGGGCTTGAAAACTTATCACTAATTCCAGGTTGTGTGGGTAGTGCACCAATTCAAAATATTGGCGCTTATGGGGTAGAGTTAAAAGATGTTTTTGTGTCCTGTGAGGTACTGGAAATAAAAACACTTAAAACACAAACGCTCCTTGCAGAAGCATGTGAGTTTGACTACAGGTCATCTGTTTTCAAAACAAGGGCCAAAGGAAAGTATATTATCTACAATGTTAGGGTTTGCCTTTCAAAACAACCCCATGTACTACACACCCAATACGGTGATATTCAAAGGGTCTTAAAAGAAAATAATACAGATAAAAATCCAACCATAAAGGATGTCTCGGATGCTGTTATCAGTATTAGAAAATCAAAACTACCCGATCCAAAAATATTGGGAAATAGTGGTAGTTTTTTTAAAAACCCAACGGTTGGAAAGGATATTTTTAATGCATTTCATTCTAAATGGCCAGAAGCACCATTTTATAAGATTACTGAAAATCAATACAAGATACCTGCTGGCTGGCTCATAGAGCAATCTGGATTAAAGGGATACAGAGAAAATGACGCTGGAATTCACGAAAAACAAGCTTTGGTCGTTGTAAACTACGGAAATGCTAGTGGAAAACAGCTATTAGCTATGGCTCAAAAAGTCATTCAAACAGTCAAAGAAAAATTCGCCATACACTTAGAACTTGAAGTAAATATCATTTAGCCAACATTGATGGGTATAGACACGAGAATTGTTGGACTCTTAAAAGCTAAGGATGAAAAAGCCCTTAGCTTACTCTATGACAATTACTCAGAGGTGCTTTATGGGGTTTGTTTTCAAATATTAAAAGACAGCTCAGCTGCAGAAGACGCCCTACAGGAGAGTTTTATAAAAATTTGGAAAAATAGCCATACTTACGATCAAAAAAAAGCGAAATTATTTACCTGGATTTTAAGGATTACACGCAACACTGCTATTGATTTATATCGGAAAACAAACAAAACAAAACCCTTAGAAGTCCAAATAGGGATTAATACCGTAAATATTAGGGACCAAGGATTTGACAGTGACCACCTTGATGTTCAGAATCATATGGACCAATTGGCCCTTAAAAACAAAGCGGTACTAGAAGCTATTTTCTTCTTTGGCATGACGCAAAGAGAAGTGGCTGAGTTTTTAAACATTCCTTTGGGAACAGTTAAATCTAGGCTTAGAATTGGATTAAAAGAACTGGGCACTATTTATCATTTTAAGCAATAAAAAATGGAAGAAAATACAGCAGCTATAATCGCATCTGGTGATCTTGAATTATATGTATCCGGAAGTCTTGATCCTCAAGAGGCCCTTCGCATTGAAAGTCTCATTGAAAATAATCCTGATTTAAAAGCACACCTAGACCTATTAGAAAACAATCTTTTAGAATTTAGTAGTCAATACAAAAAAGCACCTGTAAAATCTTTAAAAGCCAATATAGAACGACAGGTAAAAAGAATTGAACGATTGGCTAAATTTTCATGGGTTTCTATTGTGTTAGCAATTGTGGTTTTTTTAATGACTGCGCTTTATGTCCTTCAAGAAACGAAAAGAATGAGAACCCAGCAGTCTGTGGTCAATGATCAAATTAAAGAACTCACTACAAATTTTGACCAAAAGTTAGAAGACTTAAGGAATCAGTTTATAGTTCTTCAAAGCCCTCAAACTGAGAAAAAAGAGCATGAGTCTAAATACAATCAAGTTTCCTTTAATTTTTCTTCTTATCTAAATAAAGAGAAAAGATTGGGGTTCCTGCAATTCGACAATTTACCCAATCTACCAGATAACAAGTGTTTCCAAATATGGGTAAGTCGCAATGGAATAATTGAGAATATTGGGGTGCTTTCAAAAATTGACAAACAACAATTAATTCAAATACCCTTTAAAGAAAAAGGAATCATACATATCACCATTGAAGAAAAACCTGGTAATCCAAACCCAAATCCAAAAGAATCCATAGCCAATATTCCCATTGGATAAGTGTGTCACAAAGGCATATTTTGTACCTTTGTAAAAAATATAATATATGAAGTTAGTTTTCATTACAATTGCACTTTTAGGATTAGGTTTTGCTGGTATTGCCATAAAAATTTGGGCCAAAAAGGATGGTGCATTCTCAGGAACATGTGCCAGTCAAAGCCCTTTTTTAAATAAAGAAGGGGAGGCATGTGGGATGTGTGGAAAGCTTCCTGCTGAACAGGATTGTAAAAATGAAATAACCCAATAAAGATTCGTTGATTTTAGCTCCCGAAAACATATCAAAGACCATACAAAACGCCAAATCTGGTCAACAACTCGCATTTAGTAATCTCTTGGATACCTTTTGGAATGATGTGTATAGTTTTCAACTGCTTAGAACAAAAAATGAATTAGAGGCAGAGGACATTACTATTGAAACATTTTCTAAAGCTTTTGACAAAATCAATAGCTATAAAGAAGAGTTTGTGTTTAAAACCTGGCTTATTACCATTTCAAAAAATCTACACATAGATCTTTTGAGAAAACAAAAAAGAAGCCTAGAAAACAATACTTTTTCTTACCAAAACAGCGCAGGAGAATCAGAGGTTTTAGACAGTACTCCCACTGCTGAAGATCAATTGATTCAGCAACAAAATTTAGCAGATTTACTCACAGAAATAAAAAAACTAAAGCCTGCTTATCAAAAAGTTATAAACCTGAGGTATTTTAATGAAATGAGTTATGCTGAAATGGCATTAGTACTAGAAGAACCCGTAAATAACATTAAAGTTAAAGCCCTTAGAGCAAGAAAATTATTGTCCGAATTGATTAGGAACAAGCCCTTGATTTAAGGCTTTTATCCCCATTGTTTATTATATTTGTTAAAAAAAAGATGGCTACCGATACAATCACTACCACCAAAGACAAGCCTAAGGCTGGAAAACCAAAATGGTTGAGGGTTAAACTTCCCACAGGCCAAAAATACACCCAACTTAGAAGTTTGGTAGATAAGTATGATTTACATACCATTTGTACTTCTGGAAGTTGTCCAAATATGGGTGAATGTTGGGGTGAGGGTACGGCAACATTTATGATTTTAGGAAATATTTGCACCAGATCTTGTGGCTTTTGCGGTGTTAAAACAGGAAGACCTGAAACAGTAGACTGGGAAGAACCTGAGAAAGTGGCACGCTCTATTCAAATAATGGGTATAAAACACGCTGTAATTACCTCAGTAGACAGAGACGACCTTCAGGACATGGGATCTATTATTTGGGAAGAAACAGTGGGTGCCATTCGTAGATTAAATCCTAATACTACCTTGGAAACACTCATTCCTGATTTTCAAGGAATAACAAGACACTTAGACAGAATTATAAAGGCAAATCCTGAAGTAGTTTCTCACAATATGGAGACCGTCAAAAGACTTACAAGAGCCGTAAGGATTCAAGCCAAATATGAGAAAAGTCTGGAAGTCTTAGCCTACCTTAAAAAATCTGGGATAAACAGAACAAAGTCTGGTATTATGTTAGGACTTGGTGAAAGAGAAGAAGAGGTCATTGAGACCCTTAGGGATTTAAGAAATGCCCAAGTAGACGTAGTGACTATTGGCCAGTACTTACAACCTTCAAAAAATCACTTACCAGTAACAGAATTCATCACTCCTGAACAGTTTAAGAAATACGAAACAATTGGTTTAGAAATGGGCTTTAGGCATGTAGAAAGTGGTGCATTAGTGCGGTCTTCTTACAAGGCACACAAACACATGCTCTAACAGCACAAACTTTAGATGAAAAAAATTAAAATAGGTATTAATGGCTTTGGCCGAATTGGCCGAACACTCTTTCGCCTTTTAATTAACCATCCCTCCATTGAGGTAGTAGCCATTAACGATCTTGCCCCGGCAAAAACCCTTGCCCATCTTTTAAAATACGATTCCATACACGGAGTCTTAGACACAGATGTAATTGGCTTGGATCACGCCATAATGATTGCTAAAAAAACAGTCCCTGTGTTTAATGAAGCAGCCATTGAGTCAATTTCATGGCAAGATACTGGAGCAGAAATAATTATAGAAGCCACCGGTAAATTCAAGCGTAAAAGCATGCTATCCCTTCATCTAAAAGACCAAGTAAAAAGAGTCATTTTAGCAGCACCACCTGAAGAAGACAATATCCCTATGATTATTATGGGTATTAATGAACACACTTTAAAAAATAGTGATCAAATTATCTCTAATGCTTCTTGCACCACAAATAATGCGGCGCCAATGATTGCAATAATCAAAGATTTATGTGGCATCAGAGAGGCTTATATCACTACGATTCATTCGTATACCTCGGACCAAAGTTTGCACGACCAGCCCCATAGAGACCTCAGAAGAGCCAGAGCTGCTGGGCAATCAATAGTACCGACCACTACAGGTGCTGCAAAAGCACTCACAAGGGTGTTTCCTGATCTGGCTGAAGTGATGGGCGGTTGTGGCATTAGGGTTCCAGTAGCCAATGGTTCTTTGACCGACATTACATTTAATGTGATAAAACCTACTAGTATTACTGAAATAAATACTAAATTTAAGGAGGCGGCAGCTGGAAAATTTAAACATATTTTAGCTTACACCGAAGATCCTATTGTGTCTGTAGACATAAATAACAGTCCTTTTTCCTGCACATTTGACGCCCAAATGACCTCTGTCATTGGTAATATGGTTAAAATCATAGGATGGTACGACAATGAAACAGGTTACAGTAATAGGCTGGTAGACTTAATTTTACACACAAGAAAAATAGCAAGCCCATCAATATGATCCTTTCCGCTAACATCTCAATTACACCTTTTTTGTTGTCGTTGATATTTGGTGTTTTTGGAATTTTATGTATTGTTATTGTTTGCCTACTTGTCATAAATAAAAAGGAAAAGCACCATAACGCCCTCAAAACAAATGAGATCTTGGCTTACAACACCCACTTAAGTCATGAGCTAAGAACCCCTTTACATGCCGTAACTGTCATATCTAAAAGATTGTTAGAAAACGCACCAAAAGCTTCGCAAATAGAAGACCTTCAAATACTGGAAAGGGCCTCAAATTATTTGGTTAAATTAATTAACGATTCCCTTTTATTGAAGAAAGTTGATGCAAAAAAATTAGGTCAGCTTCAGGAATCTTTTGAATTAGACAGCTTGGTTTACCTTGTGTCAAAAACTGTAAAAAAACAATTAACAACCAAGGGTACTGAAATAGCAATAAATATTGATCCCAAAATACCCAACCACCTCAATGGAGATCCCGTAAAACTTACCCAGGTACTGATCAATTTACTCAATAATGCCGTAAAATTTGGAGAAAAAAAACCAGTATTACTAAAACTGGAAGGCCGGAAAATAACGAATAAAAGTTGTGAAATTAGCTTTAAAGTATTGGACCAAGGAAAGGGAATTCTCAAAGAGGATCAAAGGGAAATCCTCAAACACTTTCACCAATTAGAATCAAAAAACAAATCTTTTGGAAGTGGACTAGGATTGCCCATTGTCGTGGCACTTTTAAAAACATTAAACAGCCAATTAATCATAAAGAGTCAGATAAACAAAGGGAGTGAATTCAGTTTTTCTCTTGGTTTTAAGGTAAATTCAGCGGCTGTAAAGCTCCCTCAAAAAATCAATACCGCTCTAATTGAAAATCTATCTGTCTTAGTGGTAGACGACAATCTGATCAACCAAATGCTCACCATAAAAACATTAGAAAAAATTGGTATTAAAGCAATGCCTTGCCACTCCGGATCTGAAGCCGTTCAATGGGTTGCTTCTAAAAGTTTTGACCTTGTTCTCATGGATCTATACATGCCTGTAATGACAGGCCAAGAAGCTACTAAAGAAATCAGAAAAACAAATACCTCCATTCCAATAGTAGCACTAACTGCATTAGAAAAAGACAATCATTTGAAAGAATTGGCCCAAATAGGTTTTTCTGCCATGCTTCATAAACCCTATGAAGAAGATGAACTATACCAGGTTATTTTATTGACTCAGACCTCAGGTAAAGCTTTGTAAAAAGCCTGTTTATCCCTTTCACTGAAATCATGAGAAACAGGGAGGTAAAACAATTGGGGTATTTCATCACTTAACTTTACAAAATCCTTGTGGGTGCAAATAATACGATTGTATTGTTTCAATAAATTAATTTCACTTGGCGTAAAAAAATGGTGGTCTGCATATTTGAGGTGCTTCACTACTGCCCCTATTGAAGTTAGAAAAACGACCAAAGGTTCTGGGTTAGCAATTGCAGTAACCAATACAATTTTCTCTCCCTTTAAAGTATCTAACGAAATATGCTCCTTGAGTCCTACTATAGTGCTGGCATATTTCAAATGACTGAAAAACACTGGTTGGTTTGGTCTGAGATTTAGCCTAGAAACAAAAGATTCATTTTTATTCTTATCTAGAGGATCAGGAGACTTAGTAACCACGACAACTTCTGCCTTTTTCACTCTTAATTGGTGGTCTCTCAAAGTACCAGCTGGCAAATAAAAATCTTTAAAAAAAGGCTTGCTATAGGTGGTGAGTAAAATATTAAACTGCGCTTTAATGGCCCTGTGCTGAAAAGCGTCATCTAAGAGTACTAAATCAGGTGGAGATTGACTCCCTGATTGATTAGGCCCTAACGAAATCTTTTTTTCTGCAACTCCATGGAAATGACTCGCTTCTAAATAAGCCATTGCTCTTACTCTTGAAGCACATACAACCATCCTAATCTGGGGGAATGTTCTATAGATTTGAAAAGGTTCGTCGCCAATTTGACTGGCAGTTGACTCAAAATTAGCTTCAATTAAACCATGGGTCTTTCTTCCATATCCCCTACTCACTACAGCAATATGCAAACCCTTGCTCAAATAGTATTCTATTAGTAAAGCAATCATCGGTGTTTTTCCGGTACCGCCGAGACTGAGGTTTCCCACACAAATAGTAGGGGTCATGAAAACAACACTCTTAATTAACCCTAGGTCATAAAAAAGATGTCTGATTCTCAACCCCCATGCATAGAGGAGTGATAAAGGCCATAAAAGCAATCTGATCTTCATAGGAACGAAATTATAATAATTATATTTGTCAAGAACACAATTTTACAATTATGACCGTAAAAGATATTACCAATATATTGGAAGACTTAGCACCATTAAGTTGGGCTGAAGAATTTGACAATGTAGGATTATTAGTGGGAGATGCACAAACAAAGGTATCTGGAATATTAGTAAGTTTAGACACTTTGGAAAATGTAGTAGAGGAAGCAATCCTAAAAAATGCCAATATGATTGTAAGCTTTCATCCAATCATTTTTAGAGGACTCAAGCAACTGACCCCGTCCGATTATGTATCTAGGGTTGTCTTAAAATGTATTCAACACGGTATATCCATTTATAGTATGCACACCGCTTTAGACAATGCTTCACTAGGTGTAAATTATGAAATTGCAGAACGCCTTGGCCTGCAAAAAGTTGAAGTACTTATCAATAACCCAAGTATAAAACCACAAGACCCAGCCGGGAAATTAGGAATGGGAAGGGTTGGATTACTCCCCGAAGCAATGGAGGAAAAGGACTTCCTAAAACACTTGAAAGCTGTTTTTGGTACGCCTTGCATAAAACATTCCCAATTACATGGAAAAAAAATAAAAAAAGTAGCTGTGTTGGGTGGTAGTGGGGCTTTTGCTATTGACAACGCAAAAGACTGTAAAGCAGATGTTTACATCACTTCAGATTTAAAATACCACGACTTTTTTAAAGCAGAAGATACTATTCTACTAGCAGATATTGGGCACTACGAAAGTGAGCAGTTTACAAAAAATCTTTTAGTGGGCTATCTTACGAAAAAAATTCCTAATTTTGCAATCTCTTTATCGGAGAGTAACACCAATCCCATCAAGTATTATTAATTATGGCAACAAAGAAAGAGGTAACAGTAGAAGATAAGCTTAGGGCTTTATACGACCTTCAATTGATAGATTCAAGGGTAGACGAAATTAGAAATGTAAGGGGAGAACTTCCGTTAGAAGTAGAAGACCTTGAAGATGAAGTTTCTGGATTAAATACCAGAATGGAAAAACTTAAATCTGACTTAGAAACCATCAATGTAGAAATAGCTGCAAAGAAAAATCTAATTGAGGATGCTAAGTCTGCCATAAAAAAATACGCAGAACAACAGAAAAACGTAAGAAACTCTAGAGAGTTTAATGCACTCTCCAAAGAAGTAGAGTTTCAAGAACTTGAAATTGAATTGGCTGAGAAAAACATTCGTGAATTTAAAGCACAAATGGAACAAAAAAAGGCAGTTGTTGAAGACTCTAAAGAACGTTTAGAAGCTAGAGAAACACACCTTAAGCACAAAAAAGAAGAACTAAACGATATTCTTGCTGAAACAGAAAAAGAAGAAGCAGCGCTTCTTAAAAAATCTGCAGAGTACGAAACCCAAATTGAAGAAAGATTAATCAATGCATACAAGCGCATAAGGACCAATGTAAAAAATGGTTTAGCCGTTGTAGCTATTGAGCGAGGTGCCTCTGGAGGCTCATTCTTCACCATCCCACCACAGGTCCAAGTAGAGATTGCTTCTAGAAAGAAAATCATTACAGACGAACACTCTGGTAGAATATTAGTAGATCATACACTTGCTGAAGAACAGCAAGAAAAAATGCAAAAACTATTTGCAAGTTTGTAATTGCAGTATTTGAATAACTCCAATATTAAAATCTCCATTTATGGAGATTTTTTTTGCCCCTGTTTAAAAAAGAGTATTTATATCAATAGAAAAAAAAATATCACTGTTTATGGCCATATGCTTTCTTATATTTGTTTAACAAAAAATAAGAAATGTGAAACAATTTAAAGCGTCAGACTTAGAGGAACTTCCATCTAGATATAGGGCAAACCTCATTAACAGTTGCACTGGATATAAATCATTAAATCTAATAGGCACGCAAGACAGTGATGGAAATAAAAACTTGGCGGTTTTTAACTCTATCATTCACCTTGGCAGCAACCCAGCGCTGATAGGTTTTACATTCAGACCACTCACTGTTCAAAGAGACACCTATAAAAACATTCAAGAAACAGGGGTGTTTACAGTAAACCATGTTCAAGAGGGCTTTGTAGGCAAAGCCCACCAAACCGCTGCAAAATACCCCACCAATACTTCTGAATTTGAAGCAGTAGGATTAGAAGCTGAGTACCTTGAAGGTACTCTGGCACCCTTTGTTAAGAAGAGTACTATTAGATACAGCTGTACTTATGTGAATGAATATCCCATTATTGAAAATGGGTGCATTATGGTTGTTGGAGCCATAAATGCGCTTTATTTGGATGAGGCATTTATAGCTCCTGATGGCTGGATCGATTTAGCAAAAGCCAATAGCATAGCAGGAATTGGAATTGACGGATATGTTAAAGGAGTTGCACCCATTAGATACGAATACGCCAAACCAGAAACAAAACCACAAAAAAAATAAGATGCATAAAAAGACCTTACTTCCTTCTAAAGTTTGCACAGTGTGTCAGAGGCCATTTAATTGGAGAAAGAAATGGGAAAAAAACTGGGATGAAGTGCGTTACTGCTCTGAAAAATGCAAAAGAAATAAAAAACAAAGTGTATGAAATCTATTGTATGGTTTACAAACAACCTAAGGGTTGCTGACAACCCTTTACTGACAGCTGCCTGTAAAAACAATGCAAATGAAGTTGTGGGCGTTTATTGTTTAAATCCGGAGAAATTAGATGGAGATTTTCCTAAAATAGGTCCATTCAGGGCCAAGTTCAATGTAGAATCATTGTTGGATTTAAAGCGAAGTCTGGAAGAGTTAAATATTCCATTTGCTATTCTTATAGGGGATCCAACCAAGCGATTGCCCGAATATATTAATGAAAATAATATTGGCACACTATACTTTCAAAAAGTATGGCACGAGGAAGAGGTTTTAATAAACAAAGAGATAGAAGCTAAGATTTCACCAAATATTCAGTTGGTCAGTCTTTACGATCAATTTCTATTGGGACCAGAGATAATCCCTTTTGAATTATACAAACTTCCTAAAGTATTTACGCCGTTTAGAAAAAAAGTAGAAGCGACTTTAGAAGTACATGCGCCATTAGAAGTTCCAGCCAAGCAAACAAATACCTCAAACACGCCCTTGTTTTATTCCGACGCTCTTTGGGCATCTATTTCAAAAGAATTACTTTCTATAAAAATAGATTCAAGATCTGCATTTCCATTCAAAGGTGGGGAAAAGGCGGCACAAGAAAGAATAGACCATTACTTTTTTAGCACGGATCATGTAGCCCAATACAAAGAGACTCGTAATGGATTAATTGGATTAGACTACAGCACTAAATTATCTGCTTGGCTTGCCAATGGTTGTATATCTGCAAGAACTATATACTACCAACTCAAAGCATATGAAAAAACAGTAAAAGCAAACGAAAGTACTTATTGGGTACTCTTTGAACTTCTGTGGAGGGAATTTTTTAAATATGTAGGGCTAAAACATAAAAATGACCTCTTCAAGAGTGGTGGAATTAACCATAAATCTTTTGCGCAAGGAAATGATCCTAAAGTGTATAATGATTGGATAAGTGGCACCACTCATAGTCCATTCATCAATGCCAACATGAAGGAATTGTCTCAAACTGGATGGATGAGCAATAGGGGCAGACAAAATGTGGCCAGCTATTGGTCAAAGACATTGGATCAGGACTGGAGAATAGGAGCCACCTACTTTGAAAGTCAATTGATAGACTACGATGTAGACAGTAATTGGGCCAATTGGATGTATACTAGTGGAGTAGGAAATGATCCAAGGGATCGGATTTTTAATCCCGAAAGACAAGCAGATATGTACGACCCTCAAAAGGCATTCCAAAAGCTTTGGAATAATTAACGCTAAAAAAAGTAAGCCAATTCTACCATTCAAATAAAGGCCAGAGATATGTCAGATACAAAAATACTTAGATTCATTTTAGGGGATCAGCTCAACTTATCGCACAGTTGGTATAAAGAAGTAAATAATCAGGTGCTATATCTCATGGTGGAAATGAGACAAGAGACGGATTATGTGACCCATCACATTCAAAAAATAGTAGGATTTTTTGCGGCTATGCGGGAATTTGCATCGGCCGTTAAGGCCAAAGGCCACCAGATCATATATATAAATATTGACCAAGCTGAAGCCAAAGAGGATTTAGAAAAATTAATCCATGCCCATATTAAAAGCCATGAGATTGGTTTATTTGAATACCAAGAACCCGATGAGTATAGGCTAGATTTACAATTTCAATCCATTTGTAACGCTTTAGATATTCCTACTAAATCATATTCAACAGAACATTTCTACACAGACAGAAAGCGTTTAAAAGACTTTTTTGAGGGAAAGAAACAGCTAATCATGGAGCCTTTTTACAGGCAAATGAGAAAAGAGCATCAGATTTTAATGACGCCTGAAGGACCGCTTGGAGGGAAATGGAATTACGACCAAGAGAATAGAAAAAAATGGAAGGGACAAATTCCTGTGCCCACTGGTTTTCCAGTCTCAAATAACCTCTTAGAAATATATGAAAGTATTCAATCGCAATCCATCCAGACCATTGGCTCCATAGATGCTAGTCAATTTAATTGGCCCATAAACAAAAATCAAGCACAACAAATACTAGATTATTTTTGCGAGAACCTCCTTCCCTATTTTGGCGATTTTCAAGACGCTATGCACACCCAAGAAAAATTTCTTTTTCATTCTAGACTGTCTTTTGCTTTAAACTCAAAAATCATCAGTCCAAAAGAGGTGGTGGATCAGGTATTAAAGACTTATTACGGGCAAAAAGAAGATAAAATAAGCTTAAATCAGGTAGAGGGTTTTGTGAGACAGATTTTGGGATGGAGAGAATATATGAGAGGGATTTACTGGAGAGAAATGCCTGGTTATGCAAAAAAGAATGCCCTGGATAACCATGGAAAGCTTCCTGATTTTTACTGGACAGCAGAAACCAAAATGAATTGTATGCACCAGTCTATTAAGCAAAGCCTTGAGCATAGTTACGCCCACCACATCCAACGGCTCATGGTTACTGGAAACTACGCTTTACTCACACAAACCCATCCCGATGAGGTAGATAAATGGTATCTAGGCATTTACATAGACGCCATTGAGTGGGTAGAAATGCCTAATACAAGGGGGATGAGTCAGTTTGCAGATGGTGGCTTATTGGCCACAAAACCCTATGTAAGTAGCGGGAATTACATCCAAAAAATGGGCAATTATTGTGAGAGCTGCCAGTACAATCACAAAGAAAAAATAGGGAAAGATGCCTGTCCTTTTAATTCTTTATACTGGAACTTCTTAGATGAAAAGAAGGCTTATTTTGAGAAAAATAATCGGATGGCTATGATGCTCTCCCTTTTGAAAAAAATGAACCCAAATGACCTTAAGGAGCTAAAAAAAAGGGCTTCCCATATAATAGAAAACCCTTCGGAATATTAAAAACCCTTCAGAATAATAAAACCCTTCAGAGAATGGGTGAGGTAAATTACAACATGGCATCTACAATACCGTAGGCCAAACTCTCTTCTGCATTCATCCAGTAGTCACGGTCAAAATCTTTCATGACCTTGTCTACTTTCTGACCACAGTTGTCTGCTAAAATTTGAGCACTCAACTCCCTTGTTTTTATTATTTCTCTGGCTTGAATCTCTATATTTGAAGCTTGTCCTCTAGCACCGCCACTTGGCTGGTGAATCATGACTTGTGCATGAGGCTGCATGAATCGCCTTCCTTTGGCTCCCGCAGACAATAAAATGGAACCCATAGAAGCAGCCAAACCACTACATACTGTAGATACAGGGCTTTTTAAAGATTTAATAGTGTCGTATATCGCAAAACCAGAGGTCACATAACCACCTGGACTATTAATCACCAATTGTATTTCATTGTTGTTTTGCAAGTCCAAATACAACAACCTGTCTATGACGTGTTTCGCAGAGGCGTCGTCTACTTGTCCCCACAAAAATACTTTGCGTTCTTCTAAAAACTTTTCTTCAATTAGTTCTTGTACTTTTCCTTTCTTGGCACTCATAACTCGTATTTATATTCTTCAAAATTACATAATTTAAGGATAATGTCCTCTCAAATAAAAGCCTTATTTAATTAATTGACCTTAGCTTCTAACCGTATTTTTCTTTCTGAGAAAATAGGTCAATATAAGAACGAGTAGCACACTGATAAACAAACCTAAAAAGCCCACTGATAAACCGAAATTTTCAGACACGACACCTAAAACCACTGGGGTTAATAAAAAACCTGAATACCCAAATCCAGCGACTACAGACATGGCTTTAGTAGGGTCTATTGTATTTGATTGGCCAGCTATTCTAAATACTTCTGGAATGACTACTGAGAAACCTAAGCCATTTAAGGCAAATCCGATCAGTGCTAGATAAGTGTTTCCGCTGAGAACTAAACAATAACCTATTCCAGCTACTAAAGCCCCAAAAGCAATAATTTGAATACTACCAAAGCTTTTGCTCCACTGGTCTCCAAAAAAACGGGCTATGGTCATACATAAGGAAAAGAGAAAGAAGCCACCTCCTACTAAATACTCTGGCGCTAAGGCTACTTCCTGAAGGTATAAAGCACTCCAGTCTACAATAGCTCCCTCAGATCCCATCACTATAAAAGAAATCCCTCCTAGGAGTATAAATGGTTTTATATGTCTTAGAGATACTGCAGATTTTGGTACTACTGCTGCCTTTATTGATTGGTAGGCAGGATAAAAATACAGGTTCACTAAAATCACTACAACCAACACAAAAAACATATGTATTACTGGATTATTTAGCCAAGCAATGCCAAAACTGCCCAAACCTGCAAGGACACCTCCCAAGCTAAAAAAACCGTGGGTAGCAGTCATGACGCTTTCTCCGTCTTCCTTTTCTATATGAGCCACTAAAGCATTCATAGCAATGTCTGTGAAACCTTGGGCTGCACCCAGTAAAAACAAAGCGATAATCAGTTGTGGATAAGAAGGCGCTAAAAAAGGAAATAAAGCGGTGCTTACGATGCATAAAACACCCAATCCTGTACTCTTTCCAACCCCAAAGTATCGTATCAAACGAGACGCAAAGGGCAAAACAGAAAAAGTTCCTAAAGCCAAACAAAAAATTGCCAAGCCCAAGGCAGATTTATCTATATCCAACTGGGTTTTTACGGTGGGTATATAGATGGCCCATGTGCCAAATACAAAATTCAAACTGGCAAAAACTAGGGCGGGACCCAAGTAACGTTTACTTGAAAGAAGGCGTTTTAAACTATTCATTACAAGCGCTCTTATGCCAAAATAGCTTTACTAATTCCTTCTTTTAATCGCTCTCCTAAAGTATAAATGTCTTTAAAGCTATTGTACAGCGGTACTGGCGCAAATCGCATGACATTGGGCTCTCGCCAATCCGTGACCACCCCTTGAGACATTAAATAGTCAAAAATAGCCCTTCCGTGTTCGTGAAAATACACGGAAAGTTGTGACCCCCTGTATTCAGGAGTCAAAATTAAAATATCAAACGGTGCCGTAGCGGCTACAGATTCAATAACAAAGGACATATAACTTACTAAGCGGGACTGCTTTGACCACAAATCTTCTTGAGGCACTGTTTTAAAAATATCTAATGAAGCTAAAAAAGGGGCCATAGCTAAAATAGCTGCATTACTCACTTGCCACGCGTCTGCATTGTCCATGGGCGTAAAATTAGGCTCCATTTTAAAGCGAAGCCCTTTCTCTGTTCCCCACCAACCTTCAAATCTAGGAAAGTCAGTTCTGTTTAGATACTGCTCATTGATGTAAATAGCGGCCGCATTTCCAGGCCCTGAATTCAAATATTTATAACTACACCAGCTGGCAAAATCTACGCCCCAATCGTGAAGTTGTAAGGGGACATTACCCACTGCATGGGCCAAATCCCATCCTACAAATGCACCCTGCTCTTTTGCCTTTGCTGTGATACTTTTCATTGGAAAAACCTGCCCATTGTAATAATTAACCCCACCCATGAGCACCAAAGCCAATGAATCTCCATGAAGGGCTATGGCCTCTAGCAAATCTTCTTCTCTCCAAGCATTTTCTCCCGGACGCTTCTTTACCGTAACTATAGCAGTATCTGGGTCATAGCCATGAAACTTTACTTGGCTTTGAAGCATATATTGGTCTGAAGGAAAAGCCTTTTCCTCACACAATATCTTAAAACGCTTTGGACTAGGTCTATAAAAGGACACCATTAAGAAATGAAGATTTACCGTTAAAGTATTCATCACTGAAACCTCAGGTGTTTTGGCACCTACCAATGATGCTAGCGGAGCCGCTAATTTCTCATGGTATTCCCACCAAGGTTCCTTAGAATAAAAATGTCCTTCTACCGCCATAGTCTCCCAATCTTTCATAACCCTTTCAACATAAGCACGGGCAGACTTGGGTTGTAAACCTAGGGAATTACCAGTAAAGTAGGCTACCTCAGCCCCATTTTGGATTGGTATATGAAACAAATCCCTGTAAGATTTAAGCGGATCTGAAGCGTCTAATTCTAAGGCAAAATCCAATTGATTTGAAAAATTCATAGCAAAATAATTAAAGACCTAAAATACAATTAATAGAGACAATAAAAAGGAATTAGTCTCGCTTCTAAAAAGGTGTATTTTTGTAAAAACTTTGTAAAAATAGTTCATGCACTTTTTATCAGACACTTTAGAGCAATATATTGAGCAGCATTCAGATGCAGAACCTACATTATTGCAAGCGCTCAGCAGAGAAACCCATCTTAAAATCATTCAACCTAGAATGATCACAGGACACTTTCAAGGGAGGTTTTTAAGCCTTTTATCTAAAATACTGGCACCAAAAAAAATACTTGAAATTGGCACCTATACGGGCTATTCTGCACTATGTTTGGCAGAGGGACTGTCTAAAGATGGTACCCTTCATACCATTGAAGTAAATCCAGAATTAGCTGCGATCCAAAAAAAGTATTTTTACAAGAGCAATTATACCACTCAAATCAAGACCTATATTGGGGACGCATTAGATATTATTCCTACACTAGAAGGTCCTTTTGACTTGGTCTTTATAGATGCAGAAAAAAAACAATACGACGCTTATTTTGAGGCAGTAATCAAAAAGTCTAAACCAGGTACGGTTATTCTTTCTGACAATGTGCTTTGGACCGGTAAAGTAGTGGAACCTTTGAATCCTAAAGACAAGACTACCCAAGTACTTCTGGACTACAATAAAAAACTAGCAGAAGACCCTCGTGTTCAAACCTCTTTACTACCCATAAGAGACGGACTTACGATGAGTAGGGTCATTTAAAGGGATTAAAAAAAGACTTTTTGGATATCATTTGCCAGCTGTAAAACAAATAAGCAAAACCACTGCCAATCAATGCCCCAGCAATGCTATCTAATGGATAATGTACACCAATGTAAATTCTACTATAGCTATACAACAATGCCCAAATATAAAACACATACACCCATGGCTTAGTTTTTCTCAGTAACAGGCAAAGAAAGGCAACTATTGCAAATGAGCTCGCCGCATGCCCAGAGAAAAAACTGTAACCGCTAATAGGTTTAAGTGCCCTAATATCATATGCCATATCTAATAACTGATGGGGCCTTGGCCTTGCTACAGTGTATTTTACGAAAAATCCCACTAAAGCGACCGTTAAAATCATTAGAAAAGCGGTCCAAATAGTGTTGTAAAATCTATTTCTTTCCAGTGAAATAAAAGCCAACCAGATAAAATAAATAAAAAGTGGAATCCAAAGGCTACTTAAAGTAATGGTAAGAAAAAAAGCATCCCATGAAGTATTACCAGCGCTGTTGAGAAATACAAACAGATCACGGTCCCAATCTATGAGCTGCTGGTACATTTAGTTTCTCTTTATGCTACCGGTCACGTCACTCACCTGCTCTTTGACTTTGTCAATCTCTTGCTTAATGTCTTTAGCAAAACTTGTATCTATACCCTGTTTGTCTGCAGTCTTATAGATTTCCTGTTTAATGTCTTCCGTAGCGTCTTTGAGTTGACGCATACCTTTACCAAGGCCTCTGGCTATTTCTGGTATTTTATCTGCACCAAAAACCATGACCACAATAAACATGATGAAAAAGATTTCACCACCACTAATGAATAGAAAATACAACGCATTCATAAGACAAATATAAGGAGAAGTTTGAAAGCGAAATAAAAAAAGCCCCACCAAATTGGTGGGGCTTTAAAATTTATACCCAGAGGGATTTTAATTTCATGTAATTAGTCTTTTATTCCCGCCTTAAAAGTGTCAAACTCAGAACGAGCTTCTGCTTTAGGCCATGAATTGTTTGAAGTATCTATATCTGCAGTTTCTGCTTTTGGATCTACAACAATACCTACAATTTCTTTTTCTGTAGAAAGCACTGTTTTTACTTCTGCGTCACTTTTTCTCCAGATTTCTGCAGGATAAGTGACTGATTTTGTGGTCCCGTCTGCATAGGTATATTCTACAATAAGAGGCATTGGAATACCACCTGGCTTGTTAAAAGTAACCTCATAGAAATACTTAGGTTCTTTTACTGCCGCTCTTTCACTCTCTGTCATATTATCCATCATGAAAGCATTAAGTGTTTGAGAAGACTCAGAGGGCTTCTTTCCTTTTAACTCAGGATTGTAGTCTTCACTGTCTTCAGCTGCCAAATAAACCAATGGAGGTAAATCTGCCTCTGTAATATTTCTAGCAGCCATATACTCTTTCATTTGTTTGGTTGGCTCATTGCTTACATAATATTTCTTCACCCCTTTTACACCTATATCTACAAAATCTGTGGTGTAAAACCATCCCCTCCAAAAATAATCTAAATCTACTGCAGAAGCATCTTCCATAGTTCTAAAGAAATCTTCAGGAGTGGGGTGTTTAAACTTCCATCTATTGGCATATGTTTTAAAAGCATGGTCAAATAATTCCCTACCCATTACCGTCTCTCTCAGAATATTCAATGCTGTGGCTGGTTTCCCGTAAGCATTTGGACCTAACTGGTATACATTTTCTGGATTAGACATAATAGGTGCAATAAAACTTTGGTCACCCGCCATATAAGTAACAATTTTAGCTGGAGCACCTCTTCTAGAAGGATATGCTTCTAAAGGAGCGATCGCCTCTGGAAATGCCTCTCCAAATTCTTGTTCTGCCATGTATTGCATAAAAGTATCTAAACCTTCATCCATCCATCCCCACTGACGCTCATCTGAATTTACAATCATAGGAAAGAAGTTGTGACCAACCTCATGAATAATTACAGAAATCATCCCGTATTTAACACCGTCTGAGTAGGTACCGTCTTCATTTGGTCTTCCGTAATTCCAGCATATCATAGGATATTCCATCCCTTGGTTTTTAGCGTGAACAGAAATTGCCTTTGGATAAGGGTAATCAAAAGTATGAGAAGAATAAGATTTTAAAGTAAGTGCTACTGCTTTTGTAGAGAATTCCTCCCAAAGTGGGTTTCCTTCTTTTGGGTACATAGAAACAGCCATAACGTCTCTATTTCCTAATTTAACGGCTTGCATATCCCAGATAAATTTTCTAGAAGTAGCAAAACCAAAATCTCTCACATTCTCTGCTTTGAGCTTCCATGTCTTTGTTTTGTCAGAGAATCCTTTTTCAGCAGCCTCAGCTTCTTCTTGCGTAACAATTACAACAGGGGTGTCATAAGATTTTTTAGCCTGGTTGTATCGCTTAATCATTTCCTTAGAGAATACTTCTTTCATGTTTTGAAGCTCACCTGTACCGTCTAATATATGGTCTGCAGGTACGGTAATACTTACTTCGTAGTCTCCAAAAGGAAGTGCAAACTCTCCACTTCCCCAAAACTGGTGGTTTTGCCACCCTTCTACGTCGCTGTAAACAGCCATTCTTGGAAAGAATTGAGCAATTACATAAGCCCTATTGCCGTCTTTAGGAAAATACTCATAACCAGAACGTGCTCTGTCTGTAGTGTGGTCTGGAATATTATACCACCATTTAATAGAGAAAGATACCTGAGAATTGGCCGCCAATGGTGTTGGCAAATCTACACGCATCATGGTTTGGTTAACGGTATATGGCAATGGTCTTCCATTGGCATCTTTCACAAATTCAATATTAAAACCTCCGTCAAAAGATTCTTTCATATAAGAAGATACAAAAGAAGATGTAGGTGCCGCTAAAGGAACCCCACCGCCATCTCTAAGAGCAGACTTGGTGTCTTTAGTCCTAACGTTTTGATCCAATTGTACCCATAAAAATTCCAATACATCTGGAGAGTTATTGGTGTAAGTGATGGTCTCTTCTCCATAGATTTTTGCATTCTTGTCATCTAAGGTAATGTCCATTTTATAATCCGCTTGTTGCTGATAATAATTAGGACCAGGTGCACCTGAAGCAGACCTATAAGAATTTGGTGTAGCAAACTCTTGGTAGAGTTGTCTAAATTTACTCTGATTGGTGTGTCCGCCTTCTTTTGTTACTTCTGCCTCTTGTGCTTGTGCAAAAGCCACTGCAGCAAATAACATTAAAAAAGAAGTAAACACATAAGTGATTTTTTTCATGAGGTGTATTTGTTAGTTTATGGTTTTAATTTTAGTGGGTTCAAATTACGGAATTTAATTTTATTAGCTATTTATTTAATCTAATTTTAGTAGTCCCGAAGCTTTGTCTTTCATGAGTAAAAAACTCTTTTTTTGGCCTTTTATCTTGAGGTGAACTACATTTTGTTGGTCGTCAAATAAATCTGTTAATAGGGCATTGTACACCTCTAATTCTTGAGTATCAGTGAAATAAACACCCTTAGCCTCCAAAAAGAAAACCACCATATCTGTATCTCTTTTTTGACCTAAAATCTGATATTCTAAAGCTTCACCATTAATTTTTAGTTGAAATTTTTTTTGAAAATATTCCTCTATGTATTTCATCGCCATTGGGTGCTGATCCTTTGTTTCAAAATGAGATACAATACCATAGCGCTTTGACAATAAATTATTTAGGTCATCTATAAAAATACGAGAGGTCATTTGCAAGCTGTGCTCTTTTTCGCTGTAGTTCACCTGAGTGACACTCAAATAAAATTTATGAAAATCCGACCAAGAAACCAGGCATAAAAAAAAACACCCTACGGCTATAAATCTAAAATATCTTGATCTCATTTATACTTTTTTACATCAATTAAACCACACGAATTTACATGGAAACAGTTGTATTTCAATCTACCAACACCCCTTTATTATTTAAAATATAGGACTCACTTTTTTCTTTTAAAAAATCCCAGATAAGCAACAAGTTATTGGATTTGGCCAGTGGCAAAAATTGTTCATCTATTTCACAGAAATAGAAAAAATCTGAAAGCTTTTCTTCCCTTATTCCCAACCTGTTAATATATAAGCTATCTGGAAAAAAAGTTCGCATTTGCTCTGAGAGTATATAGCGTTTGTCTCTGGCCACACGCTTTTTAAGCATCTTGGTACGGCCGGTAATTTCATTGATAATGGGATTAAATGGCAAAGAAAATAACATCCCTATATTAAACTTAGGCATAGCAGCCTCTCTCAGTAGTCGCTCACTTTGCATGAGGGGTTTTACATTTGCATTTGGCAATCCTAATGTACTTGCAGTCACTACCTTTTGCACCCCCAAAGAATTGGCGTCTCTAGATAAATCTCCACTTAAATTATAGGGCATAAGTACCACTCCCTGAAGTTCCGTTATTTTTTCTTCTAAAGGAATATATACCAACTGCTGTTCCAAATGATCTTTGGTGACCACAAAAATCTTTTTTTCAAAAGACACTCCAGAAAGTAATAGGCTGTCTTGAGCTAATGCCCTTATTTCAAAAAACCCTTCTTCATCCGTAATGGTCGCATAACCTCTTGTGGTATTTTGAATAGAAATCCCGCCAATATCTTCTGCTGTAGAGACCACCCTAGCCTTAAAATTATCAGGGTAAAAAAAAGATTGCGCATGTGCAGAGTTGGCACAAATCAAAAGACCTACAAAACAAAAAAAACGCGAATATGTTGTCTTTAATAATTCCACAAATAATTCTCTATGCGAGCATTTTAAAATTTTAAAAACTACTCTAATGCATGTAATCTATTCCTCAATGCTTTTAATAAAATCCCTGCTCTGATTCACTAAAAAATCAATCAATTGAAACTCATTGTTTTTCTTAAGTAAATTCTTTGGGCTAACCTTGCTGTCTAAATAGTAAAGGAACGGTTCAATTTGTGCTGGAGACAACTGTAGGTCCTCAGTAAAAAAACGTTCTTCATAGATTAGTCTAAGCGCTTCGGACATTTTTAATACAGGCACAGCAGTAGGATTATTGCCATCCTTAGGTTGAAATAACAATTTAAAAATATTGACAAAATTTAAACCGTTTTGCATGCCTTGCACTGTTCCTGCTTCCGCAATATTATCCACTTCTGTACTGCGGTCTATTTCGTAATCATAGCCTTTAAACTTTTCACTCTTTAGGGCCAAAAATTTCTCCGTATTCTCTGGACCAACCACTACTTCATCTAAAGCAGTTACTTTTTCCTCAACAGCAACCACCAAACGCCTGTTTTCCAAAATTTCAGCTGTGATCAATACCGCAGTGATTTTATAATTAACCGCAGTAAAAACCAATTCGTCTCCTACAGCGACTTCAATTTCAAAAGAGCCGTCCTCATTGGTAATGGTCGCTAAACTAGCGGTGGTATTCAGCACGTTTTCATTGACTACATTACTACCCCTATACATTACCTTACCTTTGAGCGGCACCCTATTTTGAGACCAAAGGCCCAATGAAATAAAAAGAAAAAAACAGAAAAATAAATAAGCCTTTTTTAGTATCATAAATCAAAATATTTCATGTCACAGACATGGGTTAATACCTACCACCTTATAAAGAAAACCTATCTTAGTTAGAAATAAAAAAATAGGAAGGCCAAACTTTTGTTAATTTGCAAAAAAAAATATTCGTGAAACACCTTATGCTAGCCAGTACCAGCACACTACCCGATGAAAAATATTTGGCTTATTTACTTCCAGAGCTTGAAATATTTTTTAAAAATACAAGCACCATCACTTTTATTCCCTATGCTAGGCCCAATGGAATAAGTCACGACCATTACACCAGGCATGTGGCCCAAGCATTTTCCAAAATAGGAAAAAAAGTTAAAGGACTTCACGAATACAAAGACCCCATAGCGGGCATCTCAGAGGCAGAGGCTATATTCACAGGAGGAGGGAATACCTTTATATTGGTCAAAGCCTTATACGATTTAGACATTATAAAACCATTAAAAAATGTCATCCAAAAAGGGGTTCCATATCTAGGCTGTAGCGCAGGAAGCAATATCATTGGACAAAGCATGCACACCACAAATGATATGCCAATAACTATGCCACAAGACTTTAAAACACTTGGTGTAATACCCTATAATATTAATGCCCATTACCTAGATCCAATCCCCCATTTAAAACACAATGGAGAAAGCAGGGAAACCAGGATAAAAGAGTTCCACACCTATCATGACACAGACGTCATTGGACTTAGAGAAGGGAGCTATTTAGAGGTAATTGGTGCTGATATTTTTATAAAAGGCCCGCATTCTGCCCGCTTATTTCAAAAAAACCAAGAAACTAAAGAGGTTACGGAAATAGCAGGAAAAGCAAGCGATATATAAAACACCTTTAAAACACTTGAACACCCATTAAAGTCTTTTTATAGAGTGTGCATAAAAAACCACTGTTTTAATCAAAAAATAGTCTTTTTTGGACTTTAAAAGATAAAAAGATACACTTTATCTTATTTTCTATCGCTACTAAACAATGGGTTGTACCTTATTGGAAAGCGACAAAATGAAGTCTTTATTTCTTTTAAGTTTAACGCTGCTATATTCCTGCATTTCTTTAGCACAAGTCAAAATAGGGGGAGATCCAAAAATAATTCACCCCCACTCTCTTTTGGAATTAAAAAGCAATACAAAAGCCTTGGTCTTAACAGTAGTTACGGACCTTGAAATGCAGGCCATCACACCCCTTAATGGCGCCTTAGTATTCAATATAGACCAAGGTTGTGTGTTTTTTTACCACCAAAGGTGGATGCCCCTATGCGAGTTCACCCCTCCAACAACACCTACTCCAGCAAGCTTCCAAAATATTTCGGAAAACAATTTTTTATTTACAAGCAGCAGTGGAGAACAGACCCTTATTGAGGTACCCTCAAAATCACGGGCACGAAAATACTCTGACAGATGCAATCAGTCATACCCATGAGACTGAAAACTATGCATTATACAATCACAGTCATGCAACCCAAAACTTCGCGTTAAACACTCACACCCATGACTTTCCACTGACAACAACTGCATCTCATACCCATGATTATTCGAATTTTGCCTCGATAGATCACTCACACAACCTATCCAATACAACTGACACAACAAATCCATACCAAGGACTAAACCCATTAGATAGCCTTCAATTAAACCAATTCAGACAGGGAATTAAGGGAAGTCTTTGGCATACTGAAAGCAATGGTCTAGTCGGGGAAATAAAAAACAAGAGCCTGAGCGAATTGGCCGTGTTTTGGGACCAAGACAAACAAAGATTAGGTATTGGCACTATAAACCCCACGAACAAATTACATGTTGCAGGAGAAATTAGAAGCCAGGGATTCTCTAATTCAAACGGAAGTCAGAACGAGCCCAGTTATAGTTTTAAATCAGATACCAATACAGGTATATTCAGGGCAGCAGCAGATCAGTTGGCCTTTAGTACTAAAGGACAAGAACAGATGAGGCTCACCAAAGAAGGTCATTTGGCGATTGGAATATCTGCAACAAACTCCTTTTTAGAGGTCAATGGTGCACTTTCATTAAAAATCACCCAAAGCCATACACAAACCACCACCTTAAATGAAAACTACCATACCGTCATTTTGTATGAGGAAGTACAAACCATTGTTCTTCCAATAGCCTCAGAGAATAAAGGCAGGGTGTATTGTTTAAAAAATTTGAGCGGTCATGAAGTCAAAACAAACTTCCCATTTATAGGACTGAGCTACAGCGCTATTGCTGAAGATGTTTTTCCTCTAGGGGTTACTTGGATTCAAAGCGACGGAGAACACTGGCAACAAATCAGGTAAGTTATAAACTAAGTATCTAAAGCTACATTACTGAAAATCATTCAACAAACAGTGTATTTCAGAAAATTATACCCTAAATACTCTAAAATGCCCTTTAGGAAATACATTTCAAAACCGACAATACTCCTTGTGGTTGGTGGTTTTTTTAGCGGCCAATTTTTAAGATCCCAAGAGGTGACTGTATTTCATGAATCCGTCAGTATTGGCTCTCTGAATTCTTTTGCTGTGTTTGGTACTACATTAATGGTTAAAAAGTCTCATGGGTATATTCATACCCTTCACTTTTCAGGACTTAAAAAACAAACCCTTGAATTAGTGCACGCTCAAGACATTAAAAACCTTTTCATATACAGGTCCAAAGGAATTGAGATCATTGGTGTGTTACGTCTATCCAATACTTTAGTCCTGAACGGACCTATTATCGTAAACGAACAAAGAGAAGGTCTTATTGAATTTGGAATAGACGCATTAATACAAAACAACCTACCCCCTTATTTCATTCAAGGCTGGGTAGGAATTAAAAACAAAAATGAATTTATTTTTCCTATTGGATCAGATAAAAAATTTATGCCAATAGGGGTAAATAGCGCTGGTTCAATTAAAAAAAACACAACTGGACTAAGCCTTCAAATAAAAACTACTGTAGGACAAGCCAACCGGAAGTTTGGGAATACTTACAGTACTGAAAACTACCTTTCTAGGGCTGGAATTTCTGAAATGGATACCAATCACTACTGGGAAGTTCAATCCGAAGCTGCCCAATACATTCAGATTGAATGGCCCAGTGTACAAGCATTTTATACTGACCTAAACATACAAGACAAAGGAATAGCAGCCTGGAATAAAAGCACCCAAAACTGGCAGATACTCCCTTTAGAAATAAAACCAAGGGCAACTTCAATTGACGCAGAAACTACCTTAGGTACTTCATTCCAGTCTCGCTTAAAAACACTTCCTTTTAAAGTGAGTGATTTCTCTAAATGGGTACTATGTGATTGCCGTGTAAAAGATCCCGAATACAAAGCGCTAGGCAATTTTCTCCTCACCTTAAATGAAGACCAAATAAACAACTCAATCTATCCCAATACCCAAGAAGTAGACTGGTTAATTTTCAGTTGTATGACCGCTATGGTGTAATGCTATTTAAATTAAAATCAATGGATCCAAAATCATTGAAAGATCGTATTAAAAACAACACATCCTATACGGGCACTTATTTTTATATAGTACATTTAAAGGCACCTAAACAAATAGAACAGGGCTATATATATTTGATTAAAAAGTAAGATGAAATTAGAAATTAAGATCATAAATGCCGCGCAAACCTTTCCGGTAAGGCATCCAGAACTCAGAGAAGGAAAACCTGTTGAAAGTTGTGCTTTTGACGGAGACCTCCATGAAAGCACCCTCCATTTAGGGGCTTATTTAGGTTTAGAATTGGTTGGAGTGGCTAGTTTCATGAAGCAACCCAACTATTTCCCCTCTGAAAAAAATCCTTTATTGGTACAGCACGAAAATAGCGCCCCAAAACAACTTTATGAAATGCAACTCAGGGGTATGGCTGTTTTAAAAGCCCATCATAAAAAAGGAATTGGTGCTGCTATACTGCGTTTTGGAGAACGAAAAATAAATGAAAGGGGTCTCAGCGGTATATGGATGAATGCAAGAATAAAAGCAGTGGGTTTTTATGAAAAATTAGGCTATTGCATTCACGGAAATGAATTTGAGATTCAAGGGGTGGGTGCACATTTTAAAATGAGAAAAAAAATTGACAAATAGGCTGCCCTATTGTCTATTAGTGGTTAATTTTACACTTTAAACAAAAAATAGATGAATAAAAAGACACTTTTAATGATCCTAGATGGTTGGGGAAAATCTCCAGACCCTAGTATCTCAGCAATAGACCAAGCTAAAACACCCTATATAGACCAATTGTACAAAGACTATCCAAATGCAAACCTGAGAACAGATGGAATGCATGTAGGATTACCTGAAGGTCAAATGGGAAATTCAGAGGTTGGACACATGAACTTGGGTGCTGGAAGAATTGTCTATCAGGATTTGGCTAAGATTAACTTGGCTATTAAAGAAAATACCCTCAAGGATCAAAAAGCAATCAAAGAGGCCTTTGCTTTTGCTATAGAAAACAACAAGCCTATTCATTTTGTTGGATTGCTATCCGATGGAGGGGTACACAGTCACAGCAGTCACTTAAGAGGACTTATTTTAGCAGCTAAAGAAGCAGGAGTTCAGGAAAGTTATGTACATGCCTTTACAGATGGTAGGGATGTAGATCCAAAAAGTGGTCGCGCTTACACTGAAGCACTCCTTCAATTTTGCAAGGAAACCCCTACCCAGTTAGCAACATTGATAGGAAGGTATTACGCCATGGACAGAGACAATAGGTGGGAACGTGTTAAAAAAGCATATGACCTTCTCGTTCACAGAAACGGTAGCCTTACTAAAGACCCAATTGCAGCAATTGAGGCCAGTTACGCCTCAGCGGTTACAGATGAATTCCTTGCGCCAATCATCAATGAAAATGCAGGGCCCAACAGCGCCATAAAAGAAGGCGATGTTGTCTTGTTTTTTAATTTCAGAACAGATAGAGGAAGGGAGTTAACCCAGGCTTTAAACCAGCAAGACTTTCATGAGCAAAACATGAATGCATTAGATTTATACTACGTTACCATGACCAATTATGACGCTTCTTTTAAAGGAGTCCATGTTATTTTTGACAAAGATAATATTGAAGAAACCTTGGGTGAAGTAGTGGCTAAGGCAGATAAAAAACAAATTAGAATTGCAGAGACAGAAAAATACCCTCATGTCACCTTCTTTTTTAACGGTGGGAGAGAAACTCCTTTTAAAGGAGAAACAAGGCTATTGTGCCCTTCTCCTAAAGTGGCCACTTATGACTTACAACCAGAGATGAGTGCCTATGATATTAGAGATGCCATTGTTCCTGAATTAGAAAAGGCAAGTGCAGATTTTATTTGTTTGAATTTTGCCAATCCAGATATGGTTGGGCACACTGGAGATATGCAAGCGGCTATTAAAGCCTGTGAGGTTGTAGACAGCTGTGCGCAAACTGTGATTGAAGCAGCCAAAAAACAAAACTATTCTGTACTGGTCATTGCAGACCACGGAAATTGTGATACCATGAGAAATCCGGATGGCTCGCCAAATACGGCTCACACGACCAATCCGGTACCATTCATATTGGTAGACAAAGACATTAAAAAAGTATCTAATGGTGTTTTAGGAGACATTGCACCCACCATATTGGCTTTAATGGGTATTCCAAAACCGGCTGTCATGACGGGGAAAAGTCTTATATAACTTTAGCATAAAACAGTAAGAATGATCAAGATAAAAACGGCAGCCGAGATTGAACTCATGAGAGAAAGTGCCCTCATTGTTTCAAAAACATTGGGTATGTTAGCTAAAGAGGTCAAACCAGGAGTAAGCACTTTGACCTTAGACGCTTTGGCAGAATCCTTCATCAGAGACCATGGCGCTGTTCCAGGTTTTCTGGGATTGTACGACTTTCCAAACACGCTTTGCATGAGCCCAAATGCACAAGTAGTTCACGGTATTCCAAATAACAAACCCTTAGAAGAAGGAGATATTATCTCCATAGACTGTGGCGCTTTAAAAAATGGCTTTTACGGAGACCACGCCTATACTTTTGAGGTGGGCAGTGTTGCCCCAGAGGTAAAAAAACTATTAGACATTACCAAAGCCTCTTTATACAAAGGAATTGAAGCATTTAAAGCGGGGAACCGCGTTGGAGATGTTGGTTTTGCCATACAAGAATTTACAGAGAAACACGGCTACGGTGTGGTCCGTGAATTGGTAGGACACGGCCTTGGCACAAGCATGCACGAAGATCCAGAAATGCCTAATTATGGCAGAAGGGGCAGGGGGAAAAAATTCATAGAAGGCATGGTAGTCGCTATTGAACCTATGACCAATATGGGTACCCATAGAATTAACCAGCTCAAAGATGGTTGGACCATCTTAACGGCAGACGGAAAGCCTTCTGCTCATTTTGAGCACAATGTAGCCCTTGTGAACGGAAAACCTGAGTTACTCTCTACCTTTGACTATGTCTATGAGGCATTGGGTATTAAATCTAACGAAGAAGCGCCTTTCAGAGCGGCTAAATAACCTTTTTTAATAAGCCAAACGAATCTATTTCAAAAATCAATGTAAAGGCCACACTCAAAGGAGAAAGCTAGAATTAATTCAAAAAACTTTGATAAAAATAAGCTTAATAAAGTACTAAGATGAATGGCACCTTTTTCACATGGATTCTCAATAAATTTCCAAGGCCCTTTTTAATTAAAGCCAGCTATTGGGCTAGGCCATTTTTGGCCTTTTATTTGAGTGGAAAAAAAATGACTGATCCTATAGATGGGAAGTCTTACAAGCGTTTTCTACCTTATGGCTATGGCATTTCAAGGCCCGGAGTTTTAGCCCCAGGGACTTTGTCCCTGGAAAGACACAGGTTACTGTGGCTCTTTTTAAAAGCAGAAACCAATTTATTCACCATTGCCCAGTCCGTTTTACATATGGCACCGGAGCAGGCGTTTTTTAAGCGTTTTAAAAAGCTAAAACACCTCAAATACACTACTGCAGACCTCTACTCTCCCCTTGCTATGGTGAAAGCAGATATCTGTAATTTACCTTTTAAAGATGGGGAATTTAGTGTGGTGCTGTGTAACCATGTTTTAGAACATATAGAAGACCACCAAAAAGCCATTTCAGAACTTTATAGGGTTATGAAGCCAGGGGGTTGGGGCATTTTTCAAGTTCCACAGGAACTCCATAGAGAAACGACTTTTGAAGACAATAGCATTAAAGACCCCAATGAAAGGGCAGCAATCTTTGGTCAATATGACCATGTAAGGGTGTACGGAAAAGATTATGGAAATTTTTTAACTGCAGCAGGATTTGAATTTGAGGCCATAGACTACACCAAGGTGTTGGGCCCAGAAAAAGTAGCCCAATACGGACTGGCCGCAGGAGAGCTTATTCCGCTTGTTCGTAAACCGATAGTTTAAATCCTTCACTCATATACTGATCGAGGGCTCCGTCTGCATTTACATAAACCAAATAAACCTCAATTTCTTCAAGGGTGGCCGCAACTGCTATGGCCTTTTCATAACCCATGGCCATAAAAGCTGTGGCATAACCATCTGCCAAAGCACAAGTAGGAGCCAATACACTCGCAGCAAGCGTAGTGCTGTTCTCAGAATAGCCTGTAAGTGGGTTAATGGTATGGACAAATTTTTCACCCGTTTCCGGATCTACCCTAAATTTTCTATAATTGCCAGAAGAGGCCAGCGCCCTATCTTTTAATTGTACTTTAACTATTGGATTGTTTCGGTCTTCATTTTTAGGGTGGTCTATACCTACAAGCCACTGCTTTTCAGAAATGGTATTGCGCCCTTTGGCCACCAATTCTCCGCCCAATTCAATGAGGTAATCAGCGACACCCAAACGATCTAAAACAAGGGCAATTCTATCTAAGGTATAGCCTTTAGCAATGGCATTAAAATCAAAGTATATGGCTGGATCGTTTTTCTCGATTTTACCAGAAGGCAACAGGGAAACTTTAGAAAATCCTACATAAGCCATAAGACTGTCTACACGATCGGAAGTCATTTCCAAAGCCTTCTCTGGGCCAAAACCCCAAGCGTTCACCAACGGACCAACAGTAGGGTCAAAATACCCTCCACTAGCCTTGTAAACCAACCCAGAGAGCTCAAACACTTCTCTAAACATAGGCTCAACTATAACAGCTGAATCTCCCCTATTAATTCTAGAAATATCAGAATCCGGCCAGTAGGTAGACATGGACTGGTTCACCACTTGCAAAAGAGAGTCCATAGCCGCTCTAGTGAGTAAGGGTGTTTTACTAATATAACTTATACCGTAAGTAGTCCCTAAGGCGCCTCCCTGCAATATTTGTTTTTCAGGAGTCTTTGGACCGCTATTACAAGCTATAAACAATAAAAACATTCCTAATAATACAACACTATTTTTCATCAGATACTGGAATTAGGCCCACATAGGTTACCGTATAGGGGGCGTTTAAATACAAAGGTAAGCTAGGGTCTTCAATATTGTGTAAACCCACGCCTGCATAATAGGTATGGGCTTCAAATTTATCTGCGTGGGCTTTCATTTTAGCAGCAGTCTCAGCATCCATTTCATGGGGATTGTCTGGATATACTACCGCACGGACCAAAATAAAGTGAAGCACTTTGTCTTTAAGACACACGAACTGAGGGTGTTTTTTAAGCTGGCTGTTTACTGCCATAAACTCATAACCGGATTCTTCAAGAGACTTACCCACGATGTTCATGGCTAAGTTGTGTAATTCTTGTGGGCTTAAGGGCGTCATAGATTAGTGTTAAGGGTAAAAAAAAAGCCGATACGAGTATCGGCTTTTATAAAAAGGTTTAACCTCCAAAATCATCAAAGCGAATATGCTCGTCTGGAATTCCGTAGTCTTCACCCATCTTTTGAACCGCTTGGTTCATGAGTGGTGGGCCACAGAAATACAATTCAATATCTTCAGGAGATTCGTGATTACTCAAATACTGGTCAATCACACAATTGTGGATGAATCCAACAAATCCGTCTCCATCTGCATCTATATCTCCTTTTACTTTCCAATTGTCTTCCTCCATGGGCTCCGAAAGCGCCATATAAAAATTGAAATTTGGAAATTCCGCTTCTAATTTTTTAAAGTGATCAATATAGAATAATTCTCTTTTAGAACGACCTCCATACCAGTAAGTCACCTTTCTATTGGTCTTTAATGTTTTGAATAAGTGGTATAAATGCGAACGCATAGGAGCCATTCCTGCTCCACCACCTACATAAAGCATTTCAGAATCTGATTCATTGATAAAGAATTCACCGTAAGGTCCAGAAATCACCACGTCGTCTCCTGGTTTTAAACCAAAAATATAAGAAGAGGCTACTCCTGGATTAACATCCATCCATCCGTTTTTAGCCCTGTCCCATGGTGGAGTAGCAATACGAACATTCAACATAATTTCTCTACCTTCTGCTGGGAATGAAGCCATTGAATAGGCTCTTTCCACTAACTCTGGATTTTTCATTACTAGTGGCCATAAGTTAAACTTATCCCACTCAGCTTGGAATTTATCTGGAGTTTCGTGCTCCTCAGGGTGTGCAGTAATGTCTATGTCTGCATATTTTACCTCACAGGCAGGAATTTCTATTTGAATATACCCACCAGCCTTGTAATTCATGTCTTCTGGAATCTCTACCACAAATTCTTTAATAAAAGAAGCCACATTGTAGTTTCTAACTACTTTTCCTGGCCATTTTTTAATACCAAAAACTTCTTCTGGGATGGTTATATCCATGTCTTGCTTCACCTTCACTTGGCAAGCCAAACGAGCTCCAGCTGTCAATTCTCTTTTAGAGAAATGAGGGGTCTCGGTAGGTAGGGCTTCTCCCCCTCCAGAATTCACATGACACTCGCACTGAATACAAGTACCTCCACCTCCACAGGCAGAAGGCAAGAATACTTTTTGATTTCCTAGAGTAGACAATAAGGTGCCTCCAGAGGCCACTTCAATTTTCTTTTCTCCATTAATGGTGATCGTTACAGGACCAGATGGTGATAATTTTTCTTTGGTAAACAATAAAACACTGACCAAAAGTAATAAGAGTACTAAAAAAGCAACAACAGTAATGCTAATGGTTCCTATGGTAGTGGTAGCTAAAATCATACTTATTTGTTTATTAGGTTATTAGTAGCAGGCGTTTCTTCCTGAACTGTTCCGTTTTCTTTTTGGGTAAGGTCTTGCTGAGTGGCATCGGCCGTAAGGCCAGACACTTCTTGAGTAGGCGCTACAGCAACCACTTCTTCTTGTGGTGCAGCTTCATCTCCTCCTGTCAACATTCCTCCAAAACTCATAAAACCAATGGCCATAAGACCCGTGATAATAAAAGTAATTCCAAGACCTCTAAGTGGAGCAGGTACGTTTGAATACCTGATTTTCTCTCTAATGGCAGCAATGGCTAAGATGGCTAAAAACCAACCAATACCAGAAGACAAACCGTAGTTAAAGGCCAATCCTAGGGTTTGAATGTCTCTAGATTGCATGAATAAGGATCCTCCAAGAATGGCACAATTTACCGCAATTAGAGGTAAGAAAATTCCCAAGGAATTGTACAGAGAAGGGCTGAATTTCTCTACTACTATTTCCACCAACTGTACCATAGTAGCTATGGTTGCGATGAATAATATAAAAGATAAAAAGCTCAAATTATAATCTGCGTATTCAGGGCCCAACCAGGCCAAAGCACCGTCTCTTAAAAGATACTGATCCAATAGCCAGTTCAGAGGAACGGTTACGGCCAATACAAATATTACGGCTGCGCCAAGTCCTACTGCTGTAGTTACTTTTTTGGAAACCGCTAGGTAAGAACACATCCCTAGGAATGTAGCAAATACCATATTGTCAATAAAGATGGACTTAAAAAATAATTCTATGTGTTCTAACATGATCTAGTCTGTATAATTGTTAGTTTTCTTCGATTAATGCAGGGTTTCTTGAACGTTGTACCCAAATAATAATTCCTACAACGATTAGGGCCATTGGAGACAACAACATAAAACCGTTGTTCTCGTAACCAAATGCGTACAATCCTGTTTTTTCAATAGGATCTCCCAATACTTTTATGCCCAATAGTGTTCCTGAGCCCAATAGTTCTCTGAAGAAACCAATGACTACTAGGATAAATCCGTAACCAGCAGCATTTCCAATACCGTCTAAAAAAGATCGTTTGGGTCCATTGGCCAATGCAAAAGCTTCAAAACGTCCCATGATAATACAGTTGGTGATAATAAGCCCAACGAATACTGACAGTGTTTTACTCAATTCATAGGCAAAGGCTTTTAGTACTTGATCTACAACAATTACTAAAGTAGCTACTACAACCAATTGAACAATAATTCTGATTTTAGATGGAATAATGTTTCTCATTAAAGAGATCACTACATTTCCCATTCCCATAACAAACAGTACCGATACGGCCATTACAATTGACGCTTCTAATTCTGCGGTGATAGCCAAAGCAGAACATATTCCCAATACCTGAATGGTAATAGGGTTATTGTCTGCTAAAGGATCTAGAATTAGAGCGGCGTCTTTTTTTGAAAGAATTCCCATGTTGTATTAATTAGATGCTATGGTTTGTAAAAAAGGTTTGTACAGTGAAATGCTTTGCTTGATCATTGCAGAAACACCGTCTCCAGTGATAGTTGCACCAGCAAGCGCGTCTACCTCGTTGTCTGTTTTGAGTTCATTGGCTGGATCATTATTCCCCTTTGCCACTGATATTCCAACATAATTACCGTTGTTTAAAATAGACTCTCCAATAAAATCATCCATGAAATAACGCTGCTTAATATTGGCACCCAATCCAGGTGTTTCTCCTTTATGGTCAAAATATACGCCTTGAACAATCATATTCTTATCTACAGCAACAAAACCCCAAATGGCGTCCCACAGTCCTTTACCTCTCATAGGAATAATATAAAATTCCTTGTTGTCTTTTTCACCAACAAAAACAGGTAGTCTTCTGGTCTTACCTGCCTTTGCATTGCTCTCTTCTTTTTTGAGATCTATCAGGTATGCAGCGTCATTGGAAGTAACCTTATCTCCTTCTAAAACCAACTGATCCTTAATATAAGTATTAAATGCCTCAGCTACTTTATCTGTACCAATAAAGGAAACAGAACCTGAACCTTCGTTCTCGTTCACACCCATGGCATAGAGAATGTTTTGTTGCTTCTCCAAACGCTCATTTTCACTGATTTTGGCGCTTAACGCCGATGCCAAAAAGGCCAATAACGCCCCTACAATTACTACCATCACAGTAGCAAAAGCAATCGTGTATGTATTTTTATCTGTATTAATTGCCATAACTAAACTGTTTCTACATTTAATGTTTTAAGGACACCATTTTTAGCGCGCTTTAAACGTTTTTTAATATTTCCTTGAACCACATAATGGTCAATAGTAGGTGCAAATACATTCATTAATAGAATGGCTAAGAACACGCCTTCTGGATAGGCTGGGTTAAATACCCTGATGAGCACAGAGATAAACCCAATAAAGAATCCGTAATACCATTTTCCTTTATTTGTTTGAGAACCAGTCACTGGATCTGTGGCCATATAAACAATACCAAAGGCCAAACCACCCACAATTAAGTGCTGCCAAAAAGCAAAGCTCATTAATCCGTAAAATTTACTGCTTTCAGTGATCCATCCTGCGTCTACTACCCCGTTAAAAATCAATCCCATAGTCAGTGCACCCAAAATGGCACTTAACATAATCCTCCAGCTGGCAATCTTAGTAAAAACTAAGAAAAGACCGCCTAACAAGATGAGGAAAGTAGAGGTTTCTCCTACAGAACCTGGAATAAAACCAAAGAACATTTCAGAGATAGAATAACTGTATTCAGATCCCCTTCCCTGAGCCAAATAACCCAAAATGGTTTCTCCTGAAATAGCGTCTACAGTTCCAGCCCTTTCTACTGCTTCGTGCACCCAAACTTTGTCTCCACTCATCCAAGTAGGATATGCAAAGAACAAGAAAGCCCTGATCGTTAAGGCTGGATTTAGAATATTCATTCCAGTTCCACCAAATACTTCTTTTCCTATCACTACACCAAATACCACTGCTACGGCTAACATCCATAAAGGAGTGTCTACTGGTACAATTAACGGCACTAACATTCCAGTTACTAGGTATCCTTCTTCTACCTCATGACCTTTAATCACAGCGAAAACGAATTCTACAGCTAGACCTACTCCATAAGACACCACCACTAAAGGAAGAACGGTTAAGGCGCCCATCCAAAAATTGTCAAAAGTGAGGAAATTACCAAAAATATCTAATGTTCTTGGGGTACCGTTTGCGGCGTCAACCGCCGAATAATGTTGGTAACCCGCATTGAACATTCCAAAAATCAACACAGGAATAAGGGCTGTTATGACCGTATTCATGGTTCTCTTTAAATCATCTGCAACCCTAACATGGCCACCAGAATGGGTGGTTTCATTAGGGGTATACAAGAAAGTATGCAATGCATTAAACGCTGGAGCAACCTTCTTTCCTTTTAATTGCTCTTTAATTTCGTGTAATTTGTTCTTAAAGCTCATATTAACCTATTTCTTTTTGTAAAAAGTCCAATCCTTCTCTAATAATTTGTTGGTGCGGTTGTTTCGAAATACACACAAACTCAGTCAAGGCAAAGTCCTCTGGTGCCACCTCATACAAACCTAAGTTTTCCATTTCATCCAAATCTTTCACCATACAGGCCTTTAAAAGTTGTAAGGGATAAATATCTAAAGGAAATACTTCTTCATAACCTCCGGTCACAACAAAAGCCCTGTGCTCCCCATTGGTGTTAGTGTCTAAATCGTATTTTTTCTTTGGAAACAACCAGGAGAATGTCAATGCTCTTGTGGTAGACACCTTATTAAAAACTGGTTTGTTCCATCCAAAAAACTCATAATCATCTCCCTCTGGAAGCGCTACCACACTGTTATTTTTATAACCCAAATGCCCTTCTGCACTACTCGTCTTTCCAGTGAGTACGTCTCCGTTTATCAACCTATAATTATCTATAGTGGTTCCAGCACTTTTTAATATCGGGGTCAACTCTGCACCAATAAGTGCGGAGAAATATTGTGGGTTTTCTATTACTGAACCACCTAGAGAGAACGTTCTAGAGGCATTAAAAACACCTGTTTCTAAAAGATTCCCTAAGATCAATAAGTCCTGAGCAGCTAACGTCCATACCACTTCTCCTTTATTAATAGGGTCAATTTTATTGATCTGAGTACCCACCAAACCTGCTGGGTGTGGACCAGATACCACATGTACCTCACAATCCTTAAGACCTGCCATTGGGGCGTTGTTTCCAGAAACGGACACATGAACTTTAGCTGTTGTTAAGGCGGCTAAAGCAGTTACTGCCTTTTGCAACAAAACCTCTTGACCTGAAAGCACATAATCCAAATCGGCTGCTAGTGGGGCTGTGTTATGGGCAGAGATAAAAATAGCCTTTGGTGCTTGTGATGGGTCTGCCACTATATCGTATGGTCTTTGCTTTACAAAAGGCCAAAAACCACTGGCCAGTAAATAAGTTTTAATTTCTTCTGAAGATGCTTTAGAAACATCTAAAACAGGGTGCGTTACAGGCGTCTGGTCTGCTCCAGGGGTTATGGTCAAAGAAATGATCCTTCTTCTAGCGCCGCGCTCTACAGTAGTAAGCACACCACTCACAGGAGAAACTACTTTAACGGCTTCGTTGTTTTTATCGAAAAACAACGGCCCTCCAGCTTGAACCTCACCGCCTTCTTTAACAATTAATTTGGGTGTTAAACCGTGAAAATCTTCTAATGAAACCTTATATGTTGCACTTAACTTGGTTGGATTGGTTTGCGCCTTAGCAGCACCTACCAATTTAATATCCAATCCTTTCTTAATTCGGATGTCTTTAGACATATGTTCAATAACCTTAGGTTAATAAAAATTCAGCGCAAATTTACCACATAAAGAAAAGTTTTCATAATAATTAACGATAAATTTAAGAGATTCGTTCAACGGGTTTTAAAAAGACCTATTTTGTTTATCTTTAAACCACAAAATACCCGCTAAATGCCTGATTTAATTATACATTTTAAATTTTTGCTCTCCATGTCTCTCTTGGGGTTTTGCTTACAATTAACAGCCCAAAGATTGGAAGAAGTCAGTCCTCCAGCCTCACTGAGGACCCTTATTTTTAAAAGTGGTCAAGAAGACCAATTTCCCATCATAAAACTGGGGGAAAGCATTCGCTTACAATTCGACGATCTTCAGGCGAATGAAGAAGACTACTACTTTAAAATCATACACTGCACCGCACAATGGACGCCTTCTGATTTATTAAAATCACAATACTTAGATGGCTTAGACAACCAGCGCATAATAGATCACAAAAATAGCTATAATACTCTAGTGCCCTATTCCCACTTTAACTTAGTTATCCCAAATGAAAATCTGCGCCTAAAGTTGTCTGGAAACTATATGCTACAAGTATTTAACACTTACGATGAGATTCAATTCTCCAGAAGGTTTTTAGTGTACGAAGACCTAGTTGGGGTCCAAGCAGCCATTAAAAGGAGTAGGACTTTAGCCTACCTCAATAGCAAACAGGTGTTACAGTTTAGCGTAAACACTCAAAATATAAACCTCAACCAACCTGCCAAAGAACTGGAAATAGTTTTACTCAAAAACTACCAATGGAATACCCAGATAAGTGGGATCCAACCAATGTTTAACAATGGAAACACACTGGTGTACGACTACGACCAACCCACCAGCTTTTGGGGTGGAAATGAGTACTTGAATTTTGACACCAAAGACATGAGGGCTGCCACTGCAGCCATTCAAGAAGTCCGTCTAGAAGATATATACGAGCATTATTTGTACCCCAACACCCCAAGAAACAATAAACCCTACACCTATTTTCCAGATGTAAATGGAGACTTCATACCTAGAACGCTTCAAGGCGCACTCCCCGAGAGGGAAGGAGATTATACCTGGGTTCATTTTAGTTTAAAACCTAATGGCAAAGGCAATTCAGAGACCTATATTTATGTATTGGGGAAATTCAACAACTATACGCCTAGTCCAGAATACTTAATGACCTACAATGCCACTCAGAAAATGTATCAGGCACGAATTTTATTCAAACAAGGTTTTTATAACTACAGTTATGCGTTGAGCCCTGTCCTTTATGAAACTGGTTTTTCAGACACCTCTCTTGAAAACAAGACATATTTAGACGAAAACGGTATTGACGGAAATTTTCATTTCACTGAAAACCAATACCAAATACTTGTCTACTTCAAGGGATTTTTGGACCAACACCAAAGGTTGGTTGGTATTGGCAGTGCAAACTCCATGAATATTAACGACCAATAATTAAAGGTTTTGCTGTACTGTACTTCCTTGCTCAAAACAGCCACAATCCAAATATTAAGACACCCAACCAATAAGTGTCCAGTGTGGGCTTAAAGAAGTTCACATGAGAGTGGTTGCAATTTTTTAGGCTCCATATTATTTGTACTTTTGTAAAAGATTAAAATTTTAAAGAAAATATTACCACTATGGGCAAAGGCTTTTTTCAAGTACCAGTAGCATACAACGAACCAATTAAAACATTCGCTCCCGGATCACCAGAGCGCGAAGCAGTTTTAGCACAATACAAATCTTATTACCATGGAACGGTAGACGTTCCTATGTATATAAACGGAAAAGAGGTGCGCACTGGAAACACCAGAAACATGACGCCTCCACACGACCATAAACACGTTGTGGGACAGTACCATATAGGGGAACAAAAACATGTTCAAGAAGCCATTGACACTGCTCTTGAAGCTAGAACCCAGTGGGCTGCTATGCCATGGGAACAAAGGGCCGCAATATTTTTAAAAGCAGCTGAATTATTGGCGGGACCCTACAGGGCTAAAATTAATGCCGCTACCATGATTGCGCAGTCTAAAACCATTCACCAAGCTGAAATAGATGCAGCCTGTGAATTTATAGACTTCTTGAGATTCAATGTCTCTTATATGCAAGAAATCTACGAGCAGCAACCAGAATCTGCAGAGGGTATCTGGAACCGTGTTGAATACAGGCCATTAGAAGGCTTTGTCTATGCCATTACCCCGTTTAACTTTACGGCTATTGCAGGAAACCTTCCAGCAAGTGCTGCCATGATGGGAAATGTAGTGGTTTGGAAACCATCTGATAGCCAAATCTTTTCTGCCAAAGTAATCATAGATGTGTTTGCAGAAGCAGGACTTCCTGCAGGAGTCATTAACGTGGTATTTGGAGACCCTGTAATGGTTTCTAACACTGTATTAGCAAGCCCTGACTTTTCAGGACTGCATTTCACGGGATCTACCTCAGTGTTTAAAGCCTTGTGGAAACAAATCGGAAACCAAATAGAGACCTATAAAACCTATCCAAGAATTGTAGGAGAAACAGGGGGTAAAGATTTTATTATCGCACACCCAACAGCCAATCCTCAGCAAGTAGCTACCGCTATGGTGAGAGGGGCTTTTGAATTTCAAGGCCAAAAATGTAGCGCCGCTTCTAGAACATATCTACCAAAATCTATTGCTCAGGAAGTGTTAGATTTAGTGAAAAAAGATGTAGCGAGCATGAAAGCTCCGGGTTCTCCAGAAGACATGGGTAATTTTGTGACTGCCGTAATTCACGAGGGTTCTTTTGACAAGTTAGCGTCTTATATTGATCAGGCCAAGGCCGATGCCGATGTAGTGATTGGAGGAGACTACGACAAATCTAAAGGATACTTTATTTCCCCTACGGTAATATTAACTACAAACCCACATTACAAGACCATGGAAACCGAACTTTTCGGTCCAGTTCTCACGGTCTATGTATATGAAGACGCCGCTTGGAAGGAGACTTTAAAATTAGTAGACGCTACCTCTGAGTACGCATTGACAGGTGCAGTGATCTCTACAGACCGTTACGCCATTACAGAGGCCACCGAAGCACTACAAAATTGTGCTGGTAATTTCTATATCAATGACAAACCAACAGGGGCTGTAGTAGGCCAACAACCTTTTGGAGGTGCAAGAGCATCTGGAACGAATGACAAAGCAGGTTCTGCTCAGAACTTATTGCGTTGGGTGTCTCCAAGGCTCATTAAAGAAACCTTTGTTACCCCTGTAAATTACAGATACCCCTTTTTAGGTGAATCATAGCTGTTTATACTATGCTAAAAAAAAAGCCTCCCATTGGGAGGCTTTTTTTATCCTTTAAATTTCTGAGGTAGATACACCAGCTTTTTGGTTTCGAAAAAGTCTTCTTTGTAATAATCCATCAAAGAATATATTTGAACCGTCCTGTAGTCTTGTAACTCCTCTCCCAAGTCCCCACCTTTTAAATACAATACCCCGTTTTTAATAGGATGCTCAGACGCTTTTTTAATTCTTCCCTTGATCCACCTCATAAAAGTTGGCATTGCGGCTACTGCCCTACTCACTACAAAGTCATATTGGTTGTTGTCTTCTTCCACCCTTTGGTGTATAGCCCTAACATTTTCTATTCCCAATCCGTCTACGACCTCTTGTACTACTTTGATTTTTTTACCAATAGCGTCTACTAAAGTGAACTGTGTTTCTGGAAATAAAATAGCCAAAGGAATGCCTGGAAATCCACCGCCAGTACCAACATCTAATACCTGGGCCCCTGGATTGAATGAAATAAACTTAGCTATTGCTAGAGAATGAAGCACGTGCCTTAGATACAATTCCTCAATATCTTTTCGAGAAACTACATTAATTTTTAGGTTCCAATCCTGATACAAGGCTTCTAAGGCTATGAATTGGTCTTGTTGCTGATGGGTTAAATTTGGAAAATAATTAAAAATTAGCTTTGCGTCCATGGGCTTTATTTTATGCAAAAAAACAACAATTTTTTATGATTTATAGCAAAAGCTTCCACTCGCTTTAGCGTATATTTACCACTTAATACATTTTTATGAAAAAGCCCCAAGTTAAATTCTCAAGAAAAGACCCGGCCCAGTTCTTTAAAACACTGAACCAAAGAGTCAATAGCTACTTTAAAGAAAATAACATACAAAAAACAGGGAATTGGTCACTACACCTAAAGACCCTAGTTATGTTTACCCTTTTTCTGGCCCCATATTTTTTAATCCTCACGCTAAACTTACCCAATTGGGCTAATTTTTTATTGACCGTGGTGATGGGTGTTGGAATGGCTGGAGTGGGAATGAATGTCATGCACGACGGGAATCACGGTGCCTACTCCAATAAAAAATGGGTTAATAAACTCATGGGGAGTAGTATATACATACTCGCTGGAAATGTATACAATTGGCAGGTACAACACAATGTACTTCACCACACTTACACCAATATTCCAGAACATGATGAAGACTTAGACGCAGGAAGAATACTCCGTTTTTCAAAACATGCAGATTGGAAAAAGTACCATAAATTTCAACATTTATACTCTGTATTGCTTTACGGATTATTGACCTTTAACTGGGCCATTACTACCGACTTCCAACAGATGTATCGTTACACCAAAAGAAAACTATCTTATGGTAAGCTTCCTAACCCAGTACTTAATTGGACCAAACTTTTAATTACTAAAATAATTTACGTCACTATCTGGATTGCCATTCCCATGATTTTTTTAGAAGTGGCCTGGTATAAAATCCTTATTGGATTTTTTGTTATGCATTATGTAGCGGGATTAATACTGAGTGTCGTATTTCAATTGGCTCATATAATTGACCATGCAGACACCCCTGTTCCAAACGAGCAAGGAGATATGAAAAATACATGGGCCATTCACCAGTTGTTCACTACTGTGAATTTTGGTACTAAAAATAGGATCATCAATTGGTTTACCGGAGGCCTAAACCATCAGGTTGAACACCATATATTTCCAAATATCAGTCACGTACATTACACAAAAATTGCTAAAATTGTGAAAGAAACGGCAAAAGAGTTTCAATTGCCCTATCATGAGTACAAAACAACTAGAAAAGCCATAATTTCGCATTTCAAACATTTAAAGACCTTAGGCCAAAAACCAAGTCTACAATATTAAGCAACATGAGTACGCAACATTTATCTGACAGAATTAACGGAATGGCCACCTCTGCAACTTTAGCAATGGCAGCCAAAGCAAGAGAATTAAAAACGGCTGGAAAAGACATTATAGGACTTAGTCTAGGAGAACCTGATTTTAATATTCCTGACTTCATTAAAGACGCCGCTAAGCAAGCCGTAGACGACAATTATTCTAGTTACTCTCCAGTAGATGGATACCTAGATTTAAAAGAAGCCATTGCGGAGAAATTTTCAAGAGACAACCAATTGGACTACAAACCAAGTCAGATTGTGGTGTCTACTGGTGCCAAACAATCTCTTGCAAATATTGCTATGGTAATGCTCAACCACGGAGATGAGGTTATTTTACCTGCACCTTATTGGGTAAGTTACAGTGATATTGTTAAACTGGCAGAAGGGGTGCCTGTTGAAGTTCCTACAAGTATAGACACTGATTTTAAAATGACTGCGGCTCAATTAGAGCAGGCCATTACGCCAAAAACTAAAATGATTTGGTTTAGTTCTCCTTGTAACCCAAGTGGATCTGTTTACAGCAAAGAAGAATTGAGTGCGTTGGCAGAAGTATTGGCCAAATACCCAAATATATTTATTATCTCAGATGAAATTTACGAACACATTAATTTCGTAGGGGGACATGTGAGCATTGCTGGAATTCCAGGAATGTATGATAGAACTATTACTGTTAATGGGGTATCAAAAGCATTTGCTATGACCGGCTGGCGTATTGGTTATATAGGTGCTCCAGAATGGATTGCAAAGGCGTGTACAAAGTTTCAAGGACAGAACACTTCTGGCGCTAATTCCATAGCACAAAGAGCTACTATAGCCGCACTTAAAGCGCCTGTAAGTAGTATTTCTCATATGATTGAAGCTTTCCATCAAAGAAGGGATTTGGTGCTTGAACTATTGGGAGAGATTCCAGGATTTAGACTAAATATTCCTGAAGGGGCTTTCTATGTATTTCCAGATGTAAGTGAGTTTTTTGGCAAAACACTTAAAGGCACTTTAATAAAAGATGCTTCTGACTTTGCCATCTTCTTACTAGAAGAAGCTTTAGTAGCTACTGTAACTGGTGCAGCTTTTGGAAATCCAAACTGTATAAGAATTTCCTATGCTGCCTCCGAAGAAGCACTTAGAGAAGCTATGGCAAGAATTAAAAAAGCGGTTAGCGCTTAATTAAAAATATCTTTTACAAACTAAATCGGGCTTCCTAAAGGAAGCCCGATTTTTTGTTTTAATACTTTATGTCCCTATTACCTCCAGAACTGAAGAGACAATAAACTCATATTTTTCTCCAGAAATAAGGTGAAAAGAGTATCAGTACTGTAAACAGTTCTAGCCTACCCAACAACATTAAAAACCCGCACCACCATTTACCTAGCGCAGGTAGGTCATTAAAATTAGACAGTGGGTTTAATGAACCTAGCCCAGGTCCTACATTACCTAGTGAGGTAGCTGCACCTCCTATGGCAGATTCAAAATCTAATCCCATAAATGCCAATACAAGTGCACCAATGATAAATAACAACATATAGAGCACAAAAAAACCAATGATATTATAGACAATACTCTCTGGAACTGTTTTGTTGTTATAGCGTACTGGAATAATGGCATTGCTGTGCAATGTTCGTTTGAATTCCAACAATCCATTTTTTATAATCAGTAGGTGACGCATGACCTTTATACCTCCAGCAGTAGATCCTGCAGAACCACCCAAGAACATTAACCCAAAAAAGAAAATAGTTAAAAATGGGGTCCAGCCCGTAAAATCTGCCGTTACAAATCCAGTGGTAGTCACTACAGCCAATACTTGAAATAATGCATGTCTAATAGCACTTTCTCCGTAACCAAAAACCATGGGCAATGATGCTGAAACTTGAGGCTGTGCCTGGAAGTAAATGACCAATGCTGCCACTATACTAAAAGATATTATAAAACCTGTATAAAACTTAAATTCCTCGTCTTTTAGCACCTTTTGGATTTTCCCTTTAAAAGCGAAATAACTCAGCACAAAATTAGAACCTGCTAAAAACATAAATAAAATGACTATATATTGAATGAGCGGTTGGTCATTCCAATAAGCCAAACTACTGTTTTTAGTGGAAAATCCCCCTGTAGACAATGTAGCCATGGCATGGTTCATTGCGTCAAAAAAGCCCATCCCCGCCAATTTCAACAAAAGGGTTTCTGCTAGGGTATAGCCTACATAAATAAGCCATAAGCGTTTGGCTGTATCTGTTATCCTAGGATGTAATTTGTCTGCACTTGGGCCTGGCGCTTCAGCAGCAAACAATTGCATTCCTCCAATGCCTAACAAAGGCAAAATAGCAATAGCCAAAACAATAATACCCATACCACCTATCCAATGGGTGAGACTACGCCAAAACAAAAGACCTTTCGGAAGGGATTCTATATCATTTAAAATACTGGCTCCTGTGGTGGTGTAACCTGAAATAGTTTCGAAAAAAGCATTGGTTATATCAGGAATAGCTCCTGTGAACAAATAGGGTAACATCCCAGATGCAGACATAACCAACCAACCAAAAGTAACAATGATATACCCCTCTTTGGGTTTTACTTCTTTTTTATGGTCTCTTGTGAAAAACATAGCGACAAGACCCACAAGCATAGTGACAATAGCCGCCATTGTGATTTCTATAGTGACACCGTCTTTATAAAGACCACTCACCAAAGCAGCCACCAACATAAAAGCCCCGTTGCAAAGCAACAGCAAGCCCATTAGGTGCATGATAATCTTTCCGTTTAAGCGCATTTATAAAAAGAGCTTTTCAATTTTGGGTATAGCGCTTGGCAAACAACAAACCACCACTCGGTCCCCCTCCGTAATTTTAAAGGAACCCAATGCTATAACACCTTCGCCATCTCTAATGACACCTCCTATGGTAGCGAGTCTGGGAAAATCAATTTCCCGAATCAGTTTTCCACTTACCGCAGAATTTGGTTTGACAATAAATTCCAAAATTTCAGCATTTAAATTGTTGAGTCGCGTCATGGCTACCACTTCTCCCTTTCTGATATATCTGAAGATGTTATTGGCGGCCAAAAGTTTTTTATTGATCAAAGTGTCTATTCCAATGGAATGAGACAACTGAAAATAATCCATATTCTCTACTAGGGCAATAGTCTTTTTAATGTCTTTGGATTTGGCTACCAGACAAGACATAATATTTGTTTCTGAATTTCCTGTCACAGCAATGAAAGCGTCCATTGCAGACAAACTTTCTTCCTCTAGTAATTCCACATTACGACCATCTCCATTAATGACTAATGCATTGGGGAGTTGTTCTGCTAATTCGGTCGCTTTTTGTTTGTCTTTTTCAATGAGTTTAACATTGAACTTTCTACTGCATAAATCTCTTGCTGTTTTTTGACCTACTTTTGAACCACCGAGAATCATGACATTTTTAATGTCTTTTTTAACGGTACCTGTCATTTTATACAACTCCTCTACCCCTTCCTTAGAAGTGATAAAATACACCTGGTCTTCTGCCTGAAAAACACTATCTCCTCTTGGAATAATAGTGAATTGTGTACCAGACCTTTTAATAGCAATAGGCATAAAATGGACCTCAGAAAATGTTTCTGCAGCATCTTTTACTGTTTTGCCTACAAAAGGAGCCCCAGGGGGAAGGCAAATACCAACCATAATTAATTTACCTTCCTCAAATTCGTAGGTATCATTAAAGGCAGATTGATTGATCAATAATTGTATTTCTGTAGCGGCGAGTCTTTCAGGGGAAATAAGCTCGTCAATGCCTAAGTCCGAAAAACGCAAACGCTCCTTATTTTCTATAAATTCCGTATTAGAAATCCTAGCAATTGTCCTCTTACAACCCAATTGCTTTGCCAAGATACAGAGCGTAAGATTGGTGGTCTCTGAAGAAGTCACTCCAATTACAAGGTCTGATTGGGCCACACGGGCTTCTTCTAAAATACCAATCGAGGTGGCATCTCCTTTTAACACCCTAATATCTAGGTGGTTGTCTGCGTAGGACAAACTCTCTTTGTCAGAATCAATTAGGGTAATATCTTGAGACTCGTAAGAAAGTAATTTAGCGAGGTGAAAACCCACCTCTCCAGCGCCTGCAATAATAATCTTCATGTGTAGTGTAAGATGTTAAGCATATGCTTGTTACAAACCTAATAAAGCATGTTGAATTAGGTTTTATAGGGCAAAATTACACAATTATATGATACTGACCCCAATTGTGCTTTTATAAAGCCGTGTAAAAGCTATCTTTGTAAAAAAAAAGCATGGCTACTCCAGTAAAACCGTATCGACATAGCGAAGAAGGAAAGAAGACACAAGTACGTAATATGTTTAATGGTATTGCGCAAAACTACGATGCCCTAAACAGGGTAATCTCTTTTGGGATTGATATTTCATGGAGAAAAAAAGTAGTGGCACTTATTGAAGCTACAAACCCAAAAAATGTACTTGACATAGCTACAGGAACCGGAGACTTAGCCATTCACTTGGCTGAGACCAGAGCCGAAAAGATTATTGGATTAGACCTTTCCCCAGGCATGCTGTCTGTAGGTATAGAAAAAGTTGCTCAAAAAAATCTAAGCCACAAAATTGACATGATCATTGGAGACTCAGAGGCTTTGCCTTTTGAAACCGGAAGCATAGACGCTGTGACTGTTGCTTTTGGTGTTCGAAATTTCGAAAACTTGGCCTTAGGCCTTTCAGAAATTCTTAGGGTATTAAAGCCAAAAGGAACCTTAGTTATTTTGGAGACTTCCGTACCCGAAAAAACACCCTTTAAACAAGGATACGGACTGTACACTAAAAATTTACTGCCCTTAATAGGAAGGCTTTTTTCTAAAGACAAAAGCGCTTATAGCTACTTGTCTGAATCTGCAGCACAATTTCCTTATGGAATAAGCTTCAACAATATTTTAAAAGAAATTGGGTTTACTACAGTAGTACACCATCCACAAACTTTTGGCGTAGCGACAATATACCAAGCAGTAAAATAAGACTGCTTTTATTTATGAGGCATTATGTAATTTTATTAGGTGCACTTTTGTTAAACTTCTGTTTTGCTTGGGGACAATTTAATGAAGACGCAGTAATCAATATACCCAATGACGACAAACTTCCTTTAAACTGGGGCTATTTTGTGGGTTTAAACCAATTTGACTATCAAATTTCTTATATAAACCCTAGCTATGACGCCAACCCATCCTTAAGCCCTACTGAAATTTTAGTGCAAAAAAGTACTGGATTTAATGTAGGATTAATAGGTGAAATGCGCATTAACGAACTTTTAGACCTAAGGTTAGAACCTGGTTTTTACAGTGGGAAAACCACCCTTGAATTTAAAAGCCAAAGCCTAATATCTGAAAAAGACAGTATCCGAGAAATAAAATCCACCTATATTAATCTCCCCTTGCTTTTGAAGTTTAGTGCCAACAGAATTGGAAATTGGCGGCCATTTATTGTAGGAGGCCCATATGCCGCAATCAATTTAAGTAGCAATGAAAATAGCATAGACGACAATCAGAGTGGGACTTTTAAAATTCAAAAATGGAACTATGGTTACCAGATTGGTGTTGGGATAGATTTGTATTTGTCCTATTTTAAATTCACGCCTTCCATTCGTGGTGTTTTTTCCCTCACAGACGACGCAATAAGAGACGCTGAACCAAATAGCCCCTGGACAGGGAACATTCATAAAATGCGATCCAGAGGAGTGTTTTTAGTACTTACTTTTGAGTAACTATCGCCTCATTTCATAAAAAACAATTGCCGCTGCGTTGGCCACATTAAGGCTTTCTGCTTGGGAAGCAGGATGGGAGGAAATCGCTATTTTTTCAGTTACAAATTCACTCAAAGCTGCTGAAATTCCATTGCCTTCATTTCCCAAAATAATAATTCCTGGTGTTTTAAAGGCTATTTTTTGAATGGGTGTACCCTCCATAAAAGTCCCATAAATAGGAATATTTAGTCCTTGAATATGGGGAATAATGGACTCGTAATACACAGAAATCCTAGATAAAGATCCCATACTAGCTTGAACTGCTTTGGGATTATACACATCTACTGTATCTGGACTGCACAGTATTTGCTTTATGCCAAACCAATCACAGAGTCTTATGATGGTCCCTAAATTACCTGGGTCTTGAAGACCATCTAAAACCACGACCCAATCTTTAAAATTTAATTTCCCTTGTTTTGGTATTCTAAAAACCCCTAAGTGTCCGTTGGGATTTTTTAAAGCACTGATTTGAGACAAGGCTATATCAGAGATTTTCTCAAAGGAATTTGCAGTTGATTGTGCTTGAGAGGACAATAATAAATAGGGCGCTAGTCCATTGGCTAGTGCGTCTGCAATACCTTTTTCTCCCTCCACAATAAAAAGGCCGTGCTGTGTGCGATTCTTTTTTTGATGCAGGCTTTTGATAAGTTTCAATTGGCTTTTAACAACCATACAAATAGTGTATTTTTGGGCTTATGAAAGGAGCTACCCCCCTTACTGTATTGACCACAAAAGTAAGCTTTATCTTGCTAGTGTGCACTATATACAGCTGTAGCCCCCTAAAAAATCTTTCAGAAGACCAATGGCTTCTCCGAAAGAATGAAATTATAGAAGGGACTGAAAAGCGCACAGATGAAGCGGTTTACAACCTACTTATTCAGCAGCCCAACACCTATATTTTTGGAAGCCCTTTTAAACTCAATATAAGTAATCTTAGTAAAAAAAAACCTGGCAGCGACACATGGTTGAATAGAATTGGAGAACAAGCTGTTCTAATTGATCAAAAAAGCACCAATAGATCCATAGAAAGACTCCAAGCTTATTATAAAAGTTTGGGTTACTTCAATGCTTCAGTAAAAGCTCAAATCATAGGACACCATCGCAAACAAAAAGCGACCGTTCGTTACCAAATAGACAAAGGGCGTGCATTTATAATAGACTCCATCAAAACTATTTTTTATTCTCCAGACCTAGATAGTTTATACAAAAACAATAAGGGCACCTCTTTTATTCAAAAAGGAAAGCCTTTCAATTACGAGAGGTTTGACGCAGAGAGAGATCGCATTAGTAAACTAGCCAAAGACAACGGTATTTATAATTTTCAAGAGAGTGCCGTAGGTTTTAGTATTAGTAGAGATACCGTTCAAAAAAATAAAGACTCCTTACTAACTGTAGTACTCTCAGTAAGAAATCCAAAAGAAAACAATGAAATCGCTAGCGAGCGTTATCTCATCAGAAAAATAAAAAGGGTTAATCTCTACACCGACATTCCTTATAACACGCCAAAAGTAGCGCTAGACTCCATTGAGCACAACGGAATCACCATATTCTTTAAAGACAAACTTCACTATAAGCCTAAAGCCATTACAGATCCGGTTTACCTGGTTGAAGGAGCTATTTATGGAGAGTACAATAGACAACTCACCTACAGAAAAATGAGTAGCTTAAATACTTTTAAATACCCTAATATATCTATCTCTGAAATTGAAGGTGAGCCCGATTTATTGGCAGAAATATATTTGAATTCTAAGGATACATATGCTGCACAAGTAAATTTAGACGTCACCCACTCCAATATTCAACGACTCGGATTGGCCTTTAGTAGTTCACTAACGGCCAGAAATATTTTTGGTGGTGCAGAAATATTAAGCCTTTCCGGAAGAGGGTCTATAGGTGTTCTTGGAGACGCTGCCCTGAGCAGTGAAAAATACCTTTCAGAAATTGGTGTAGATGTTAATTTAAATATACCCAATCTATGGTTTCCTTTTATATCACTTAAAGGCTTGCTGTCTAAAAATAGCTTACCTCAAACCAAAATTAGTCTTGGAACCAGTTTTCAGAAAAATATAGGGCTTGACAAACAAACCTTAAATGCCACTTATGGCTTTAATTGGGCCCCAAACGACTTTCTTAAATTTAATGCCAGTCTTATAGAAGTTCAATATGTACAAAACCTAAACCCAGAACGTTTCTTTAGTGTGTACGGCACCACATACAACAGGTTAAATACTTTGGCGCAAGACTATACGCAAGACCCTGTCTTTGAACCCTTTTTTGACCCAACAATAACGAATAATGGGGAACTCACCATACCACAAGGTGCCGAAAATTTCATTGAAACCTTTTTGAACACCCAAGACAACAGCTCGGAACAATACAAAGAAATTCAAAGAATTGAAGAACGAAAAAACAGGCTCATAGAAAATAACCTCATCTCTAGTAGCCAACTAACCCTTATTAAAAACAATAAAAAAGAAATCACGGATCCTGATTTTTATCAGTTTAGGGCCAAAATAGAAAGCGCTGGAAACTTACTGAGTTTACTATCTAATGTAATGCCCATAGAAGAAAATGAATCGGGAACCAAATTAATAGCAGGAGTGCCTTATGCCCAATATATTAAAACTGAACTAGACTTTATTAAGCATTGGCGCGTTGGAAGAGATCAAGTATTGGCGTTTAGAAGTTTTGGAGGGATTGCCATACCCTACGGGAATGCGAGTACCATTCCTTTTGCAAGATCTTATTTTGCAGGTGGCTCAAACGATAATAGGGCATGGAATGCCTATGCATTAGGCCCAGGAAGCACCAATAACCTCAATGATTTTAACGAAGCAAACTTTAAATTGGCTTTTAATTTAGAGTACAGATTCCCTTTATTAGGTGCAATTAAAGGAGCGCTATTTACAGATGCAGGAAATATATGGAATGCTTTAGATGGCGTTAATGATCCAGAGCGGTCATTCCAAGGTATTTCTTCCCTACAGCAAATAGCCATTGGAAGTGGATTTGGTGTAAGGTACGATTTTACTTATTTTGTATTTAGACTAGATGTGGGATTCAAAACCTATAATCCTAGCCTAGAAAATTCAAAACGCTGGTTTAGAGACTATAATTTTGCGAATTCCGTAATAAATATTGGTATAAATTATCCTTTTTAAGGGTAGTTTTTTACTATTTTTGTGCCTCTAATCATTTCATAGATAACAAAATTACATGTCCCACAACATTAAAGCTGGCGTAGCCACAGGAGATCAAGTTCAAGAAATTTTTAACTATGCCAAGGAAAAAGGCTTTGCCTTACCGGCCGTAAATGTAACAGGCTCTAGCACCATCAACGGTGTATTAGAAACTGCTGCTTCATTAAATGCCCCCGTAATCATTCAATTTTCAAATGGAGGGGCTCAATTTAATGCAGGTAAAGGACTGTCTAACAAGAATGAACAAGCAGCCATTCAAGGTGCCATTGCTGGCGCAAAACACGTACATCAATTGGCAGAAGCATACGGAGCTACTGTAATTCTTCATACCGACCACTGTGCCAAGAAATTATTGCCATGGATAGACGGTTTATTAACCGCTAGTGAAGCACACTTCAAAGCGACTGGAAAACCATTATTTAGCTCTCATATGATTGACTTATCAGAAGAGCCTTTAGAAGAAAACATTGCTATATGTAAAGAATATCTTGCTAGAATGAGCAAAATGGATATGACTTTAGAAATAGAATTAGGTATTACAGGAGGAGAAGAAGACGGTGTAGACAATACAGACATAGACGACTCTAAATTATATACGCAGCCAGAAGAAGTGGCCTATGCTTATGAGGAATTATCTAAAGTAAGTCCAAGATTTACAATCGCTGCAGCTTTTGGAAACGTTCACGGAGTTTACAAGCCTGGAAACGTAAAATTAACACCGAAAATTTTATTAAATTCTCAAACGTTTATTTCAGAAAAATACGGATTGGAACACAATTCAATTGATTTTGTATTTCACGGAGGATCAGGTTCTACTTTAGAGGAAATCAGAGAGTCTATTGGATACGGTGTTATTAAAATGAATATAGACACAGACCTTCAATACGCATTTTTAAAAGGAACAAGAGATTATATTCAAGACAAAAAAGACTATATACAAGGACAAATTGGGAACCCAGACGGCGCAGACCAACCAAACAAAAAATACTACGACCCTAGGGTTTGGATTCGTGAGGGAGAAAAAACTTTCGTTGCGAGATTAACCAAAGCTTTTGAAGATTTGAACAACGTTCAAACCTTATAATTTTTTTAAATTCTAGCTTTTCGCTAAGTTTGTTTAAGCGAATACCTATAATAGGTATTCGCTTCATTTAAATTCATACATATGTCTGCTTGGTTTAAAAGAACAGAAAAAGGAATACAAACCGCAACGGAAGAAAAAAAAGACACGCCAAAAGGCTTGTGGTACAAATCTCCTACGGGTAAAATTGTCGAGTCTGATGATTTGGCAAAAAATTTCTATGTGAGTCCTGAAGACGACTATCACGTAAGAATAGGCAGTAAAGAGTATTTCGAGATACTCTTTGACCATAATAAGTTCACCGAATTAGATGCCAAACTCACTTCTAAAGACCCGCTAAAGTTTGAGGACACCAAGAAATACGCAGATCGCTTAAAAGCAGCTCAAAAAAAGACTGGTTTAAAGGATGCTGTGAGGACCGGTTTTGGAAAATCTAACGGAAAGGATATTGTGATTTGCTGTATGGATTTTGCTTTTATTGGGGGGTCTATGGGCTCTGTTGTAGGAGAGAAAATTGCCAGAGGCATTGACCATGCAATTAAGAAAAACACCCCTTTTTTAATGATTTCTAAATCTGGTGGAGCCAGAATGATGGAAGCGGCACTTTCTTTAATGCAATTGGCTAAGACGTCGGCCAAACTGGCCCAATTGGCAGAAGCGGGATTGCCTTATATTTCCTTATGTACAGATCCAACTACGGGAGGAACAACGGCCTCATACGCTATGTTAGGAGACATTAATATCGCTGAACCGGGAGCACTAATCGGATTTGCAGGACCAAGGGTGGTAAAAGAAGCGACTGGAAAAGATTTACCAGATGACTTTCAAACTTCTGAGTTCCTATTGGAACACGGATTTCTAGACTTTATTGTACATAGAAAAGCTTTAAAAAATAAAGTGAATTTATATATAGACCTCATTCAAAACAAAGCTGTAAGGGAAGCTGTATCCTAAGTGCTTCATTTAAAAAGCATTAGCATTAAATAAAAAATTGAAAAAGAAAGTTAATTTCATTTAGTTTTTCTATATTTGCGCCCTGATTGAAAATCAATCAAATACATCAAAATCATTTAAAACAATATTGGAATGTATTTAACCAAAGAAGTTAAAGCCGAGATTTTTACAAAACACGGCAAATCAGCCACTGACACTGGTAATTCAGAAGGGCAAATCGCCTTATTCACCCACAGAATTAATCACCTTACGGAGCATTTAAAAAAGAACCGTAAAGATTACAATACAGAGCGTTCTTTAGTTCGTTTGGTAGGTAAAAGAAGGAGTTTATTAGACTACCTGATTAAAGTAGACGTCTTGAGATATCGTGCGATAATCAAAGAGCTTAATATTCGTAAATAATTTAAAAGGGAAGCTAAGGCTTCCCTTTTTTACTTTAAAGACCGGACTTTTTAAACCGGAAAATATCAAAAAGCTGATACCTAGTTTTTCATTGGTCACACAACACACAACAACACAACCTGGCCGTCCAGCAGGCGGAGACCATTGTTTAACTTCCCACAGCGAGTGGGAGTAATTAAATTGTATGATTCCAAAAGTATTTAAAGAGGTCATAGACCTAGGTGACGGTAGAGAAATCTCTATTGAAACTGGAAAATTAGCCAAGCAAGCCCATGGTTCTGTTGTGGTTCAGTCCGGTAAATGTATGTTGCTTTGTACGGTAGTTTCTAACTACAAGCAAAGTGATGTAGACTTTTTACCTTTAACGGTAGATTACCGTGAAAAATTTGCGGCCTCCGGAAGGTACCCAGGCGGTTTCTTCAAAAGAGAAGCCAGACCAAGTGATGGTGAGGTACTTACCATGAGATTGGTAGACAGGGTTTTACGTCCTTTGTTTCCAAAGGATTACCATGCAGAAACACAGGTAATGATCCAATTAATGTCTCATGATGAAGACGTTATGCCAGATGCAATGGCAGGATTGGCTGCTTCTGCAGCTATTCAATTGTCTGACTTTCCTTTCGAATGTGCTATCTCTGAAGTAAGGGTAGGACGTATAGACGGAAAATTCATCCTTAACCCAACCAGAGCTCAGTTAGAAGTTTCTGACATTGATATGGTTATTGGTGCTTCTGAAGATTCAGTGATGATGGTAGAAGGAGAAATGCTAGAAATTAGTGAAGAAGAAATGGTAGAAGCCATTAAATTCGCCCATGACGCCATTAAGGTTCAGTGTGCTGCTCAAATTAGATTGGCAGAGGCATTTGGAAAAAAAGAAGTACGTGAGTATGCGTCAGAAAGAGAAGATGAGGCTTTAGCAGCTAAGATTCATGACATGGCTTACGACAAAGTATATGCGATTGCACAAGCAGGTTCTGCCAAACAGGAGAGATCTGCTGCTTTCAGCGCTATTAAAGAAGAAATTAAAGCAAGTTTTTCTGAAGAAGAATTGGCGGATTTTGGAGACTTAGTGTCTAGATACTATTACAAAACAGAGAAAAACGCTGTAAGAGACCTTACCTTAAATGAAGGCCTGAGATTAGACGGTCGTAAGACAGATGAGATCAGACCTATCTGGTGTGAAATTGACTACTTGCCCTCTACGCACGGTTCTTCTATTTTTACAAGAGGGGAAACGCAAGCTTTGGCTACTGTAACTTTAGGAACCTCTAGAGAAGCTAACAAAATAGACATGCCCTCTTTTGAAGGAGAAGAAAGATTCTACCTTCATTACAATTTCCCTCCTTTCTCAACTGGAGAAGCAAGACCTATTAGAGGAACTTCAAGAAGAGAGGTAGGACACGGAAATTTAGCACAACGTGCTCTCAAAAACCAAATTCCAGCAGACTGTCCTTACACAGTAAGGGTGGTAAGTGAAGTATTAGAATCTAACGGTTCTTCTTCTATGGCAACTGTTTGTGCTGGTACAATGGCACTGATGGATGCTGGGGTTCAAATGATCAAACCAGTTTCTGGAATTGCCATGGGACTTATCTCAGATGCTAAATCAGGTAAATACGCAGTATTATCAGATATCTTAGGAGATGAAGATCACTTGGGAGACATGGACTTTAAAGTAACCGGAACAGCAGACGGAATTACCGCTTGTCAGATGGACATTAAAGTGAAAGGTTTGTCTTACGAAATCTTAGTTAACGCGCTTAAACAAGCTTCTGCAGGTAGGTTACACATCTTATCTAAATTGGTAGAAACGATTGCTACACCAAAAGAGGAAGTGAAATCTTACGCGCCTAAAATGATTACCGCTAGAATTCCTAACGAATACATTGGTGCCTTTATTGGTCCAGGAGGAAAAGTGATTCAAGAGCTACAGAAAACAACCAAAACTACCATTGTAGTGACAGAAGATCCTATAACTGAAGAGGGAATCATTGAGATTTTAGGAACAGAACCAGAGGGTATTGAAGCTGTATTGGCTAAGATAGACTCGCTTACCTTTAAGCCAATCGTTGGAGATTCTTATAAGGTTAGGGTTATTAAAATGTTAGACTTTGGTGCAGTAGTAGAATACATAGATGCTCCAGGAAATGAAGTGCTTTTACACGTGTCTGAATTGGCATGGGAACGCACTGAAAATGTGTCTGACGTGGTAAACATGGGCGATGAATTTGAAGTGAAATACTTTGGTCAAGACCCAAGAACTAGAAAAGAGAAAGTATCTAGAAAAGCTTTATTAGAAAAGCCAGAAGGATATGTTGCCAGACCGCCAAGAGCAGAAGGTGACCGTAAAAACGATCGTAGAAACGACCGTGATAGAAAACCGAGAAGGGACTAATTACTCTTTTAGTGTATATTTAATAGCCAGACCTTCGGTCTGGCTATTTTTTTTTCAAATAGTGAGCTTTTTCTGTAACCTTTTAAAAATTTGAGCGTATAATCTAATGCGACCCATAACAAACCATTTGTTGGTCCCCAATTAATTCAGTAGACATTCATGAGACAGCTTAAGATTACCAAGCAGGTGACCAATAGAGAAACCGCTTCTTTAGACAAGTATTTACAAGAAATTGGTAAGGTAGACCTTATTACCGCAGATGAAGAAGTAGAGTTGGCACAGCGAATCAAAGCGGGTGACCAGGCAGCACTTGAAAAACTAACTAAAGCCAACCTCCGTTTTGTGGTCTCTGTAGCCAAGCAATACCAAAACCAAGGATTGACCCTTCCAGATTTAATTAACGAAGGCAACTTAGGATTAATTAAAGCAGCCCAGCGTTTTGACGAAACCCGTGGTTTTAAATTTATCTCTTATGCGGTATGGTGGATCCGTCAATCCATACTTCAGGCCTTGGCAGAACAATCTAGAATTGTAAGATTGCCATTAAATAAAATTGGTTCGATCAATAAGATCAATAAGGCTTTTGCTTTCTTAGAGCAGGCACACGAAAGACAGCCCTCTCCTGAAGAAATTGCCAAAGAATTGGATATGACTGTTGAAGATGTGAAGCAGTCCCTCAAGAATTCTGGCCGTCATGTATCTATGGACGCGCCACTAATAGACGGAGAAGATTCAAACCTATACGACGTTTTAAGATCAGGAGAATCTCCTAACCCAGACAGAGAACTCTTACATGAATCCCTCAGAACCGAGATAGAAAGAGCGCTAGAAACCCTAACACCTAGAGAGGCAGACGTGATCCGTTTATACTTTGGTTTGGCAGGACAACACTCCATGACTTTAGAAGAAATTGGAGAGACCTTTGATCTTACCAGAGAGCGTGTGAGACAGATAAAAGAAAAAGCCATTAGAAGACTAAAACACACTTCTCGCTCTAAAATTTTAAAAACTTACCTAGGATAAACCTTATAGCCCAGTGCCTCGCACTGGGCTTTTTTAATACCATTATATGCCTTTTCACGTTGTTTTAGTGCATCCTGAAATTCCAAACAATACAGGAAACATTGGTAGGCTGTGCCTTGGAACTGGAAGTGAACTTCACCTGATCAAACCCCTTGGTTTTTCCTTAGAAGACAAGCAATTAAAAAGATCTGGATTGGACTATTGGCCCAAACTAAAAGTACATATTCACGAAGATTTCGCTTCCTTTTTAGCAGAAAATCCAAAAGCTAAAATGGCTTTCTATTCTAGCAAAGGCTCCCAGACATACTGGGACTTAAAAACGGAAGAAGACCAGTATTTTGTCTTTGGCTGCGAGTCTAAAGGATTGCCAGAAGTACTGACACGTCAATATGAGCATGCGCTTTATAAAATACCTTTAGCGCCTAATAGCATTCGAAGTTTTAACTTGGCCAATGCGGTGAGCATTGTACTTTTTGAGGGGCAAAGACAACAATTTTTTAAATAAAAACAAACCACTCATTTTTTCTTATTTTTATACTTTATTTCATTCTTTAAAAACGGCCTTAGGCTTAAAACATGTCAGAAAAAAAAATAGCCCCTTCCCTACTCGCTGCAGATTTCGCTAACCTTCAAAGAGACATTGAAATGGTCAATGCTTCCAAAGCAGATTGGTTCCATATAGATGTTATGGACGGTGTTTTTGTGCCAAATATCTCTTTTGGAATGCCGGTCATTGAGGCCATTGGAAGACATGCAAAGAAAACCTTGGACGTACATTTAATGATCGTAGATCCAGACCGATATATCAATGATTTTGCTGCCCTAGGCACAGATATCCTAACAGTACATTACGAGGCATGTACCCATTTGCACAGAACACTACAAGCCATTAAAGGGGCTGGAATGAAAGCTGGAGTTGCCTTAAACCCGCACAGCAGCGTCTCACTGCTTAAAGATTGTATTCAAGACATTGATTTGGTTTGTATAATGAGTGTTAATCCTGGTTTTGGCGGACAATCTTTTATAGAAAACACCTATGAAAAAGTGAGTGAATTAAAGGCCTTAATTCAATCAAAAAATGCCCCTACGCTTATTGAAATAGACGGAGGTGTCACTTCAAAAAATGCTTCAGAGCTCGTAGCTGCTGGTGCAGACGTGCTGGTTGCAGGTAGCTTTTTATTTAAAAGTGACCATCCAATAGACACTATCGAGAAACTCAAGAAGCAAGTGAACTAGATGAGTCATAATTCTTCCATTGAAAAAACACAAAATGCTGGGACATTAAATACCGCTAATCACCCCCTAGATCTTATTATTATTGGGGCAGGACCTATAGGCATATCATGTGCAATTCAAGCCAAAAAAAAAGGACTGAGTTACTTGGTCCTGGAAAAAGGGTGCATGACCAATTCTCTATACAACTACCCATTAGACATGCAGTTCTTTTCTTCCTCTGAAAAATTGGAGTTAGAAGACATTCCTTTTAATTCTATTGAAGCAAAACCAAGAAGGAAAGAGGCCTTAGAATACTACAGAAGAGTATCTGATCACTTTGAATTAAACATACAGCTCTTTGAAACAGTAGGAGACATTCAGCTCATAAAACAAAAAACAACAAAACTAACGGCGCATCAAGAAGGATTGAAACACAATGATGGCACTGATCTTTTTCAGGTAAACACCTCAAAAGCAACTTACTTCACTAAAAATGTGACCATTGCTACCGGCTTTTTTGATTTAGCAGAAGCACTAAAAGTTCCTGGAGAAGAATTACCAAAAGTAAGCCATTACTTTAAAGAGGCCCATTACTATTCTGGACAAAAACTGGCTATTATTGGCGCTAGTAACTCTGCCATAGATGCAGCTTTGGCCTGTTACAGAAAGGGAGCCCAGGTGACATTAATCATTAGAGGCCCTGAAGTGGGCCCTAGGGTAAAGTATTGGGTGAGACCAGATATTATGAATAGAATTAAAGAGGGCGATATAGGGGTGTATTACAATGCATCTGTGACAGAAATAGCGAAAAATAGCCTTTCTTTTACTCAGGACGGTATTTTAAATACCATCGAAAACGACTTTGTACTTGCGCTGACTGGCTACAGACCAAATCTTCCTTTTATTTCCCAATTGGGGATAACGCTAGAAGGAGCAGCCAAGATTCCTTCTCATGATCCAAAAACTATGGAAACCAATGTGCCTGGCTTGTATTTAGCAGGTGTAATATGTGGCGGATTAGAAACGCATAAATGGTTTATTGAAAATTCTAGAGCACATGGGGATTTAATTACAGAGCACATTCTCTCCAAGACCTAAATAGCTTAAAACTTCTCCAAAAACAAGAACCCTATTTAAGGAGCAATTTATATTTATTTTATTTAAACATTAATAGTTTTACATTGGGGATGACCTAATCCATCCCTTAAATGAAAACCACTAAATACACCTTGGTTTATTTACTTTTGGCTATATGTGGCTTTGCCTTTAGTCAAGAACAACCCACCATGCTTTTCTTTAATGAAAATGCCATGTTCTACAATCCTGCATACACAGGGACATATGGACAAGTAGCCACAGTTAACAACCGAACCCAATGGGCGGGAATAACAGACGCTCCCGTGTTACAATCATTTTCTTACCAGAGTAATTTTATAAATAAAGCGGCCTGGGGCTTGAGCTTTCAAAATGACAAAGTTTTTATAGAGAAACAAGGTGTAGTGGCTATTGATTACAATTACAGACTGGAACTTTCAGAAAACAGCAAATTATATTTAGGCCTAAAAGGTGGCGCTTATTTTAAAAGTATTGACAAGGAGAGGCTGAACAGATTAACCAACAGCAGCAACAATGCATTAGACGCAGTGAGAAATTACAGCAACCCACTTTTAGGTGTAGGCGTGCATTTAGACAACCCCAATTTCTTTTTATCTGCAGGAGTTCCAAATTTACTTAACAGCAAGAGATACAAAGAAAACGAGGGCTTAGTCACTACCGCTACAGATAGGCCTAATCTTTACTTTAGTACAGGGGGTACTTTAGCACTAGGCCGCAATTTTGCCTTAAAGCCTGCCATACTTTATAGGGGTGTTTCAGACGCACCTAATTTCTACAACTTACAACTCATGCTCAAATTAAAAGATAAAGTTGGTGTTGGGATCTCAAAAATGAATAACGATTACTTTGGGGGCATGTTTATATTTAAAGGCATGCGCTTTTTGGATTTGGGGTATGCCTATGAATTTAGTAATAGGAGTAGCCATATTGCTTTAAAAGAGAACAACCATGAGTTGTTTGTACGCTTTAAATTTTCCAACACGCCAAAACAAGCCACTTCATTAGATTCAGACGAAAGTTTTTAATACACCCTAAATTGTATTACATTTAGATTAGATGCAGTGAATGACCTGCTAAATGCCATTTAATCTATGCGAAAAATTCTTTCTCAATTAGGACCAGGACTATTATTCGCGAGCATGTCCATAGGGACTTCTCACCTGGTATTGTCTACCAAAGCAGGGGCGCAATACGGATGGATTATGATTTTCCCTATCATTATAGCGAATGTATTAAAATACCCCTTCTTTGAATTTGGGGTGCGCTACACCCACACCTTTAAAAAATCACTCTTGGAGGGCTACGCAGACATGGGTAAAAAATACCTTTGGGGGTATACACTCATTACCATAGTGAGTGCATTTACTTTGTTGGCAGCGCTTTATATAGTCACTGCTGGTTTATTGAAACAGCTTTTTCCATGGTTGTTTTTGTCAGATACCGTATTGGCGTTATATTTATTTATTGGTATTAGTGCAATACTTATTCTAGGAAGGTATAAAGCATTAGAAGGAATTGTCAAAATTCTTTTAGCCCTCTTAACAGTAGCTTTAATAATAACAACTACAACCGTATTGTTTAAAGGACCTATTGAACAGCTACCAAATTTTAGCCCACAGCCATTATTTAATGAAATTGGACTGCTGTTTATGATTGGCTTAATGGGCTGGATGCCAACCGCAGTGGAGGCTTCCAGCTGGGTCAGTCTTTGGCGCCTTGAAAAGGATAAAAAAAACCAAGAAGAGAAGCACATTACTTCAGAAAGCAACCTAAAAGACACCTTGACTGAGTTTAATTTGGGCTATGTACTCACTGCAATTCTAGCAGTATTCTTTTTAATTATTGGTTGGTTTACGCTCTATGGTTCTGGGATAGAAATGAGCGCAAGCGCGAGCATTTTTGCAGAACAACTCATTCAGATGTTCACCACCCACATGGGAGACTGGTCTTATTTCTTTATTGCTTTGGCCGCTTTTGCCACCATGTTTAGCACTTGCATGACCGCCCACGACGCCATAGCTAGGGTAAGCTTAGATACCATTAAAATTTTAGGGAATAGCCAAAGTACCAAATGGCGCTACGAATACTTCATCATCCTCTTAGCCATACTAAATTTTCTGGTCATTTGGTGGGCAGGAGGTCAAATGGGTACCCTGGTGGCTTTAGCTACTTTTGTGTCTTTTGTTTTTGCGCCTGCTGTAGGACTTCTCAACCATAAGGTAGTGACCCAAAAAAACATGCCTAAAGAATCTAAGGCACCTAAATGGCTCATTCTTTTGAGCTACACTGGGATGGTTTTCTTGAGCCTATTCGCTTTGTACTACAGTTATGTGGTGCTTTGGTAGCTTTAAAAAACTGGTGCAGATGTCCCAACCTCTGAGGCAATTTTCTTTACCAAACCCTGCAACACTTTTCCAGGACCTAATTCAATAAATTCAGTGGCGCCATCTGCAACCATGGACTGCACACTTTGTGTCCATTTCACTGGAGCAGTTAACTGAGAAATTAAATGGGCCTTTATCTCTTCAGGATCTGTTACCGCACTAGCAGTAACATTCTGATAAATAGGACAGACTGGAGCACTAAAAGTTGTGGCCTCGATAGCCGCTGCCAAGGCAGTTCTGGCAGGCTCCATTAAGGGGGAATGAAAAGCACCACCAACAGGAAGTAACAAAGCCCTTCTTGCACCCGCTTCTTTCAAAGAGTCACAGGCTTTTTCAACCGCTTGTAACGCTCCTGAAATAACCAATTGTCCGGGACAATTGTAATTGGCTGCAACAACAACACCAGGGGTGTTTTCACAGATTTCCTCCACCAAATGATCTGCTAATCCAAGCACAGCAGCCATGGTTCCAGCGGTTTTATCACAGGCGTCTTGCATCGCTAACGCTCGCTGATGCACCAAGCGCAACCCATCTTCAAATTCTAATACCCCATTGGCTACTAAGGCAGAAAACTCTCCCAACGAATGTCCAGCGACCATTTGAGGCTTGAAATCACTCCCCAAAGCTTTTGCCATAGCCACAGAATGAAGGAAAATAGCGGGTTGCGTAATTTGAGTTTGCTTTAAGTCTTCTGCACTGCCTTCGAACATGGTTTTAGTAATGTCAAAACCTAAAATAGAATTGGCGGCAGCCATCATTTCTTTTACTGCAGGAAATTGGTCGTATAAATCTTTTCCCATTCCAGAAAACTGAGCCCCTTGGCCCGGAAATACATATGCTTTCATATTCTTAAATTTTATCCCACGGTTTATACCATTGGGCGTATGTAATATAATTATTTGCTATTCTTTCAATTTCACCACTGGCCAATTCAGGGCCCACTTTCTTAATGAATTTTGCTGGTGTGCCTGCATAAATAGATCCTGGAGGCACTATAGTTCCTTTTGTAACCACTGCACCAGCAGCTATTATACTACCTGTTCCAATCACACAATCATCCATGACTATACTCCCCATTCCAATCAGTACACTGTCCTCTACAGTACATCCATGAAGAATGGCTTTATGGCCTACAGAAACATTGTTTCCTATTTGGGTGGGGCTTTTTTGGTAGGTACAGTGAATCACTGCACCATCTTGAATGTTTACACGATTGCCCATACGAATAAAGTGAACGTCTCCTCTAAGTACAGCACCATACCAAATACTACAGAAATCTCCCATACTAACTTCACCAATTACAGTGGCATTTTCTGCTAAAAAACAGTCTTCACCAAAACTTGGTGTGTGTCCATTTAATGTCTTTACAAGGGCCATTTAAATAAATTTAAAGATCAAATATAAGGGGTTCCCCACTAAATGAGGTCATTTTTTTTTAACTATTCCTAGATTTCCTTTGTACTTTTGTGAAAATTAATTTGCCATGGCTAAAGAGTATCACATCACGATTATTCCTACAAATAATCCAAACATTATGAAGTTTGAAACCAACCATTTTATCTCTCCTGATAAAAATTATGAGTTTCAAAATATAGACCAAGCAAAGGAATCTCCATTAGCGCAGCAACTATTTCATTTACCATTTGTTAAAACAGTCTACATCTCTAGTAATTTTATCGGTATTGAAAAATACGATATCGTTGGATGGGAAGACATTAAGGACAGTTTAGGACAACAATTGGTAGACTATTTAAATACTGGTGCAGCTGTAGTCGCGCTAGATCCAAATAAAGTGCCACAAGCAGTGACTATTTATGCAGAAAGCACGCCAAATCCTTCTGTAATGAAGTATGTAGCCAATAAACTTATTGTTCCTGCTTTGTTCGAATTCAAAAATATAGATGAAGCCAAGGATGCGCCATTGGCCAAAGAATTGTTCCTTATGCCTTTTGTAAAAGAAGTTTTTATGGATCAAAACTACATTTCTGTCACCAAATACGATGTGGCAGAATGGGAGGAAATTAACAACGAACTCAGGGAAAAAATAAGGTTGTTTTTAATGAGTGGCCAAGAGTCAGTAGGTGCCAATACCGTTCAAAAGGAAAAAGAAAAAGCCCCTACTACCCTATTACACACAGATAACCTAGACGACACTAGCAAACAAATTGTAGATATATTAGAAGAGTATGTAAAACCTGCTGTAGCCAGTGATGGAGGAAACATTATGTTCGATTCCTATGACGAAGTCAGTAAAACGGTCAATGTTATTTTACAAGGAGCTTGTTCAGGCTGTCCTTCCAGCACCTTTACCTTAAAAAATGGCATTGAAAATATGCTCAAAAATATGATGGGAGACAAAGTTGCGCAGGTAATTGCCATTAATGGATAAAATATAACCCCATGAATCAGATTAAAGAATACGTAGAAGTAAAGCAATATGTAAAGCTAATGGAAGAGGCCTATGCAATGGCTTTAGACATGTTACCCAGCCTTTTGAAAGCAGGGCTCATTTTCATTATTGGCCTTTGGGTAGTACGATTCATCAACAGAATGGTACACCGGTTTTTTCTTAAAAAAGACTATGATCTCACCTTAGAGAGTTTTCTTCAGAGCTTTATAAATATCTCTTTAAAGGGAATTTTATTTGTTTTGGTTATAACCCAATTAGGGGTTAAATCTTCTTCACTCGTCGCAGTTGTTGGCGCCGCAGGTTTGGCCATAGGGCTGGCACTTCAGGGTTCATTAGCTAATTTTGCTGGGGGTGTTCTCATTCTGATCTTTAAACCATTTAAAGTAGGTGACTGGATAGAAGCCCAAGGGGTGTCTGGTAAGGTAAAAGACATTTCTATTTTCACTACTAAAATTAATACTTTTGGCAATCAGGCGGCAATAATTCCCAATGGAAATCTCTCCAACCACACCATTGTGAATTATAATATTGAAGAGACCAGAAGAGATAAAATTACGGTAGGCATTTCATACAATTCAAATATAAAAGACGCTAAAGATATTTTGCTGCGTATTTGTGATACCCATCAAGGTATATTGAAAGATCCTGCACCAGTTGTATATGTGGGCAATTTAGCAGACAGTGCTGTGGAATTAAGTTTGCGGTTTTGGGCCAAAAATGAAGATTTTTGGGACGCACATTTCCATGTAATGGAAACTTTAAAAATTGAATTTGACGCTGCTGGAATTGAAATTCCGTTCCCTCAAAGGGTCATTCACACCCTTGGAAACAAATAATTGAAGTGATTACTGCTTTTTCTTTGGTAGCGGTCCCATAAAATCTTTGAGATAATACGGTTCAAAGTAAGCCACGTCTTCAAAGTGTTCAGAAACATATTTTTGGTAAGAAAGGCCAGACATTTCTTTAGCGGAGGGAAGCGTATCTAAAACTGAAATATTGGACTGATTGTGGACCTCATAAGCTTTTTGAGCACCGCTTCCAATGAAATATACTTTAGTGTAAGATGCGGTCCATTCAGACAGTGAATTTTCCGCTAGAATTTTCGCCTCAGTTGGGCGTATCTCATTTCCTTTATGATCAAAAGCAGTCATATAGACCTCCATGCGCCTAGCATCTAACATAGGCACTACAACTTCTCCTGCTTTAAGCTGACATTGGAGTGATAAACTTTTTAGGGTAGGCACCGATATTAACGGAAGGTTTAAAGCATAGCAAAGTCCTTTTGCTGCAGAAACACCAATGCGAAGTCCAGTATAAGACCCTGGTCCTTTACTTACCGCTATGGCCCTTAAATCAGACAGACTGATCTTAGCTTCTTTAAGTACTTCTTGAATAAATACGTGTAATTGCTCCGCATGGGAATAATTCGCTTCTGCTAGCTCTTTAAAAGAAACCACCAATCCCTCATGTGCTATAGACACAGAACAATTGGTGGTTGCTGTTTCAATATTTAGGATCATTCTTTAGCTTTTAATTAATCGCTAAAGGTATTCCAAAATAAAATTCTAAGACCTTAAGCCTAAAAATATAATTGTATTTCGCTGAAATAAGGCTTGCTTGAGCATTGTCTACCCTAGATTGTGCTTGAGAAAAATTAAAAGCATCTAGAAGGCCTACATCAAAACGCTCTTTGGTATATTGAAAAGCCAATTTTCTAGCCTCTAAAGTTTTTTGGGCTGCTTCGAATGACTTTAAAGTACCATTCACATCTGCATAAGCCTGGTTAATATTAGATTCTAAAGTCAATTTATCTTGTGCAAACTGCAATTCAGTTCTCATGAGGTTAATTTTAGATCTCTTGATGTTGTTTTTCACGGAAAAACCATTAAAAACTGGAATATTAACTGAGACACCATAAGAAACACCATCATTAATCCATAACTGGTCTTTAAAAGCCACTAAATCTCCTGTAAAAGGATTTATGTTTTGATCTGAATATCTTGTGTTGTAGTTAAAAAAACCGTTTAAAGTAGGATATCTAGCCCCTTTAGATATTTGTAAATCTTTATTGGCAATGTCCACATTCGTCCTAGAAAGCTTAATATCATTTCTGAAGGTCAGTGCTTTTTCAAAAATATCTTTTGGAGACTGATCTAAAATACGGCTGTTAGGAAGTAAAAAATCTTCTTCAGCAATATCAAAATTCACATAATCCGTGATCTGCAATAGCTGAGCCAAAGCGATTCTGGCAATAATCACATTATTTTGAGCAATCACCAGCTGTTGCTCTTGTGCTGCAACTGTAGCTTCTATTTCTAAAACATCTCCTTGGGGAACAACTCCAGAAGCACTTAGGGCCCTTGTGCGCTCTAAATCTTTCATAGAAACCTCCAGCTGTGCTTGAGCTACCTTGGTAGATTCTTTTCCAGACAATACTTGTAAATAAGAATTGGCTACTGCAAGACGAATGTCGTCTTTTAAATTCTCCAATCTATACTCGCTTGCCAAACTAGATAATTTAGCCCTATTGATTCTGTGTATGTTTCTTAAACCATCGAATAAAGTGATTCCAGATCCTACATTTCCTGAAGCAGAAAAAATAGTACTTGTCACTAAGGTGTTGGTGGTTGGGTCTAATGCCAAACCTGTATTCCCTGAACTGCTTATAGAAGTATTAAAACTCGGGAGTAAAGCGCCAATAGCGTCCGAATTTGCAATAAGTGCTGTTTCATAATCCAATTCAAACTGCGCAATACTCAAGTTATTTTCCTCTGCGTATAACACACATTCTTCTAGCGTCCAAGACCTCTTCTGCGCCATACCCATGGCCGAGAAAAGTCCCAATACTACTAATGCTAATTTTAATTTCATAAGATATATTTTAAAAGAAGGTATTCCTCCTATTGACTATTACGCTTCTTCCTTCTCTTCGTCAGTTCCCTTTTTAATAGGCTCTGTTTTGTTCCAAATCTTAATATTGTCTTCTTCCGTAACTCCAGAAAGCACCTCTACATTAATACCGTCAGAAATACCAATTTCTACATCCCTTCTTTCAAACTCTTGCTCTCCAATAGACACTTCAACAAAAGGCTTGTCTGTATCTCTGTCGAACTGCAATAAAGCCTCAGAAATCACCAAAATATCTTCTTTGCGCTCTAGAATTAATGAAGCATTAGCACTGTAACCCGCTCTAATTAAAAAGTCATCTTCTACTTTAACATCTCCTTCAATTTTAAATTGAACCGTTCCTGCTTCTTCCACCCCTTTAGGCGCAATAAATTTTAAACGCGCTTCAAAAGTTTTGTCTTCAATAGCGCCTAAGCTAATTTCTAATGGCATTCCCACCGCTAATTTACCTACTTCGCCTTCATCTACTTTACCTTCAAAAATCATGATACTCAAATCAGCAATGGTAGCAATAGTGGTACCGTCATTAAAACCTCCTGGCTGAATCACTTGATCTCCCTCTTTTACCGGAATCTCTAAAATAGTTCCTGAAACAGTAGCCCTTACATTTGTGTTCGCTGTAGCGGAACCACCTGCAGAACCCAATTTAATAATTTCAAAATCTGCTTTGGCGTTTTCTAGTTCAAGGGTAGCCTGGTCCATTCTCAATTTCTGTGTATTAAAATCTTGAGAAGAAATCACGCCTTTTTCGAATAATTCTTTATTCCTCTTAAACTCAATGGTCACGTTATCTAAAGAAATTTTAGAATTCTTTACACGCCCTTGGGCTGAATTTAATGATTGTTCGTTAGGAACTACTTTTACTTTTGCAATGAGGTCACCTGCCTTTACCTTGGCACCTTCTTCTAGATAAATTACATCTATAATTCCAGAAATTTGAGGTTTAATCGCTACCTCATCTTCAGGTACAACCTTACCCGTGGCTACTGTCTTTTTTTCAATGCTAGCAATGAAAGCAGTAGTGGTATCATAAGTAATAGAAGACTTGCTGTTAGACTTTACAAAAAAAGCAGCTGCCCAAAGTGCCCCTAAACACAAGGCTCCAATTAATCCGTATTTTAAAAATTTATTCATCTTGTTGTATTTAATTTTTATCTGGTTTATGTTTATTTATTCTTCTCTTAGTGCATCAATAGGCTTAATACTTACTGCTCTTTGAGCAGGTATAAGACCTATGAGGGTCCCTAGTACAATCATGAGTCCCATAGCCCCTAATACATATGGTATTGGCACTGTTGGATTGGCATAAGGAAAGTCTCCATCTTTGGTTAAAATGTTAACTATGTTTAAAACAAAAGCACCCAATATAATTCCGAGAACACCCGCTATGGTCGTAAGAAAAACCGATTCTAAAATAATCTGAGACTTTACCTCTTTAGGTGTTGCTCCTAAAGCCCTTCTAACTCCCAATTCCTTGGTACGCTCTTTTACAGCAATTAATAATATATTTCCAATACCAATGACTCCAGCGAGAATAGTAGCAATACCCACTACTAAAGACAAAAAGGTCATTCCCTTAGCAAATCCCATTATTTTATTGAATACCTCTCCTAAGTTAAACGCTCCAAAGGCCCTTTCGTCTTTAGGGTTTACCTTGTGAATGTTTTTTAAAGTAGACTTTACATCTTTTTCTACCTGCACCACGTCTGCGTCATCATATGCCGCTATAGTGAGCCAACCCACATTGTCTGCTGTATTGTATAATTTCTTGAAAGTAGAAAAGGGAATGAAAACATCCGAGTCACTCTCAAAACCTCCTCCAGGAGTATATTTATGAACACCCACTACTTGAAAGTAAATATTATCTAAACGAATATAAGCCCCTATGGGATTCTCCCCTTCTTCGAACAATTCTTTTTCAGTGCGTTCTCCAATAACACATACCTTTCTATTTTGAGCAATATCTTCATCGTTTATAAAGCGCCCGCCGTCATAGATCTTTTTAGTCGCAATTTTAGTGTAGATAGGAAAATCGCCGTAAATGGCATAATCACCGGATTTTAAGCCCCTAACCACCTTAGCTGGTGCGTCTCCAAAGACCCCTTTGGCATTTCTGGGCGCAATGTATTGGATCTCAGGGATTCTATTTTCAAGTACTGTGACATCTTGAATCTTCAACTGTAAACGCCTACCCGTTTTATAACCTGCATAAGGCATTGAAGTACTCTGTGCCCATGTGAACATTGAATTCATTGCAACAGTTTCAAAAGCGCGTTCAAAACCGTTGTCTAATCCTCTAGCAGCACCTGCCATGGCGATGTAAACAAAAATTCCCCAAAGCACGCCAATCACTGTGATGATTGTTCTTGTTTTGTTCTTTTTAATAGAACCAAAAATCTCTTGCCAAGTATTTAAATCAAATATAAATCTCATACTACTCGTCTCTTAAGGCTACAATTGGTTTAATATCTGCAGCGCGTTTGGCAGGAATATAACCTGCAATACCTCCAAAAATGATTAACATGATGGTAGAAGCAATGGCAATTCCCATATCTATATATGGATCGGTAATAAAATAATCTTTAAGGGTGTCTCCCAATCCTGTGAGAATACCTACCCCTATCATCATTCCAATAAAACCTGAAATAGTGGTAATAAATATAGACTCCAATAAAATCGTTCCTATCACTGATCTTGGCGTAGCACCCAATGCTTTTCTAATCCCTATTTCCTTGGTGCGTTCTTTCACAACAAATACCATAATATTGCTAATCCCAATAATACCAGCGATCAGCGTTCCTATACAGAAGAATGAAATAATAATTTGAAGCACTCCTGCAAATTGTTGGTTTTGTTTCAATTGGTCTGTAACATTTCTAATGTACATTCCATTCGGATCTTTAGGACTGATATACTTTTTCTCCCTAAAATATGTATTCAAACTTTTTTCCAAAGCCATAGCACCCGCATAGCCTATCTCTGGCTTAAAACCAATGATTATTTGGTCTACCTTATCCGTGGCTTTGTCTTGTCTTTGTCTTGAGGTATAAGACATATAAATAATACGTTCTTCTCTGTCCCCTCCGTCATCCTGAAAAACGCCCACTATCCTAAAGGAACTACCCCCAAGGTCTATAAATTCTCCAAGGGCTTTATTTCCTTTAAATAGATCTTTCTTCACCAGTCTACCAATGACAATATTTTTAGTCTTATTGTCAATATCTGATTGATTAATAAAACGACCTTCCATTAGAATAAGTTTCTCCGCTTCTTGAATAGATGGGGCAGCTGCTCTAATAGAATAATTATCCGATTCCTGTCCGTATTTAGCCAATGCTCCCCTACTAATTTGAGGGGTTACATAATCTAAAAACATGGCAAAATTCTCTTTAATGTCTTTTAAGTCAGAATTGTCAAACTCAATACGCCTATTGGCCTTATATCCTAGATAAGGCTCTGTTGTCCTTCCTGGAGACAAGTAAAGCACATTGGTAGCGTCATTTCCAAAAAACTCATTAAAAGTATTTTTTAAACCATTTCCAAAACCGTATAGCACCACGAATATTAAGATACCCAGTGCAACTGTAAATCCAGATAAGAACGTTCTTAATTTGTTCTTCTGAATGGTTTCAAAAATCTCTTTCCAATTGTCTCTATTAAACATACTGAGCGGCCCTTACTTGCTTAACCTTTTTATCCTCAACAATAACACCATCTTTCAAATGCACAATACGCTTACACATATCTGCTATATCTGGTTCATGGGTCACCACTAAAATGGTGTTTCCTGCGTCATTAATTTTCTGAATAAGGTCCATTACTTCATAAGAAGTTTTTGAATCTAATGCCCCTGTAGGCTCATCTGCCAATAATACTTTTGGCTCTGCTGCCATAGCCCTTGCAATGGCCACACGCTGTTTCTGACCTCCAGAAAGTTCACTTGGTAAATGAGTAGCCCAATCTTTAAGCCCTACTTGCTCTAAATATTTAATAGCCTTTTCCTGACGCTCTTTTCTTGGCATTCTCTGGTAGTAAAGCGGTAGCGCGACATTTTCTGCAGCAGTCTTATAATTGATTAGGTTAAATGACTGAAAAACAAATCCTAAAAATTTGTTTCTGTATTGCGCAGCCTTTGTCTCATTTAAATTTTTAATAGGTACACCATCCAACACATAACTCCCTTCATTGGCTTCATCCAACATTCCAAGAATGTTTAACAAAGTAGATTTTCCAGAACCTGAAGAACCCATAATAGCCACTAATTCCCCTGCTTCTACAGAAAAGTTAATCCCTTTCAACACGTGAAGGCTATTGCTTCCCATTTGGTAAGACTTGTGAAGGTCTTTTATTTCAATCATTGCCATGCTTTATATCCGTTTTATTGGTTCAATCAAAGACATTCGTAAATTGCCTCAACTCTTAGACTATTAAGAGGAAGTTATGTTACACCCTAAAATCTAAATATTATGTTAAAATTATTCTGAAGTAGATACTGCCGGAGTTCGCATTTTCCTGTAAATCACTATCCCAATACCCGCAATCAGAACATAAGGAATAGCCATAAGGTACACAATCCCATCATTGATCCCTTCTGCCACGTCTGCATTTCCCTCGGACTCCAAAACAGCTCTACACATGGCGCATTGGGCCAATGCTTCGTGTGGAACGATCAAAAAAGCGCCAAGGACGATAGCTAATATTAATGGGCGGACAACAAAAGAATTTTTCATCATCTAAGTATTATGAAACGTAATAGGGTGCTATCATTAGATACACAACCACTCCAGTAACGGCAACATACAACCAAATTGGAAAAGTAATCCTAGCAAGTTTTTTATGAGCCTCAAACTGCTTTAAATAAGCTTTTGCATACGTTTTTAACACCAAAGGAATAATGGCAATAGAAAGCACTATATGGGTGATGAGAATGAAAAAATAAAGCGTTCTCATAACACCTTCTCCACCATAAGGCGTAGAGTCAGAAGTCATGTGATAGGCCACATACATAACCAAAAACAACAAAGAAAATACAATGGCCGTAGTCATTAAATACTGGTGTCTTTGCCTTTGACCATTTTTAATAGCCAGAACTGCTAAAACCAATACAACAGCTGTAAGACCGTTAATAGTAGCATAGACTGGAGGCAATATAGATAGTGGGGCTACTCCAGGAATCTTTATACCAAATAAAATAGCTACTACAACTGGTATGGCAATTGAAACAATAGTAATCAGGGTATTAAAACGCTTTTCTTTATTAAGTTGATCTTCCATATTATTCCTCTAAAAGTTTTTTAATATCTGTAATAAGGGCTTCTATTTGGTCTGTCTCTCCATGGTCATTCACGCCTATCTCATGGTCAATTGCGCCTCTGTAATAAATTATTGGGTTTCCAAACTCATCTACCCTTGATCTTATAAATCCATTTTTGTCTACTAAAGCAAACATACCAGCATGCTCAAAACCTCCCGGTGCATTTGGCATTTGCTGTGCAAAGATATTAAAACCTTCATTGGCCAAATCGTAAATTTCCTCCAATGGACCGCTCATTAAATGCCAATCCATATTAACCACTCCATAACGTTCTGCGTATTCTTTTAACACGGATGGAGTATCGTTAAAAGGATCTATACTAAAAGAGGCTATCCCAAAATTTTCACGATCCAACAATTGGTCTTGAACATAAATCAAGTTCTTATTCATGATAGGACAAATGGTAGGACAAGAGGCAAAGAAAAACTCTACTACAAATACCTTGCCTTTATAATCTATATCAGACACAAGTATACTGTCCTGATTGAAAAAACTAAAAGGAGGCACTTTTCTTTTATCGCCATTAAGCGTAATATAAGCTAGATCTCCACTATTGTTAGCAATACTCAAACGTTCAGAAGTTACTACAGCACCAGAGGTAAATCGATCTACTATAGAGGGAATAACGAGTATCCCAAAAATCAACACTATAAATGAAACCCAAACATAGGTGTACTTTTTAGCTGCCATAATTATTATAAGTCTTTATATTGGTTGTTCTTTTTAAGTGCCATTCTGTATTCAGCCAAAAGAATCTTAACGTCGTCTATCATGGTATTGGTTAAAAGAGATACTTCTGTGGCATTGTACCCATAGAGCGCCGCATCTTTTCCAGTGGCTTTTCTACCCCTTAACTGCAAAGCCTTATCTATAATGTACACTTGATCCGTACCCAAAGAAACATCTAGACGCTCAGGCACTTGCAAACTTTTAAACTGGGCCTGAATTTGCTCAGGTGTTAAGAAAACAAAGCGCCAGGCACCCACTTCACCAATAGCCGCAAGTTCTCGCATCACGGCTGCTAGTTGGTCCTGTGTTCCATCTGGAAGCACCATAAGCATTTGAAAATCTGTAAATTCTGAAAAACGCTTGGAAATCTTTTGATTGAGGTTAAACATATTCACCTGCCTCTGGCTGAGATCAGACCCTAAATACCCTACAATTGAAATTTTACTTGCTAAAAAAACGCCCGCTTTATTCTCAGGAAGCTCCTCAACTACCTCAGTCATAATAGGCAACCTACCAAAATTATTCACTCCAGAGGCAAAAAAAAGATACGCCACTAAAGGAAGGACAAACAACACCCCTAAAACAAATGTCTTTTTAACTTGAGCGGTCTTCATGATAGCGTTTTTTTGATTTTAAATCTTTGTAAAAATAAAAAAAGGCGGATTAAAAAACCGCCTTTTATAGATACTATTTGGCCTTTGTTAAAATTCCCATTTAACAAATCCAGCCTTATAAATGTCATAAATATAATTCCCTTCTACTAAAAGAATGAAGGAAAGGTATCCAATAAGAAAAACACCCGTCCAAACTACGGCCCTTCTGAGACCAGCTTTTTCATCTCTTAGGTGCATAAAATCCCAAGCAATATAGTAAGCTTTTACAAGGGTTAGAATAATGAAAATCCAGTTCAGCAATTTCATTGCTAAAAAACTATTTTGGGTTAAAACCTCTGGTTTTATAATACCTAAGGCAACTTCAATAGCCGTGATAATTGATAAAAACACCAATACACCCCAGATCTTTTGAGTATTTGATTTAAAGGTTACAAGTCCTCTAAAAATTGATAATTTATGTTCGTGTCCCATGATAGTGAATTATGCTTAAGTTAAACGAGGTAAAAGAAAGTAAATACAAATACCCATACTAAATCTACAAAGTGCCAGTACAAACCAACCTTTTCAACCATTTCATAATGGCCTCTTTTCTCATAGGTTCCCAAAAGAACATTAAAGAAAATAATCAGGTTAATTAATACGCCTGTAAATACGTGAAAACCGTGGAAACCTGTAATAAAGAAAAAGAAATCTGCAAACAACCTGCTTCCATACTCATTCTGAATTAAATTAGCGCCTTCAACTACTTGCGTTGCAGAGGACAATTTGCCTAAAGTTTCTGCTCTTGACAATAGTGATTTCTCTCCTTCAGCAGTAATTTTCTCTGTCCTAATCAGTACATTTTCATGTGCCTCCACCCCAGCAACAACTTCTTCTAGACTAAAACTTGGAAGTGCTTTTTCTGAGCTAAACCAAATGCCATTTTTAGATTCGTGCTGTGTTCTATGTGAAGGCAAAGTGGCTGCAAAATCTCTAATCGCCAAACGCTCTCCTGTATTGGCGTCTACAAACTGAAGGATTCTACCTCCTTTGGTCTCTAGTGCCCCAAAATCTCCTTTGATAAAAGTAGCCCATTCCCAAGCTTGAGAACCCACAAATATAATCCCTCCAATGACAGTCAGGAACATATACCAGGTCACAGCAGTTTTTTTCATCTTATGCCCTGCATCTACGGCCAATACCATAGTCACAGAAGACATGATTAAAACAAAGGTCATAAAGGCCACATAATACATAGGGTAGTTCCCATGAAAAAACGGCACGTGAGTAAACACCTCATCTGCAATAGGCCAAGATTCCATAAACTTAAACCTAGAAAACCCGTAAGCAACTAAAAATCCAGAAAAAGTAAGGGCATCTGACAGGATAAAAAACCACATCATCATCTTACCATAACTGGCCTCTAATGGCTTATTTCCACCTCCCCAAACGGGTGCACTCTGTGCGTTTGTAACCGTAGTATCCATAAAATAGTATTCGTATTAAATAAATTTTGTCAAATTTACATCATTATTGATCGAAAGACAATTATTTGGTTTTAAAAAAAACCAGTTTTTTTAGAGGATTTTACTTGGGTAAAAATGTGCCCTTTGAGCCTAATTTACTGCCCTTTAAGCAAAAAAGTAAAAAAACACCACCAAATAGACCCACAAGAGATCTAAAAAGTGCCAAAAGGTCTCACCCAAGCTAATGCCTAAATAATCCTGAGGACTGTATTTGCCCCTGAATTGGTTTACAATCACCACCACTAAGCTAATCAAGCCTGCTACCAAGTGAAGGATGTGAACAAAGGCAATCAAAAAAATATAAGAAAGTGTCACATTACTCGTAGGTCCTGTAAAATAATACCCCATGGCAATCATATCTGAAAAACCTGAAAACTGTAGCCCAATAAACGCAATACCTAAACCAAGTGTAATGAGCAGCAAGGCAGAAGCATTCTTATTCCGCCCTAAAACCACAAATCTTTTGGCCAAACCATACGTAAAGCTGCTCATAATTAACAGTATAGTACTGTATAAAAATGGGGTAGGCAACACAAAGTCTTGCAGCCAGTCTTCTCTTGAACTACTCACTATAAAAGCAGACGTCCAGCCAGCAAAACCCATCACCAAACTAATTATTCCAAACCAGAGCATCATTTTTTTTGCCCTAGCACTTTTACTTTCTACTGTCCCTTTTGTAAGATCCATCCTATATTATTTTATTGTAAAAACTTATCTACTACATACACTATTTGTAACAAGCTGATATATATCACACTGGCCAACATAAGTGCTTTGGCTTCTTTTTTTCCGCCTTTGTCGTATAGCCTCAGTGCATAAAGCAGCATCACTACACCCATAAGTCCAACTGTAATAGCTGCCGGAATTGAAAGTAACAATTGTCCCGTAATACCTAAAACAGGGATCACAGAAATGACCAACATCCAAAAAGTGTACATAATGATCTGGAGTGCCGTTTTTTTATCCTTCTTACCCGTTGGCAGCATTTTAAAACCACCCCTTTGATAGTCTTCGTCTAACAACCAAGCCAATGACCAAAAATGTGGAAATTGCCAGAAAAACTGAATCATAAAAAGGGTCCCCGGTTCAATACCAAAACTATTTGTCTCAGACACCCAGCCCAACATAAATGGAATAGCGCCTGGAATGGCTCCAACAAAAACGGCAAGCGGTGTGATTGTTTTTAAAGGTGTGTAAACACTGGTGTACAAGAATATGGATACAGCGCCAAACATGGCTGTTTTAGGACTCAATACATAGAGAGAAACCAAACCTAATACCGTGAGCAGGGACGCTATAATCAGCGCTGTTTGGGTACTGATTCTATGGGTTGGTATTGGCCTATTCGCTGTGCGATTCATCAGTGCATCCAAGTCTTTTTCAATGACCTGATTGAAAGCATTTGAGGCACCTACCATGGCATAACCACCAAGAGAAAGCAGTAAAATGTGTGAAAAAGAAACGGTTTCTGCCGCAAGCAAATAACCTGCCACTGCAGAAAACACCACACTAATGGCCAACCGCATCTTTGTGATCTCTTTAAAAACCACTAAAACCCCTTGTTTGGGCATGGATTCGTTAGGGGTTTCTAATACAACTTCTCGAGCAGACATATCTATAGGGCAATAAGGGGGCAAAGATACATTGCAAGGGGTGCATTTGCAATTATTATACCGCATTAATACCACCCAAATTAAAATGGAAGATGGGATCAAAAAAAAACCGCGCCTAAAGGCGCGGTTTTAATATAGGTTTAATCCCTGTGAAGACTACTGTAATTTAAACGTAATTGGAATACTAAAAGGTACCCTTACCGGTCTTCCCCTTTGTTTACCTGGGATCATTTTAGGAAGCTTCTCGATAATTCTAAGCGCTTCTGCTTCTAAATTTTTGTCTGGACCACGGTATCTGATGTTTCCAATAGAACCATCTTTTTGAATGGTGAACATTACATTTACCCTACCTTGAACACCCATTTCTTGTGCAATTTCAGGATAACGGAAGTTTCTTCTGATATGTTTCTGCATCATTTCGTTAAAACAAGCCCTAACAGCCGCAGCACCTTTGCTTTTTTCAGATTCACAACCTGGAAAAATAGGCACATCTTCAATTACCGCAAATGGAATAGATAAATCATCGTCAAAATCCTCTTCTACCACGTCATCTATTTCGATCACTTCTTCTTGGGAAGTTTCCGTAGATTCAATCACTGTTTCTTCTATTTCCTCCTCATCTTCTACCACTTCAATAATTTCTGGTGCAGCTGGTGGCGGTGGAGGTGGAGGTGTTTTAAGCTGTTCCGTCATTGGAACCTCCTCATCTAACTGATCTTCTACATTTAATGTGAAGTCAAAATTATTGTCTTCATCGTAGGTTTTCCACTCCAAAGCACGCCAAGTGATAAACATTGTTACACAAAGTCCTATCACAAAGTACAAGCCAATGTTTTTGGTTAAATCTGCTTTGGGATTCTTTTTTGGTTCCATATTATTCGGTTTAGTGATCGCTAATTTAAAACTTTATTTATAAAAATAACAACTAATTTTTTTCATTTTCTTTATTAAAGCGCTTCATGAGCTTAAATGACAACAGTACGCCAATCAAAACACCCAGTGTATTGGCCAGTCCATCTTGCCATTCTCCAAACCTACCCGGCACTAAGTTTGCTTGAATTACTTCAATTACCGTGCCGTAAAAAATGTGAAAAAAGGCACTGCCCCATACAAGTGTGCGTGTGCCACTTCGATTTTCAAAAAACAAGGCCAAAGAAAACAGCCCTTGCAACAGTAGGTAAAACCCAGTGTGGGCTAGCTTGTCAAAGTATGGAATAGGCGGCAATGATTTGGCTGCTATAGGCGTGAGGCTCAAATAAGTTAAAAGGCCTAAAAAACAAAAATACACCAGCCATAAAAGGATTCTTTTAGGCACCTACCAAAGCTTTGTAGTCTGCGTCTGAAAGCAAAGTGTCAATTTCAGAAGCGTCTGAAATTTTTAATTTAATCATCCATCCAGCTTCGTAAGGATCTGAATTCACGTTCTCAGGCGTGTCTTCTAAACCTTCATTAAATTCAATCACCTCACCAGAAAGCGGAAGAAACAAATCAGACACCGTTTTAACGGCTTCTACCGTGCCAAAAACAGCATCCTTATCCAGACTTTCATCTAAAGTATCTACCTCAACATATACAATGTCTCCCAATTCTGATTGGGCAAAATCTGTAATTCCAACGGTCGCTATATCTCCGTCAATTTTGACCCACTCGTGGTCCTTAGTATACTTTAATTCTGCCGGTATATTCATCTTAAAACGATTAGTTATTTCACAAATGTAACCCAATTTAAAGCGCTATACAAGACCCAAAAAGAAGTTTTTATCAATTTCCAAAATTGTACCTCAAACTAATACCTGTATTGATCAGGCTCTGAGGAAAGGCGGTAGAAACCGCGTATTTTGAGAAGGTGAAATCGTAAAAGAAAAGGGCGTTTAAATTCTGACTCAACGCGTATTCTGCTCTTAGTTTGGCCGACAAGAAATACTGGCCCGCACTCACCTGTGTATTGTCTAATTCTAGGTTGCGAATCAGGGTGTAATTGTCTCTGAGACTCAAATCTGCCTTAATATTTAAGTCACTCTTTAAGCGTTGTTTTGCCCCGCCAATATTTGTGACAAACTGTACGTCTTTAATTCTGTATCCCACACCTAAAGTGAATTCTTTGCCTTGAATTTCTGTGAGTAAATTATTGTCAAAACTCATTGAAAGTGCGCGATCCATTTTCATTTCAAAAAGCATACTCAAATTATTTTTACTCTCAAAATCAATACGCACTAACGGATTAAACTCATCATTCAAGACCAGATTATTAAAAATATAATCGGGCCTTACATCTAGGGTTTCTGGATTAAATGTACTGTTTTCTTTTTCTAAATTGGTCGCGTAAGAATTCACACTATAGGCTGCCCTATAACCATGACTTATGGTGAATCTGGTGAAATGATCTTTAAACCAATCCAAACGCATGAGCCCGGTATACTTCATATTCCAATTGGGGATAGGGGTTTTATCAAAAGCAGAAAGACCTACTTTATCTGGAGATACCCCTGTGTAAGCGGCAATAAAAGAAGCCAATAATACCTGCTGACTTGTTTTACCATAAGATTGTGGAAACCCATTGGCGTCTAGATCTGCTGGCAATTCAGGACGCGCAGCAGACAGCCTATTGGCAATAGTCAATCTATTTGATTTAAAAGATTCAAAGTTCTCAGACAATTCTTGTGTTCCAGAAGAGAAGAAAGTCTTGATCATCAGGGTAGACATACTAAAATTTCCTTGGGTGTTCCCCAGTAATGACTCGTAATTAAACGTAATCGCATCTGATTGGTCAATCCTAAAAGTCTCTCTTAAATTGCTCGTGTACTGTTTGTCTGCAAAGAGATCAATGGTCAGATCTGGAATAGGCTGGGCGGTGGCATTCAATTTAATTTGACTGTTGTGGGTACTCAAAAATGGCTCGTTGAAATTTTCAAAAGTAGTGAGCCACCCCCTCCTTGCAGCATTAAACCGCACCTCTGATTGGCTACCAAAAATAAAACCCACACTAGGTCTGTTGGTTCCCAGAAAACCTATTCGCTGGGTAAAACCAGGTAAAAACTTTCCGTTGTTTTCTGCATAATTAAAGGTCACTCTCTTGACCATAGTGGCCAGATTGAGGAAAAAATTAGTGGCATCGGCCGGAGGCCTAGAAGTTGTATTGGTGTCAAAAGGATTCTGAGAACGGCTTGTATTATTGGTCTTTTTTTGCCCGTTTAATCCTAAAAATTGATACAAGCGTTGCATGCCTAAACCTGCGGTTATATTGTGTGTGTTGCCATTTTGAACCGTATTCATTTCCTCACCGGCCACTTGCCTCAAAGCCTCGCCCCCTCGCTGCCACTCAAAATTGGCCGTATAAGAATACTGGGCGTTAATAAAGTTTAAAAAGGGAAACTTAGCGAATGGCAACTCGTAATTTAGCTGCAATTCCTGGACAAATCTATTGGACTCACCGTAGTCAAAAAAGCCGTCCCATATGGCGTGATCTTCATTAATACCACTTTGCTCATTGTCCAATTCATTAAAGTAATTTCGCACAATATTATTTGAGGCCGCTGTTAAATTAAGCCGCAGTGATTTGGTCACATTTTGATTAATGGCGTACTGCCAATTAAATAGATAATTGCGCTGTTGCAAGAAAGGCAAAGCCAAAAGATCCTCTCCGCCACTGCGAACCTCTCTGAATTGTTGCTGGCTAAAGGAGCGGTCAATCGTTGCGTTCACCGAAAAACTATTGGGCAAAAGATTCAGGTTTACGTCCTTTAGCCACTTCCAATACCTACTGGTGAGTATGGAATCTTTTTTGGCGAGCGGCGCCAATACCAAAGGCTTAAAATTATGGCCGTAAACAAAGCCTGTTTTAAGCTGCTGGTCTTCTAGTTTTTGTATTTCAAAATCCCTGTGCTCGGTGTGGTTGTAGGCATAATTCAAGGTAAAATTATCCAAACTATAAAAGCGTTTGGGGGTATTTTCCTGAGCGATACTATTTTTCCTCACCCCTAACATACTCAGGCTCGTTCGCTTGGTATAGGTCTCTGCTTGCTGTGCGATTACTTTGGCTATTTGGCCGTTGGCCGATGCCGCAATGCGGTCCTCCAACTTTAAATCCTCATAAACAGGATCGAACTCCGGACTGCTTTTGGTTTCAGAAATACCATAATTTAGCGGCAATTGCACCCCCCAATCCTCAGGCAATAATTTACCTACATTGATTTGAGTGACCAAGTCATAAGACAAGGCGTCTTCTCTAGCGCGCTCGTTGGGCATTTGATCTAAGGCGCCAAAACCACTACTGCTCGTGGCGCCATTGGCTGAAATAGAAACAAGGTCTGCTATATTAGCATCTAAAGCCGCAATAGCCGCCCAGCCACCCTGATTGTCTAAACCAGCGAGACGCAATTCATTGAACCAAACCTCTGCGCGTTGGGCTTTATTAGAGACGTTTTTAACCCCTACCATAATACCCCTGAGGTTTCCAAGCGAAGGATTTCCTTTGATGCCTATCCTGAGGACACCCGCTGTTCTTGGTGCCAAAGCATCTACAGCAACTAAACTACCGCCTATATAATCATAGTAAGTGAGCTGGTTTAAACTTTGATTGGCAATACCCAAAGATTTAATTTGTGCCAATACGTCTACCGGAATATCCAACTCATTGGCAGAAGGCCAGACCTCTTCAGGACTACTGGATCCATGTGGGGTGAAACTCAATGGCAATTCTACCTGATAGAAATTTTCTGAAAAATCCGTTCCCATTCTCAAAAAACCCACCATTGGCTGTTCGGCAATTGAGAAATCTGTCTCAACAATCTGCTCCGCATGCATGAACATCTTCAATCTTTTATATTGACGCAGGTCAAATTGGGTGTTTTTAAACACCCCTCTTGCGTCTTGTGGCGCCAACTGTTTTACCACCAATGATAAGGACTGTTCGTTTTGCCTGATTATAGTGTTGTTGTTATTTAGCTGCTCCCTCAGTACTCCAGGCGGTAAGGCATATGCAATGGGTACTCTAGTACTATTTTCTTCCACATTAACCGTATTCACCTCTAATTGGGTGCCAATCTCTAAAGGGGTGTTTAAAGGATCTGTTTGTAGCGCCCCTTGATACACCCGCCAATCTCCTCTGACCAAATCCAAACTGGCAAAGCGCAACAATACTGGGGCTGAGAAATTGGTCAAATACATACGAATAAAACTCATGGACCTAAAATCTGCAATCCCTCCTACAGCGTTGGTAAAGTTGCTGAGTGGCACCTTGTACTGGATCCACCTTGTAGGCAATTGTTGGCCATTGGGAAGTTTAGGACTCAGGCCTTCCTTAATATCTGTCACAAAAGGATCATTTATATCCGTACCAGGTTTAATGGTAATTCTATACTCGTAATAACTGTTCACGGTATTCATGGTCAAATCCCGATCAATATCTTCCACATCCGGAAGGGTCGTAGACCCTCTTTTGGTATTGGTTACAGCTACGGGTGCGTTGCCCTGGGGATTGTTAAAATCTAGGTATCGCTCTGTTATACTTCCTTGCCTGTCTAGATAATACCTAAAATTATCTCCAGCTGGATCTTCCCCAGAATTGTTTGTATACACGGCCCTTTCCTCTTGATCGCTAAGTCCGTCCAGACCAATATCTTGTTGGGTGCGGTGCTCAGCATTGGCGTCAAAAGCATAGACCAAGGATTGGGTCGCTGGAACTTTTCCCCAAGAAGAAGGGGCTACAAGGGCTTCTTGCCCTTCCAAAGGCAATCCGTTTTCATACTGCTTGCGGCCGTCTTTTAAAATGTCTTCTGAAATATTTCCGATATTCAATACCAGTTCGCCTACATCACTCCCCACACCGTCTAGATACGGATCCATGACCCAGAACTGAACGAATTCAATATTGGCTTGTTCAAAATTTGTGGTGGTTAGTGGCCTCATAATGCCACCCCATTTCTGACTTTCCGAAAGGGCATTAAAATTGCCATTATTGTTATAAGGTCCTTTATTCTGCGGATAATAAGCCAAATCAAGGGTTGGATTTACTGTGGTTTGCCCCTGGGCAATGTCTGTTTGAGGAAATACCTCATCAATAAAAATACGCCTACTTACTTGGGTAGAAATATCATTATTATTCACTCCGGAAGGCCGTTGAAAGGTGTAAAAAATAGGATCAATGGTGTACCAGGCCAATTTACCCCTGCCGTAACCATTCCTGAGGTTTTGAGGATCTTCAGGTGTAGCTCCGTATAAATTAGCACCGTCTGGTGCAAACTCTAAAGGCGTACTGGCCAGTGACCAACCCAAAGCGCTTCTAATATCTATTAATGATTGTGCTCCCTCAAAATCATCTAAATAAGTGGTTGTCTCTCCCCTGAAATCTGCATTTCTTGGTGCTCCAGGCGCTAAAAAGGCTACTTCTCCCCTAAGCGATAGCATAGAAGGCACGGCTGTTTTTACATTGGGTAGGTAATTGGCCCAACGGGTCAGAAATGGAAGTGAGGTGGTTAAATTGGTGTTGAAACCAAAAATGGTGTTGTTTACTGCTTCTGTACCGTAATTGGATTTCTGTGTGAGTGGGCGCTCATTGAGATTTAATAATGTTCCCCCTAAGGTGAAATTGTCTGAAAACTGGTGCATGACATTCACTCCAGTAAAACGCCTATTCTGTTGGCCAAACACCGCGTTGTCTTCTACTGAAATTTCAATGGGTACATTAGAAGCCTGTAAACTTGGATCCAATAGTTGTACAGAACCTGCAGTGTAATTCACCGTATAATCTATGCCTTCTTGAAGCAGTCTGCCCCCTGCAGTAACTCGAACTGAGCCTCTAGGTACGTTCAAAGCGCCAATGGGAATACCATTAAAACCAGCTGATTTAAATTGTCCTTTTAAAATAAATTTGTTCTTCTCTGGCTGCTGTAATGCAGCAGCCTTTGTACCCTTATACAAAGATCTAAATACGTATTTTTTTTGATGTGCTGTGAAATTTTCTTCTCCCAGAGCGTCGTAATCTCCACCACCTAAAACCTTAAACAAGTGATTCCCAAAAGGCTCTACTGTGGTAAAAATAATATTCCCGTTTTCTGTATTGACTGTCTTTCCTGGCAAGAAATCAAAGAAACCATCACCACCCTCCTGCACATCTTGGTAGGCGTTTAACCGGTCTAAATTAAAGACCTCTAATAAAATTCTCTCGTTTAATGGCTTGGGAGTCTGTGGCCAATTTGGGGCATTGTCTACTGGGGTAATATAGTTTCTTGGGCTTGGGTCTGCATAGATAATATTGAACCTAAAATCCTCTTGACTCAAAGAATATGCGCCTACCGGATAAATATTTTTCATCATTAGGTCCCAAATAGGATCCTTTACTTGTGTAATATTACTTTTCAGCAATTTTACCACAAGGGTATTGTTTATAATGGGTTCATTGATGGTTGCATTACTACTTGCAGAAACCCCTCCATTAGCAAATTCTCCCACTTGATAGACTTTTCCAAAATAGGTATATTGAAAAGCTACCCCCAAAACCTCATCCGAAGACAGTTGCTGGTTCAGTGAAATATATCCCAAACTGGGATGAAAAGTAAAATCCCTTTGTTCGTCTAATTTTCTAGCATTTTCTAAAATAGCATAATCAAAACCCTGATTGGCCTTATAAGCTGGAATATCGAAACCTGCCTCTACAGTGGCTATTTCCCGAATATTATTGTTCAAAAACCCACCTCTACCCATACTTTCAGGGTTTAAGGCATTTTTCTCATTAGAGGGCAACAAGCTCGCTTCCGTAGTATAAATAAAGCCTGAAGCAGGCACACCCAAACGCCCCATTCTTGTTTTTTCTATAGCAGCTTCTCCTAAATCTTGAAGGGCCACTACATTTCTAATATTTTGTGTTTGTTGGGAGCGGTTGGTTACCCAAACTTCTATTCTGGTTATTTGCACCTGGCTGTTGACAAATGGGTAATCTGCTAATGCTTGGTCGTATTGGTCTCTAAAAAAATGGGACAAGAAAAAATGCTTGTCCTCTTCATAATCTAGTGCTGTTATGGAGAAATCTGTAAGGGTTCCGCCACCTCTAGCCATCACAGAACTATTTTGAGAGCGTTGTTCAGAGAGTACTGCAGTAATTTGGGTGCGACCAAATTGTAACTGTGTCTTTACCCCAAAAAGACTTTGTGCTCCAGTAATTAAACTACTGTTGAGGGGCATATTCACATTACCCACTTCAATATTCCTTAAAATATTGTCTGCGTTTGGATTAAAAAATTGGTCTTTGGCCGCATTGAGTGTATTAACCGCAGAGGGATCTTCGAGCAGTCCTTGGTTTTGGGCAGATTGAGCCAAGCCTCCTAGCCTTGTTTGTCCCAAGGTGTTTTTTGCATTGTCTAACAATTCATCTGGTGCAACACCCACCACGTCCTTCACTGTAGGAGGCACGTAGGCAATTTTAATCAGGTTTTGAAAATCAAAGGTAGCCTGAGTATCATAACTTGCATTCACTGAAAGCCGCTCTCCAATTTTTCCCATTAGATTTAAACTAATCTGCTGCTCAAAATCAAAAGACAAATTGCTTCTGTTTCTTGGAGACAGTGCGGGATTGTCATTTTTCTGCCATAAAATGCCCATATCTACTCCAACAGATCCTTGGGCGTCAAAGCTAATCTCGTCTCCCCCAAAAATAGTTTTTAGCAGGTCATTTTGCAGGCTAAATGTGGGCAAAAGGTTTCTAACAGATAAATCTGCCGCATTTTGATCTCCGCTCATAGCGGCTATTTTCTCCTTAAAATAGGCCTGAATATTTTCTTTTTCTACCATGGCCCAATAATCCTTTGGAGAAAGTACTAATGGAAGGTCAAATTGATAGCCAGACAGGCCACCTACAAGTTCATAGACTTGAAGGAGCTCGTTGTATTGGTATTTGCTAATCAATGAAGCAGGCAAAGGCAACTGTAAGTTTCCTTTAGATTTAAATAGGGTACTGTCTTGAACAGCAATGGTGTCTATGGGAGTAAACGGCAGTGATTTTTTTTGGGCAAATAAGCCGTTTGTTTGAAAAAAAAGCAAACAAAAGAGCCCAAAAAAAATGGGCTTTATTTGTTTCAAATTCTTTTTTAAAAAATAGGTCTTCAAAAGTGTTACAAACCTTTTAGCGTCTGCTTAATAATATCTTCTACTGAGAGGCTTGGGCTTGCTTTTAAAATTTTCTCTACCATCTTTTCAGATTGCTTTCTAGCAAAGCCAAGTACTTCCAATGCAGATAACGCTTCTTCTTTATTTGTATTGTCTAAAGGAGTAGAAAGTTCTTCTAAATCGTAAATTTTAAGGATTTTATCTTTGAGTTCAATAATAACACGCTGGGCTGTTTTTAGTCCAATTCCTTTAACAGATTGTATGGTTCCTACATTACTTGCTGCTATGGCGTCTCTCAATTCCTCTGGTGACAATGATGAAAGCATGGTTCTGGCTGTATTGGCCCCAATTCCTGAGACGGAGATAAGTAACCTAAAAATAGCCCGTTCAGAAACTTCCATAAAACCATAGAGGCTGTGGCTGTCTTCTTTAACCTGTAAATGGGTGTAAATAGACACCGCTTCCTCAGAAGGCAACAAGGAATAGGTATGTAGTGAAATATGAACCAAATAGCCTACACCACCACATTCCACCACAATTTCTGTGGGATTTTTTTCAACTAATTTACCCCTGAGGTGTGTGATCATCTGTTACGATTTAGCCATTTTAGCACGTTTTCTTTTTTCCCTTTCTTGGGCATCTATTACAGCTACCGCAGCCATATTGACAATTTCGTCTACACTAGCGCCCAATTGCAAAATATGGACAGATTTCCTTAACCCCATCATGATAGGCCCTATAGAGTCTGCACCATTGAGTTCTTTCATGAGTTTGTAAGTAATATTTGCAGATTCTAGGTTTGGAAAAATTAAGGTATTCACTTTTTTCCCTGCCAATTTAGAGAAAGGAAATTTCTCTTGGTGCAACACTTTGTTCAGCGCAAAATCCATTTGCACCTCCCCATCTGCTATTAAGTCTGGACTCTCCGTATGTAAAATACGCACTGCCTGCTTTACTTTATTTGCATTGGGGTGTGAAGAAGAACCAAAATTGGCGTAAGACAGTAAGGCTGTGACAGATTCAAAACCAAAAGTCTTGGCCACATTGGCCGTCATTTGAGCAATCTCCGCTATGGTTTCTGCAGAAGGATCTATATTAATGGAGGTATCTGATAAGAACATTGGTCCTCGCTCCGTAATCATAATATTGGTCGTAGCTACACGTTTCACGTTATTGGCCCTACCAATGACCTCAAGGATTGGTTTTACAACGGTCGGATAAGCCCTTGAATACCCTGAAATCATTCCGTCTGCATCTCCCATTAGCACCATCATAGCGCTAAAATAATTGCGCTCACGCATTTTAATTTCTGCCTGATACTGGGTTACCCCTGTCCTTCTTCTCTGTTCCCAATAAGAGGTAGCATAAGCATTTCGCTGAGCACGGGTAGCATTATCAGTAGGATCTATGATGTCTAAATCTGCCTCAAATTCAATCTCTGCTTTTAATTCTTCTATAATGGCTTTGTTACCCAAAAGAATTGGAATAGCAATCCCTTCATCATAGACAATTTGAGCCGCTTTTAATACGTCTAAATGATCGGCTTCAGCAAAAATAATTTTCTTAGCGTTCATTTTAGCCCTTGTATGTAGGAGACGCACTATTTTGTTGTCATTCCCAGAGCGTTGCATAAGGGCCTCTTTGTATTTATCCCAATCTTCAATGGGCTCTTTAGCCACACCACTCTCCATAGCTGCTCTAGCAATGGCAGGAGGGATTTCAGAAATAAGTCTTGGATCAAAAGGCTTTGGAATAATATATTCTCTACTAAAAGCCAATCTAGTTTCTCCATAAGCAATATTAACTTGCTCTGGAACAGGTTCTTTAGCCAAATCTGCCAAAGCTTTCACTGCAGCCATTTTCATAGCCTCATTAATTTTTGTAGCACGAACATCTAAAGCGCCTCTAAATATAAATGGGAAACCCAATACATTATTCACTTGATTGGGATGGTCCGAACGACCAGTGGCCATAATAATATCTTTTCTGGTATCCATAGCCAATTTGTAATCAATCTCAGGATCTGGATTGGCCATAGCAAAGACAATAGGGTTGTCTGCCATGGAAGTAAGCATAGACGGGGTCACAATGTCTGCCACAGATAGTCCCACAAAAACGTCTGCATTTTCCATAGCTTCATCCAAGGTGTCTATCTTTCTTGCTGTAGCAAACTCCTCTTTCTCTGAGGACAAATTAGGCCTGTCTTTTCTGATCACGCCTTTACTGTCTAACATGACAATGTTTTCTGCTTTTGCACCAAAGGCTTTATATAGTTTTGTGCAAGATACTGCCGCAGCTCCAGCACCACTGATCACAATACGCACCTTATCAATAGATTTCTCCGCCAAATCTAAAGCGTTTAGAAGTGCCGCTGCAGAGATTATAGCCGTCCCATGTTGGTCGTCATGCATGACAGGAATATCTAATTCTTCCTTTAACCTTCTTTCAATTTCAAAAGCTTCGGGAGCTTTAATATCTTCTAAGTTAATTCCACCAAAAGTAGGCGCAATGGTTTTAACTGTTTGAATAAAAGTCTCTATGTCCTTAGTGTCTAATTCTATATCTATACTGTCAATGTCTGCAAAAATCTTAAATAGCAAACACTTCCCTTCCATCACTGGCTTGGACGCCATAGGCCCTATATCTCCTAAACCAAGTACCGCTGTTCCATTGGTAATAACAGCTACCAAATTACCTTTTGCAGTGTACTTATAAACATTTTCAGGATCTTTCTCTATTTCTAGACAAGGCGCTGCTACGCCTGGAGAGTAGGCTAAGGCCAAATCTCTTTGAGTAGCGTAAGGTTTAGTAGGAACAATCTTAATCTTTCCAGGTTGAGGCTTGGCATGATACACCAATGCTTCTCTCCTAATTTTTTGTTTGCTCATAGTGGCTTATTTATCCCACAAAGGTAAGGGTATTATTCGTGAATTATCATTGAAAAAGGATGCAACTTATGACAAATTGCATCCTTCTTTAGTTTGTGTTTATAGCTATATTTACCAGAAAAAACCAACAAGAATAGTGGTTGCAATCAGTAAAATAATAGAGAGTATTCTGTAATTTTCAAACCAAGGCAAAGCCTTCAGTTCAATAGTTTCAGCGGTATAAATGGCTTTTTTGTAAGTATAGTCTGCCACTTTTTGGGCCTCTGGCAATCCGGTGGCTAAGCTCACCACAATATGAACAACAACAGCAATGACAAACAATAGATTGGCTTTTGCCAGGAAATGAAATTCATTTAATGAGGGCACTAAATCAATTGAGGCAGAAACAATCATGAAAATAGCAAATGCACCTCCAGCCATAAGACTGGCAAAAGCACCATGTGCATTGGCACGTTTCCAGAATAAACCCAACACAAATGCAGCCACTACAGGTGGGGAAGTAAAGGCAATCACCAATTGCAAATAGCCCCATAAAGAATCACTTACTTTCTCAATAAAAGGCACCCAAGCAGAGGCTAAGACTACAAGAACTAGCGTAGCTATCTGACCCACTCTGACCAATTGTTTGGAGGTGAGTTCTGGTCTAAACTGCTTTACAAAGTCCATTGTAATTAAGGTAGAAGCTGAGTTGAACGTAGCAGAAACACTAGACATCATGGCTGCCAATAAACCAGCTACAACCAATCCTAAAACACCTGTAGGTAATAATTTAAACAACAACACAGGATAGGTCAGGTTAGGACAATCAGATAAATTTGCGCAAATACCGTCGCCCACTGGGTAATTTAATGAAGAAATATCTAAGTCATTAAAAAGTAACAGCGCCAATACTCCAGGCACTATCATGATAAAAATAACTGGTAATTTTAAAAGGCCCGCAAACAAGGCGCCCCATCTTCCGTGATTCAGGTTTTTTGCACCCAGCACCCTTTGTACCATAAACTGGTTGTTGGCCCAGAAATAGAATCCTAACAAAGGTACTCCTGTGAGTAGTCCCCACCAAGGCATAAAGTCGTCATTATTGGGACGTACTAAACTAAAGACCTCTCCACTATTGGCAGGAATAAATTTACCTTCCGCCAAACGGTTTCCAAAATTAACCTCTCCCGCGGCAAGCATATTGTCTAACTGAGACATCATGGCGTCCCAACCCCCTCCGAGTTCTTCGAAAGCAAAGAAAGTCAATAAACAGGATCCTATAACCAACAAAACGGCTTGAATAACCTCCGTTTGAATTACAGAATTTAAGCCTCCAGGTATGGTATATGCTGCTGCTGCAACAGCAAGTATAATGATAATAATAGTCGAGCTCACTTCAGGAAATAACAACTTTAGTACTATGCTACCTACATATAATCCAGCAGCTGTGTCTACCATAACATTTCCAAGGATGGTAATAAAAGAAAAATAATACCTGGATTTTTTATCATACCTGCGCTCTAAAAATTCTGGCATGGTATACACCCCAGATCTAATGTAAAAAGGCAAAAAGAATATGGCAAAGAAAATGAGCACTACCACTGCATACCACTCATAGTTGTATACATTTATATTGGTCTGAAAGGCATCTGAAGCCAAACCTACCAAAGTAGAACTAGATATATTGGCAGAAAATAAAGCGATCCCTACAATAGGCCATGTCATGGTTCTACCCCCTAAAAAATAGTCTTCTGAACTACTTCGCTTAGATTTAGAGATTCCGTAAATTACAATTCCCAATAGATATACAAGTATCACTGCAATATCTAACGTAGCTAATTCATTCATAAAATTTATTGATTTTAAAAACACATAGCTGGTAAGCTTTTTTGTGTGTATTGTCTAAGTTAATTCCAAATATATTAAGAAAATGTTAATCAATTGAAATAAAATCTTGCTTTAAGAAAAAAATCAACCCAACGAATTTAAAATTTTTGGTTCTGCAAAAAGTCAATATTGCGTTTAAAGCCCTCATATTTTGTCCTTTTAACGGCAGATTTTTTAAAAATCTGCGAAAACACCTCTTGGGTAATTTCTTCCCAATCTTTCTTGGTGTTTTCAAGTAGTCTAGGGTCTGGATTAAATAAAGGTTCACTATGGGACTTTGAAAAACGGTTCCATGGGCAAACATCCTGGCAAATATCACAGCCAAATGCCCAATCTTGAAACTGACCAGAAACCTCTTTTGGAATAGCCTCTTTTAATTCAATGGTAAAATAAGAAATACACTTAGAACCGTCTACCTCATAAGGGGTTATGGCCTGAGTAGGACAGGCGTCTATACAAGCAGTACAAGTGCCACAGTGATCAGATGTAATAGGATCCTGAGGTAAATCTATATCTAAAACGAGTTCTGCTATAAAATAGAATGACCCCACCTGCTGGGTCAATAAATTACTGTTTTTACCAATCCAGCCTAGTCCGCTTTTAGCGGCCCAAGCTTTTTCTAAAATCGGAGCGGAATCTACAAATGCCCTACCCTCTATTTGGCCCAGCTGGGCCGACACCCTTTCCAGTAAAGTTTTTAGCTTATTTTTTATGACCTCATGATAATCCTGACCATAGGCATATTTTGCTATCTGATATGAGTCGGAGGACTGTTTTTGCTCCGGAAAATAGTTATACAAGAGACTCACCACTGACTTAGCGCCTGGAACCAATTTGGTGGGATCCAATCGCTTGTCAAAATGGTTTTCCATATAACCCATTTTTCCTTGCTTGGCCTCTTTGAGCCACTTTTCTAAACGAGGGGCTTCTTCTTCCAACAAACCCGCTTTGGAGATCCCACAAGAAATAAACCCAAGAAGCGCTGCCTCTCGCTTAAAAAGCTGCGCTCTATCTTGCTGTACATGATCTGATGTGGTCATTTAATTGGAACGTTTAAGATCTATTTAAAAAAGCTGCAGCAAAACGGATACGACTAGCCCTAAAACAAGCCTCCTTGCTCTGGAGATTTAGTTCTTCCCAAATGGGTATATGCAGCAGCAGTCACTTCTCTTCCCCTAGGGGTGCGCATAATAAAACCTTGCTGTATGAGAAAAGGTTCATAGACCTCCTCAATGGTTTCCGCACTTTCAGAAACCGCAGTTGCTAAAGTGGTAATACCAACAGGACCACCCTTGAATTTATCTATCAGGGTAGTGAGTATTTTATTGTCCATCTCATCTAGTCCATGGGCGTCTACATGAAGTGCGCCAAGGCCAAATTGGGCAATTTCGAGGTCAATTTTTCCATTTCCCTTAATCTGAGCAAAATCCCTTACCCTTCTGAGTAAAGCATTACAAATCCTTGGCGTTCCCCTACTCCTTCCTGCTATTTCAATAGCAGCCTCGTCTGTTATGGGTACCTTAAGTATCTCTGCAGAGCGGGTAACAATAGTGGAGAGTAATTCCGTAGAATAATATTGAAGACGGCTTTGAATACCAAAACGAGCGCGCATGGGTGCGGTGAGCAAACCCGAGCGCGTGGTGGCACCAATGAGTGTAAATGGATTTAAATGTATTTGAACAGACCGGGCATTTGGTCCGCTTTCTATCATGATGTCTATCTTATAATCTTCCATAGCGGAATACAGATATTCTTCCACAATAGGACTCAAACGGTGTATCTCATCTATAAAAAGCACATCGCGCTCTTCTAAATTTGTCAACAGTCCAGCCAAATCACCGGGCTTGTCTAATACAGGTCCAGAAGTAATCTTAATCCCCACCCCTAATTCGTTGGCAAGTATATGAGCTAGTGTTGTTTTTCCAAGTCCCGGAGGGCCGTGAAAAAGGGTGTGATCTAAAGCTTCTTCTCTTAAATTTGCTGCTTTGACAAAAATACTTAGGTTTTCCAGCACCTGCTCTTGTCCCGTAAAGTCACTGAAACTAAGTGGTCTTAAGGCCTTTTCAATGTCTAGGGATTCTGGCGTTAAATGATCAGATGTAGGATCTAAGTGTTCGTTCATAAGGGTAAAGATAAGATTTAAAAATAGGAGGAAATTCCTATTTTAAAAGCTTTTTTCTCAATACGGATGTTCCTGAAAATTCTAATAAATCTATTCTTGGCGTACCATAAAGGTCTAACTGACTTTCCTGTTTAGAAAAATAAGTGAGCTGAGACATCACATGAAGGTCAATTTTAGACTTCCCCGAAGCGTGCACGCTGGCCTCACTAATCAAAAGATCTATACCTTCTAATTGAGACGACCCTTCAAAAGAAGCGGTTAAAAAAGCCAAAGTACCACCCCACTTTAAAGAGGCCTTATCTTGCATGTTTAATAATGCTGTCTCACTCACGTCTCCATAAATAGTTGCCGTGGCGCGATCTGTCATTGCTAAAGACAAAGAAGTAAAAGACCCATTGATATTCACGAAAGATTTTTCATCTACAGATACACTCAGACTTGGAACAGTACCAGCAACTGCCACTGTTGCGTTTCCAGAAAGGGAAAGCTGTGTTTTTTTAAAACGCGGGTCCAAAGTAAGTCCCAACTCGCCTGAAGAAATAGCAACACGGTCCAAAGTTGGTGTAAACAAAGTAATGTCTAACTGCTTACTCGCCGTGATTTGATAATAGGTATTAATGTATAACACACTATCTGTGACTTGAAATTTAAACACAGGAGGCAGGTTGTCGTCTGCAATCATAGACACTCCACTAGTGTCAGACGCTACTATATTAAGTTTTAGATCATTGTCCAATACAATGGCACTAAATGCCTCTAAAGGGGCATTATAAGGCGCTACAATTCTATTGCCTTTAATCTTGGGCACCTTCTGTGCCTGTAAACGAGTGCCACTTAGCGCAAATATTAGGATAAAGGGCAAATAAAATTTAGCAGTATAGTTCATAAAAGGGACAAATATTAGTGCTGTTAAAAGTATTAAATTATGAAAAATGATTGATATAAGAGACACCCCAATGGGGAATCCTTTGAAAAAATAAAGTCCTAACACAGGTTAGGACTTTATAATAGGTTTAATATTTAATCAGAAGACTTTTGCTGTCTAATGATGCAATTGTTCTTCATCAGGACCCATAGGTACTGTTTGAGGCACAAAATCTTGTTCAGGTATCACATAATTACCCTCTTTATCCGTTTTAGAATAGTCATAAGGCCAGCGATGTACTTCAGGAATAGCACCAGGCCAGTTACCATGAATATGGGCTACAGGAGTAGTCCATTCTAGGGTATTGGACTTCCATGGGTTTTGTGCCGCTTTCTTACCGTAGAAAATACTACTGATGAAGTTGTACACAAATACCAATTGCGCCCCAGCAGAAATAATGGCAAATACCGTAATAAGCACTTGAACATTAGTCAATTCGTCAAACATTGGAAAAGCAGTGTTCTCATAATACCTTCTAGGCACTCCTGCCATACCTACAAAATGCATGGGGAAGAAAACCCCGTAAGCACCCACTGCAGTAACCCAAAAGTGTACATACCCCAAATTCTTGTTCATCATTCTACCAAACATCTTAGGGAACCAGTGGTACACCCCAGCAAACAATCCATAAAGTGCAGAAATACCCATTACAAGGTGGAAATGCGCAACCACAAAATAGGTGTCATGAACATTAATATCTAGCGTAGAATCTCCTAAAATAATTCCTGTTAAACCACCTGTGATAAAAGTAGACACCAATCCAATAGAAAATAACATCGCTGGATTTAACTGTAGGTTACCTTTCCATAAAGTGGTGATATAGTTAAATGCCTTTACCGCAGAAGGAATAGCGATTAACAAGGTAGTAAATGTAAATACAGATCCTAAAAATGGGTTCATTCCAGAAATAAACATATGGTGGCCCCAAACAATTGTAGACAAAAATGCAATGGCTATAATGGAGGTAACCATCGCTCTGTATCCAAAAATTGGCTTACGTGCATTGGTAGACATTACTTCAGAAGTGATCCCTAATGCAGGCAACAATACAATATACACCTCAGGGTGGCCTAAGAACCAGAAAAGGTGCTCATAAAGTACCGGTGAACCCCCTTGGTAATGCAGTACTTCTCCTTGAATAAAAATATCTGACAAGAAAAATGACGTACCAAAACTTCTGTCCATAATCAGTAGCAAGGCTGCAGAAAACAATACGGGAAATGAAATAACACCAATAATAGCTGTTACAAAAAACGCCCATATAGTTAAAGGCAAACGCGTCATAGACATGCCTTTGGTTCTGAGGTTTATTACCGTAACAATATAGTTAAGAGAACCTAAAAGCGAAGAAGCTATAAAGATAGCCATAGACACCAACCACAAAGTCATTCCCATTCCAGAACCAGGCTGCGCCATAGGAAGTGCACTTAAAGGTGGGTAAACCGTCCAACCTGCCGCAGCTGGTCCAGCCTCAACAAATAGAGAAAAAACCATAATAATTGAAGAGGTAAAAAACAACCAGTAAGACACCATATTCAAAAATCCTGAAGCCATATCTCTGGCCCCAATTTGCAATGGAATAAGTAAATTAGAAAATGTACCACTTAGACCTGCAGTCAATACAAAGAAAACCATGATGGTTCCGTGTATGGTCACTAATGCCAAATAGATATCTGCATCCATGACACCGTCTGGTGCCCATTTTCCTAATAAAGCTTCAAAAATTGGGAAGCTTTGACCAGGCCAAGCAATTTGCATTCTGAATAAAAGAGACATGGCAATTCCTATGAATCCCATAATAAGCCCTGTAATTAGGTACTGCTTAGCGATCATCTTATGATCCTGGCTAAAGATATACTTGGTTACAAAGGTTTCTTTATGATGATGCCCATGATCTTCGTGATGATCCTCTGAATGTGCGTGTGCGTTTGCAGACATATCTGTAATTTTATTTTTATTAAGCTATTTTTTTATTACTCTAGTTCGTTACTACGGTTTGCGCAAATGTTTTCTGCTCAGCCATCCAAGCGTCATACTCCTCTTGGGTTTCAACAATGATCTTCATTTGCATATTGTAGTGAGATTTTCCACATATTTTATTACACAATAAAATGTAATCAAATTCCCATGGGTCAGAATTAGGTGCACCAATTTGTGCACGCTCTGCCCTAATAGTATTAGTGCGTTTAACCTTGTCTATCACATCTGGATCTTGTCTCATTTGTTCAGTGGTGTAGATAGGGGTATATGAAAACTGGGTAATCATCCCTGGAACACAGTTCATCTGAGCCCTAAAGTGAGGCATATAAGCAGAGTGTAAAACATCTTGAGAACGCATTTTAAAGTTCACTTTCCTTCCTACTGGTAAGTGAAGTTCTTTTACAATGACGTCATCTGAAGCATAGCTATCAGAAGTGTCCAGACCCAATACATTAATATTGTCAATATCTATTAAACGTACGTTAGCTTCTCCAAGCACATTGTCTTCTCCAGCATAACGAGCTGTCCAATTAAATTGTTGGGCGTATAATTCAACAACAATAGGATCATCTTGGTCGTTAATATCCATAATGTTCACCCAGCTGTATAATCCCCAAAGAATTAAGCCAGCCAAAACCACTACTGGAATCATGGTCCAGATGATCTCTAACTTATTATTGTCTGCATAATACAAAGCTTTTTGACCCTTTCTTCCTCTGTACTTGTAAGCGAAGTAATGAAGCAATGCTTGTGTAATGGTTTGAACAATAAAAATAATGATGAATGAGACCAGCATTAAATTATCGTAATCTGCCCCGTGTGCAGATGCTGCTTTTGGTAATAAGATTTTGGTATACTTATAAAAACTAAAGATGGTTATTCCGTAGATAAACACCAAGAAAGCGAACATAAGGTAACCGTTGTACTTATTGTCGTTGTCATTGGCAATCTGAGAAGCATCTTTCTTGATTTGAGACAACTCAAATATCTTGGTCATCTGCCATATGGCTATGGCTACTAAGACTAATACTCCTATGGTTAAAAATGCTGTCATTTTAATATGCTGTTTACGTAAATAATATTAGTAATGAAAGTGCTTACTCTCTTCAATAAATGGGTTGCGCTTGGGTGTAATGGGTGCTTTTGTCAATGCGTTAAAGACCGTGTAAATAAACAAACCTGCAAAGAACAATACTGCACCTATTTCTGGAATACCAATAAACCACTGATCACCTACTGCAGAGGGCATAATAGCATTAAATATATCTAAATAGTGACCTGCAAGAATCACTATTCCCGTCATGACAACAAACCAATTCACACGTTTAAAATCACTGTTCATTAACAACAGTAATGGAAAAATAAAGTTCAGTGCTAACATCCCAAAGAAAGGCAGGTTGTAGTCCTGAATTCTAGTCACGTAATAAGTCACTTCTTCCGGAATATTAGAGTACCATATAAGCATGAATTGAGAGAACCATAAATAAGTCCAGAAAACACTGATACCAAACATAAACTTGGCTAAATCATGAATATGGCTGTCATTCACTTGCTCTAACAATCCTTTTGACTTGAGGTAAATAGTCACTAGCGCAATTACAGTAATTCCTGAGACAAACATAGAAGCAAAAATATACCATCCAAAAAGTGTAGAGAACCAGTGTGGGTCAATACTCATAATCCAATCCCAAGACATCATAGATTCCGTCACCAGGTAGAATACCAAGAATGCTGCAGAAAGTCTGAAATTTTTCACAAAGTTAGTATTGTCTTCTGCGGCATCTTGTGCTAAAGATAATTTTCTAGAATACCACCTGTAAGCGATCCAGCCTGATAAGAAAAAGGCGGCTCTCGCTAAAAAGAATGGTCCGTTTAAGTAACCTATTTTTCCTTGGATGAGTTTGTCGTGTGCCACTACTTCAGGATCCATCCATACAAATAAATGGTTCATGTGAGCTACAGAGGCTACTAAAATTAAGAATACAATGATTCCTCCAGGTACTAAATAAGCCGTAATCCCTTCCATGACTCTAAATAAGAGTGGAGACCATCCTGCCTGAGCAGCACGCTGTATGGCATAAAATGCCAACACCCCTAAAGCGATCATGAAGAAAAAGAAGGCCGCAACATAAAGGGCTGCCCAAGGCTTATTCTGTAATTGGTGTAATACATGTTCGTCATGCGCTGCACTGTGATCTTCACTATGTGCTTCTGAGGCATGAGAATCTGAAGATACTGCGTGATCGGTCATAGAAGCATGATCCTCGTCGTGAATTTCTGCGGCTTCATTTGAAATGGCATGATCTTCTGTTGCGTGTGCATCTCCATGGCCGTCTGTCTGAGCAGCCACTATAGCTTTGGCTTCTGCCACATTAGATGGGGCAGACATGAATCCAATAGCAATCCCTATTGCACCCACAGCCATTAGTATAAAAGAAGCTATCTTAAGTCTGTTTGAAAAAGTATACATACTGTCTGTCTTCGTATTATTTAGTTAGGTCTTGCTTTAATTTTATTACATACTCAGAAACTTTCCAACGCTCTTCAATATTTAATTGACCCGCATAAGAACCCATTGAGTTCAATCCATAATAAATAGTATGGTAAGTGCTTCCCTCTGAAATGTTTCTAGCAGCGTCTGCATATGAAGGCACTCCTAATATTTTTTCTCGAGAAACCAAAGTTCCGTTTCCATCCCCTTTTTTACCATGACAAATGGCACAATACACATCGTAAAGCGCTTTGCCCTCTTTGAGATTCTCTTCGTGCATAGCAGAATCTAAAGGACTATTTTGGGCTCTTGCCAATTCCTTGTCTGCTAAGGTGTTTTCAAATTCGTAAGGCAACCAACCCCTGTGAATGGTATTCTCTGCAGGCAAACCTGCTTCCATATTAGAAGGTAAGAAATCTACTTGTTGGTAGGTCTCATAACCTACAGATTCATACATATTTGGCATGTACTGGTAGTTTCTACTGTTCTTGTCTGAACAAGAAGCCAAAACTATCATAGATGCAAGGGCCAAAAAAGAATATTTTAAATCACTCATAATATTTTGCAATCTACTTTTGGGAAACTTTAATTTCTACTGGACCAGTCTCCGCCAATAAGGCGTAAAGATCTGCTTCATTATCATGGATTTCAATTTCCATCAGGAAAAGGTCATCTGTAGTTCTAACATCAGGATTTTCTGCTTTTTTGAATGGCCATAACCTACTTCTCATATAAAAAGTAATCACCATTAAGTGGGCCGCAAAAAAGACCGTAAGCTCAAACATAATTGGTACAAAGGCAGGCATGTTTTCTAAGTAAGAAAAACTAGGTTTACCCCCAATATCTTGTGGCCAATCCTCAATCATGATGTAATTCATCATAGTGATGGAAACAGCCAAACCTACCAAACCATACATAAATGCAGTAATGGCCAATCTAGTTGGGGCTAAGCCCATAGCTTTGTCTAGTCCATGAACAGGAAAAGGACAATACACTTCTTCTATATGATACTTGGCAGCTTTTACTTTCTTAACGGCCAACATAAGCACGTCGTCATCGTTGTAAAGCGCCTGAATAACTTTATTTGCCATACTATTGATCCTTTTTAGTTTTAGACACTAAAGGGGTTACCTCGTAAAGTGGTTTCCCTGCATCTCTTAATTTCTTATACTTTTCTCCAGAAGATTTCAAAATAGTTTTCACTTCTGCCTGAGCAATTACCGGGAAGGTTCTTGCATACAAAAGGAATAATACAAAGAAGAATCCTATGGTTCCTATGAAAATACCAATATCTACGAATGTAGGAGAGAACATGGTCCAAGAAGACGGCAAGTAATCCCTGTGAAGAGAGGTTACAATAATCACAAAACGTTCAAACCACATTCCAATGTTTACTACAATAGAAATACCGAAGGAGAACATAATAGATGTTCTTAATCTTTTAGACCACATGAATTGTGGAGAGAAAACATTACAAGTCATCATGGCCCAATACGCCCAAGCGTAAGGTCCAGTAGCCCTGTTTAAGAAAGCATACTGTTCATACTCCACACCAGAGTACCACGCCATAAACAACTCCGTAATGTAAGCACAACCTACAATAGAACCTGTAATCATGATCACAATGTTCATGAGTTCAATGTGCTGAACGGTAATATAAGCCTCTAGGTTAGACACTTTTCTCATAATAATAAGAAGGGTATTTACCATGGCAAAACCAGAGAAAATTGCACCTGCAACAAAATATGGTGGGAAAATCGTGGTATGCCATCCTGGAATAACCGAAGTAGCAAAGTCAAAAGATACAATCGTGTGTACAGAAAGTACTAAAGGAGTTGCTAAACCAGCCAACACCAATGACACTTCTTCAAATCGCTGCCAATCTTTAGCACGACCAGACCAACCAAAACTCAATAGGCTGTAAATCTTTTTCTGGAATGGCTTTACTGCTCTATCGCGAATCATTGCAAAATCTGGTAATAAACCTGTCCACCAGAATACCAATGAAACAGATAAATAGGTAGAAATGGCAAATACGTCCCAAAGTAATGGGGAGTTAAAGTTTACCCACAAAGACCCAAATTGATTAGGAATAGGGAGTACCCAATAAGCCAACCATGGGCGACCCATGTGTATGATTGGAAACAAACCTGCTTGAATTACTGAGAAAATAGTCATGGCCTCTGCAGAACGGTTAATGGCCATACGCCATTTTTGCCTGAAGAGTAATAACACGGCTGAAATTAAGGTACCGGCATGACCAATTCCTACCCACCAAACAAAGTTGGTAATATCCCAGGCCCAACCAACAGTCTTATTCAGACCCCAGGTGCCAATTCCTGTTGAGACGGTGTAAATAATACAACCCAATCCCCATGAAAATGCTACTAGAGCAATTGAAAATGCGATCCACCATTGTTTGTTTGCAGTTCCCTCAACAGGAGCTACAATGTCTAAAGTTACATCGTGGTAACCTTTGTCTCCAACAACAAGTGGTTTTCGTATAGGTGCTTCGTAATGCGACGCCATAATTTATAGTATAGTTATGTTCCTTTATTGTGTGTTATGCTTCTGTTGTGTTACGTACTTTTACGTGATAGATTACATTAGGCTTGGTCCCAACATGTTCTAATAAATGATACATACGATCACTCTCTTTGAGTGTTGCCACCTTAGAATGCTTGTCATTAATATCTCCAAATGCCATTGCACCGTTTCCACAAGCTGCAGAGCAGGCGGTTTGGAATTCACCGTCTTTAATTTCACGACCATCTCTTTTAGCGTCTAGAATAGTTTTCTGTGTTTTTTGAATACACATAGAACATTTCTCCATAACACCACGAGAGCGAACGTTAACATCTGGGTTAATGACCATCTTACCAAGGTCATTGTTCATATGGTAGTCAAACTCGTCATTGTTATTGTACAAGAACCAGTTAAAACGCCTCACTTTATAAGGACAGTTGTTGGCACAGTAGCGGGTACCCACACAACGGTTGTATGCCATGTGGTTTTGACCTTGCCTAGAGTGCGACGTTGCAGCCACAGGACATACCGTCTCACATGGTGCATGGTTACAGTGCTGACACATAACAGGCTGGAAGGCCACTTGAGGATTGGCAGACGGATCTTCCAACTCTCCAAAACCTCCTAGTGAACCGTTGTCTCCAGTAAGTCCGTCAAAATTATCTTTCTTCTCATTATCTCCTTCAAAAGTGTCTTCTGAAGAATAGTATCTGTCAATACGCAACCAGTGCATATCCCTAGATTTTCTGATTTCTTCTTTACCCACTACAGGCACGTTGTTTTCTGCATGACATGCAATCACACAAGCCCCACATCCAGTACAGGCATTCAAATCAATAGACAGGTTAAAATGGTGTCCTATAGACCTGTCAAATGAATCCCACAAATCTACAGAAGTAGCCTCAACCTCCTGGTGGTCTAAAGACACCATAGGCTGTGGATTCCAATATTTTGCGTCTTTAGTATTAAAGACCTCTAGGGTTGTTTCTTTAATGATGTCACCACGTCCCATAAGGGTTTTGTGAAGTTGAACACAAGCAAACTCGTGCATACCTCCCTCTTTAGCAACAGAAACCTCCTGGATTCTTGAAAAATCATTATACAAAGCAAAAGCATTAACCCCTACTTGCATTTCTTCTTTTAAGCCTGCTGTCTTTCCATAACCTAAGGCCAAACCAATGGTTCCTGGCGCCTGACCTGGCTGAATAATTACAGGTACCTGAGATAAGGTAGCACCATTGACTGTGAGACTAATGTAGCTTCCATTTAATCCACCATTAGCCACATTCTCATTAACAAGACCAAAACTAGCCGCGTCTGCTTTTGAAACGGTAGCATAATTATCCCAAGATACCCTTGTGATAGGGTCTGGAAACTCTTGTAGCCAAGGGTTGTTGGCTTCTTGGCCGTCACCCATGCCAGTTTTAGCGTACAATACCAACTCCATTGTAGGAGCAGTTGCCGCTTTAAGCGCCTTAAGTTGTGCAGAAGCATCTATAGCAGAAACCATTTTGGTTGCCGCTGAAGCACCTACATACACACCATCATGAAGGGCCTTGTTCCATACAGAAGCGCCAAGAATATTCGCCTCCCAATTGTTTTTAATATAGTCGTAATATGTACCTTCTATTCCAGTCCACTTCATTAGTGCTGTTTGGAATTGTCTGGTGTCAAATAATTCTTTAATAGTAGGCTGTGTAAGGCTATAATGTCCTTTTTTAACCGCTACATCTCCCCAAGATTCCAGGTAATGTGATGCAGCTCCAACCCACTGAACAGATGCAGTGGTTTCATTAGGCATGGTAGAAAAAGCCACCGTTGTGCCAACATTTGAAAGCGCTGCTTTAAATTCAGCTGCATTAGGTAAACTATACACAGGATTAACACCGTCTATCACCAATAACCCAACTCCACCAGCACTCATCTCTGCAACTAAAGACTGTAACGCCTTATCACTGCCACCGCGAACATAACGGGGTGCCTCCATATCGAAGGCAACACTTTCTAAAGAAGCGTTTAGATCCAATACCAAAGACTGGGCTTCTACACTGTCAATACCTGTCAATACCACAGCATTATCACCAGCTTTAACAACCGCTTTAGCAGCTGCTTTTAAAGCAGCCATTATGTTTTCAGGAAGTGCTACTGACGTAGCTCCTGTTGTTACAATTTCGTATAGTGCGGCCAAAGCCTGAGCTTGTTGTGCTGAATTAGACGGCACTCTTTTGTCTGCAGCAGCACCTGAAAGCGTCATATTAGATTCAAACTGGAAATGCTGTGACATTTGGCCTGCGCTTGGAATTCTGCCTTTGGCATAACCTGCGTCAAAACCACCACCTTGCCAATCCCCTAGGAAATCTGCACCAAAAGATACAATCACAGATGCTTTCTCTAAATGATAATCTGCCAAAGCCCTTTCTCCTGTCACTGCCTCAAAAGCGTCCAGTGCAGCAGATTCAGAAATAGCGTCATAAACCACATGAGAAACTTGATCCTGCCCTTGCGCAAATTCAGCTACTAATTTAGACATGCTTGGGCTTGCATAGGTAGGGGTAAGAAATACCACTTTCTTACCACTGGCTTTAGCATTTGCTAATGCAGATACAACTGCAGCGTCTAAGTCTAACCATTCAGAAGGAGCACCATTGAATAATGGCCCTTGTAAACGAGCACTGTCATACAATGACAATATAGAGGCCTGAACCCTTGCATTGGCCGTTCCTTTAACCTGAGCATCTTTATTGTTTTCTACTTTTATAGGCCTTCCTTCTCTTGTCTTTACAAGAATAGAAGCAAAGTCAAATCCATTGGCAATGGTGGTAGCATAAAAATTGGCTACACCAGGAATGATTTGCTCCGGCTGAACTACATAAGGAATAGACTTAATAACAGGACCCTCACAAGCAGCCAATGAAGCTGCTGCAGTACTAAATCCTACATACTTTAAGAAATCTCTTCTATTGGTATTGGAAGTAGCCAGGGTTTGTTTGTCAGATAAAAATTCCCCTGTAGGGATTTGCTCTACAAACTCGTTTTGTTTTAGCGTCTCAATCATGGCGTCGTTTGCAGAAAGCTCTGCTTCACTCTTCCAGTATTTTTTGTTTGATGACATAATATTATCTCTGTAATTAGCTTCTTTTTTTTCTAAATCTTAATTTCTAGTAGTGACACTTACCACATTCTAAACCACCCATTTGGGCCGCAGTAAGTTTGTCTACACCATACTTCTGTGAAAGTGCCTCGTGAATTTTGTCGTAGTAAGCATTTCCTTCTACCTTCACATTAGTCTCTCTGTGACAGTCAATACACCAACCCATAGTCAATGGACTGTACTGATACATGATCTCCATTTCCTCTACAGGACCATGACAAGTCTGACAAGCCACGCCAGCCACTGAAACGTGCTGCGAGTGATTGAAATAGGCAAAGTCTGGAAGGTTATGAATTCTAACCCATTCTACAGGCTGGCTCTCCCCAGTGTATTGCTGGGTCTCTTCATCCCATCCAACCGCTTTGTATAGCTTTTTAATCTCCTTGGTATAAAACTCGTTGGTATAACCATTCGCCAAATCATCTTGAGTTGGTCCTTCTGGGTTACCCTTATACGCGTATATAGATTTGTGGCAGTTCATACACACATTCAAAGAAGGTATTCCAGAGTGCTTAGACACTCTAGCAGATGAGTGACAGTAAGTACACTCAATTTTATTATCTCCAGCGTGAATTTTATGAGAGTAGTGTATAGGCTGTACCGGAGCATAACCTTGATCTACCCCAACTTGCATAAGGAAACCGTAAACATAATATGCACTTGAAAGCAATAAGACAATTACAGTCACTAACACCAAGAATTGGTTCTTGGCAAAAGCCAACCATATTGGCATGCGCACCTCTTTCTCTTCCGTCTCGTAAACAACACCATTGGCCTCAGCAATGCTTCTCAGTGTTTTATTCACTAAATACAACATCATTACTAGCAAACCAAATACCAGCATTAATGCACCAAGAATCACTTCATTTGAAATTCCAGAAGCAGCTACTGGAGCAGCAGCAGTTGCAGCAACAGCTGCAGCAGCCGGAGCAGGAGCAGGTGCGTCTGTGTAGGCAAGAATATTGTCAATGTCTTCATTACTCAAAGTAGGGAAAGCAGTCATAGCCGCCTGATTGTACTCGTTGTAAATAGCCAAAGCACGCTCATCACCTGCCTTAATTAAACTGTTGTTGTTCTTAATCCAAGCATACAACCATTCTTTATCACCCTCGTACTTGGCCGTAACTCCAGCAAGAGCAGGTCCTGTCATTTTCCTGTTCAAGGCATGACACGCAGCACAGTTTTGATTGAATAATTGCTTCCCTTTAACAGGGTCACCAGAAGACTGGTCTTGAGCAGAAAGATTTTGAGGGACCAGTGTTAATGCCACTAGAAACAACCCTAGAAATGAAGAAACGAGATTGCGGTATGTCACCTTTTTCATATTATTAGATATTGTAATCTTCAGGTTTGGCACGATATTCAATATTTAAGAATAAAAAAGCAAGTATCGGCACAGTAAATTTGAGCACAAAAATACGACATAGAACTTATTTTATTAAGCCATTTCAGAGTAGATTTTGCTAATTTATAAACATTCTAAATAATTATTTTTTTTTAGCTTTGATTTGTAATAAGTTACCTTTGAAAAACACTTTTTCGTGAAACAAAATGAAACACAAACCCTTTTATATCCTTCCATTCTTATTCTTTTTTACAGGAATTTCTTCAGCACAAGAGCAGCCTATTAAAATAGAAAAAGACAGTGTTGTACTCAGTACTTCTGAAAAACATACAGCACTTTTAGCGGCTTATATAAACTACCAAAAAGCCCGGGGAGACTATCGCATTCAAATCTACTCAGGTCCACTAGACCAAACAGAAGCACTTTTAGAAAATCTAGACGAAAGCTTTGCCGAATGGCCCAAAAGCATAGATTTTGAATCGCCTAGCTTTAGGCTTAGAATTGGCTCATTTAAAACAAGGTTAACGGCAGAGAGAAATCTCATTGCAGTTCGTAAAAAATATCCTGCCGCCGTTCTTTTAAAGCCTCAGCTTATAAAAAACAACTAGAGCGCACAACTAGAAAGAGTGGTTTTAGCACTAACAAAAAAAAGAGCCCTTTGAAGGGCTCTTTTTTTTTGTGCATCGGCCGTGAGGCCAGATTATTTTAATTTCTTCTTTACCGCTACTTCTTGGAAAGCTTCTACAATATCTAATTCTCTAATATCGTTGTAATTCTTTACTTGCAATCCACAGTCATAGCCTTTAGCTACCTCTTTGGCGTCGTCTTTGAAACGTTTTAAAGAAGACAGTGTTCCGGTATATATAACCACTCCATCTCTAATCAAACGGATGTTTGAATTCCTAAAGATTTTACCAGTCAAGACCATAGAACCTGCAATAGTACCCACCTTAGAAATCTTAAAGGTCTCTCTGATCTCTGCAGTACCTGTAATCTCCTCTTTCATATCTGGAGACAACATACCCTCCATAGCATCTTTGAGCTCATTAATAGCATCGTAGATAATAGAGTACATTCTAATGTCTATTTCTTCCTTATCTGCAATAGACCTGGCATTACCCATTGGACGTACATTAAATCCAATAATTATCGCATCTGATGCAGAAGCCAATAAGACGTCTGACTCTGTAATAGGCCCTACCCCTTTATGGATGATATTTACTTGTATCTCGTCTGTAGAGAGTTTCTGGAACGAATCTGTCAATGCTTCTACAGAACCATCCACATCTCCTTTCAAGATTACATTCAACTCCTTAAAGTCTCCAAGGGCAATACGCCTTCCAATCTCGTCTAAGGTAATGTGACGCTGGGTTCTCACAGACTGCTCTCTCATTAATTGAGAACGCTTGGTCGCAATTTGCTTGGCTTCACGTTCGTCTTCAAAGACATTGAATTTATCTCCGGCTTGTGGTGCACCATCTAATCCCAATACAGATATTGGTGTAGACGGTCCAGCCTCCATTATATTTTGCCCACGTTCATCTTGCATGGCTTTTACTTTACCACTACAAGTTCCCGCCAATACATAATCTCCTATCTTAAGGGTTCCTGCCTGTACCAATACGGTAGAAACATAGCCCCTTCCTTTATCTAAGAAAGCCTCTACTACTGTACCTACAGCACGTTTTTCTGGATTGGCCTTTAATTCTAAAAGCTCTGCTTCTAGCAAGACTTTTTCTAAAAGCTCTTTAATACCCAATCCTGTTTTAGCAGAAATATCGTGGGATTGTATCTTACCTCCCCAGTCTTCTACCAATAAATTCATCTGAGCCAGCCCTTCTTTAATCTTGTCTGGATTGGCAGCAGGTCTATCTATTTTGTTTATTGCAAATATAATGGGGACACCAGCAGCTTGTGCATGGCTAATAGCCTCTTTTGTTTGCGGCATAATGTCGTCGTCCGCAGCAACTACTATAATAGCAATATCTGTTACCTGAGCACCACGAGCACGCATGGCCGTAAAGGCTTCGTGACCAGGGGTATCTAAGAAGGCGATTTTTTGACCTCCGTCTAAAGTCACTCCATAGGCACCAATATGCTGGGTAATTCCACCACTCTCTCCTGCAATAACATTCTCTTTTCTAATATAATCTAACAGGGAAGTTTTACCGTGATCTACGTGACCCATTACCGTTACAATTGGCGCTCTTGTCACCAAATCTTCTGCAGCGTCTTCTACCTCAACAATTGCTTCTTCAATATCTGCCGTGACAAATTCCACCTGATACCCAAATTCGTCTGCAACAATAGATAATGTCTCTGCATCTAGACGCTGGTTCATGGTCACCATGATTCCAAGAGACATACAGGCAGAAATAATTTGCGTGGTAGACACATCCATCATAGTAGCTACTTCATTTGCCGTAACAAACTCAGTCACTTTTAAGATTTTGCTTTCCAATTCTTGCTGTTCTAAGTCTTTTTCCGTCTGCTCTCTGTGAGAATCACGTTTGTCTCGACGGTACTTAGCCCCTTTTCCTTTCTTAGATTTCCCTTGTAATTTCTCTAGGGTTTCTCGTACTTGCTTTTGTACTTCTTCTTCTGTAGGCTCTACCTTAGGGGCAGTACTTAAGCGTTGCCCAGCGGCTGCTTTGCCTCTAGGCCCCGTTCCTCTTTGTCTCGGAGCGGCTGCGGCTGCGGCTGCACCAGGACCTCCAGAAGGAGATACTATTCTTTTGCGTCTTTTCTTGTTGTCGTCATTGTTAGAAGAAGCCACTGGTTTCTTCTTAGGCTTATTAAATTGTGACAAATCTATTTTGTCGCCCATAATTTTGGGCCCACTCAATTTCTTATACTGCGTGGCAATAGATCCTGTGGACTGTTCCGCTTCTGCTAATGGCTGAGCTGCTGGAGTGGTCTCTGTAGCCGCTGGAGATACCTCTTTAGCTACTGGAACTTTAAGCGTTTCCTCTTTTATTTCTGCCTCAGCCTTGGCCGGTAAAACGGCCTCTTTTTGAGGCATTTCTGCAAGCGGGGCTTTTTCTATTGCTTTGGCTGCTGGCGCAGCCGATACTATTTTAAGTCCAGTAGCTTTAGGTGCTGCTGCCTTAATTACTTCTTGCTTTGGTGCTGCTTTAGGGGCTGCTTCTTTAGGAGCAGCAACTGCTTCTTTTACTGCTTCTGGTGCAGGCACATCTTTTTTAGTTGGAGTATCCAGGTCAATCTTACCCAAGGTCGTTGTTCCGGAAAGTGTTCCTTTTGCTTTAACCACCTCATTGGCTCTAGCCTCTCTGGCCAAACGCTTGTCTTCTTGCTCTTTTTCAAGCTCTACCCTAATAGCTTCCTTTTCTTTTCTCTTTTCTTCACCCACTTCCTTAGAAGCAACTTTCTTGCTCTTATCCGTTTGGAACTGATCTAAAAGAACCTGATGCACTTCTTCTGATATTTTAGTGGTAGGCCTTGCCTCAATAGCATGCCCATTAGCCGCTAGGTAGTCTACCGCTCTATCCAGTGAAATGTTTAATTCTCTTAGGACTTTATTAAGCCTAATGGTTGCATTCTCTGCCATAAAAAAAATTTGTGCTTACTAGTATTTTTCTGCTAATATAAATAATGAAATAGGTTCAAGGATGAAATCCTTTAATTATTTGTGTATTATCTTACTGCTTAACCTTCTAATTCTTCTTTAAGAATTCTAACAACATCTAAAATTGTTTCCTCTTCTAGATCTGTTCTCTTTGCCAGATCTTCTACATCTAGCTCTAATACCGCTCTCGCTGTATCCAAACCGATCTTAGACAATTCAGCAATAATCCATGCCTCTATTTCATCTGAGAATTCTGTCAATTCAACATCTTCCTCTACCCCTTCTCTAAATACGTCTATTTCATAACCAGTCAATTGACCCGCCAATCTAATGTTGTGTCCCCCACGACCAATAGCCTTAGAAACTTCTTCTGGCTTAAGGTACACTTGGGCAGTCATTTTTTCGTCGTCTAATTTTACAGAAGAGACCCTAGCTGGACTCAAAGCCCTTGTCACTAATAAGGTAGGGTTATTTGTCCAGTTAATCACGTCTATGTTCTCGTTGCCCAATTCTTTGACTATTCCGTGAATTCTAGATCCTTTCATACCCACACAGGCACCTACTGGATCTATACGATCGTCGTAAGAATCTACGGCTACTTTGGCCTTTTCTCCAGGGATACGAACCGCCTTTTTAATGGTGATTAAACCATCAAAAACTTCTGGAATTTCTTGAAAGAACAATTGCTCTAAAAACAGCGGAGAAGTCCTACTCATAATAATGGAAGGCTTGTTTCCTTTTAATTCTACACTTTCAATAATACCCCTAACATTGTCTCCTTTTCTAAAGAAATCTGCTGGAATTTGCTTGTCTTTCGGAAGGATAATTTCGTTTCCTTCGTCATCTAAAAGAATAATAGCCTGGTGTCTAATATGGTGCACCTCAGCGGTGTATATCTCTCCCTCTAAATCCTTAAATTGCTTGTAGATCGTGGTATTGTCATGCTCATGGATTTTGGCTATTAAATTTTGACGCAATGCCAAAATAGCCCTTCTACCCAAGTCAATTAACTTTACCTCTTCAGAAACATCTTCCCCTACTTCAAAATCCGGCTCAATCTTTCTAGCTTCAGTGATAGATATCTCCTCATTAGGGTCCATCACATCTATATCTTCTACTACTACTCTGTTTCTCCAAATCTCTAAATCCCCTTTGTCCGGGTTAATGATAATATCAAAATTATCATCTGATCCAAATTTCTTTTTTAAGGCACTCCTAAAAACCTCTTCTAAAATGGCCATTAGGGTTACTCTGTCAATAAACTTGTCATCTTTAAATTCTGAGAAAGATTCAATAAGTGCAATATTTTCCATCTTGCTATCTATTAAAATTTAAGGTTCACTTTTGCTTCTTTAATATCTGTAAAAGCAATTTCTTGTTCTTTAGTCACGGTTACTTTTCCTTTGCCTATTGGCTTGGGTTCTCTAGCTTTCCACTGCAATACTATGCCGTGGTCTAGAATTTGGATTAAATTCCCTTCTACCACTTCATTTTCGGTACGAACTGTTAAAGATCGCTGAAGGTTTTTTTTGTACTGTCTGGGCATTACCAAAGGAGTTGTAGCTCCTGCAGAGGCCACATCCAATCCAAAATCAATGGTCTCTTTATCTAAATTATGCTCAATAGCCCTACTTACATTCATGCAATCTTGAAGTGTCACACCAGTATCTCCATCTAAAACCACGGAGATTTTCTTGTCTGTTGTAACTTTAAAATCTATTAAAAATAGTAATGGATTTTCTTCCAACGCTGCATCTAATAAGGTCCTTACTTCTTTTTCGAACATAGATTTATGGGTAATAAAAGAGGGGACTTTTGGTCCCCTCTTATTCCTTTATCATTTAATCGCCACAAATATACAATATTTTAGGCATAATACAATAAAAAACCCAAAGCGAAAACTTTGGGTTTTTTTGTTGGTCTACAAGGACTCGAACCTTGAACGACTGTACCAAAAACAGCTGTGTTACCAATTACACCATAGACCACTACCGTATAAGAGGCTGCAAATTTAAAACAAAGTTTGTATTATCAAAACAAAACTTTTCTTTTTTTTCCAAAGACATTCGTCAGATGGCAATTTTCCGTTGCACACAGGCTTAAAAAGTGATTTTTTAGGGACCTAAAAGCTGTTAAAGCTTTCAAAATTTAAAGCCCGCATAAACATATTAATTAGTAATTTCGCTCTATTACAAAAAACAAACACATGTTTTCAAAAGATTTTGACCTTTGGGACCGCCGTTTAGGATGGGTGGTTTTCTTTATAGCTTTGATCACTTATGCCCTCACTGTTGAACCTACGGGTAGCTTCTGGGATGCAGGGGAATACATAGCGACTTCAGCCAAACTTCAAATTGGGCATCCGCCAGGGGCGCCATTGCTTCAGATGATTGGGGCATTCTTTGCCATGTTTGCTTTGGAGCCTACAGAAATTGCCAGAATGGTCAATTATGTATCTGGTGTCTCTTCTGCATTCACCATTTTATTCATGTTTTGGACCACTACCAATTTACTTAGAAAATTGGTTGGAAAAACAACTGAATTGTCCAATTCACAAGCCATAGCTATTTTAGGAAGTGGGCTTGTTGGATCATTGGCATTTGCCTATTCTGACAGTTTTTGGTTTAATGCCGTTGAGACGGAAGTTTACGCCATGGCCAGTTTAATCATGGCATTATTGCTTTGGATGGGTTTAAAATGGACCGACAACTTGAATACAGACAGAGGAGATAAATGGCTTGTACTGATCTCTTTTATAGTGGGACTTACTTTTGGGATTCAATTCATGGGCTTTCTAGCCATTCCTTCTATAGGTTTACTTTATTACTTTAAAAAATACAAAACCACCACCGTAAAAAACTTTCTATTGGCCAATATCGCTGTAGTTGGCTTGTTAATGCTGGTCTATAAATTCTCTCTAACCTATGTACTAAAAGCGTTTGGTTGGTCTGAAGTGTTTTTTGTAAACAATTTTGGATTGCCTTTTAATTCTGGCTCCATCATAATGGCTGGAGTATTTGTGGGTGCTTTTTATTACGCTTTAAAGTTTACAAGATCAAAGCAAATGGTCGCTGCCAATACCATAGTGCTTTCTTTAATGTTTCTGATTTTAGGCTTTTCTTCTTGGCTTATGCTACCCATTAGGGCAAACGCTGGGGTGGTCATTAATGAGAATGATCCTTCAGACGCTCGTTCCCTATTGGCTTATTACAACAGAGAACAATACCCGGGTGTAGACAGTCCAGTCTATGGCGCTTACTACTCCAACGCATTTAGTACTGCAAGTATTGAAAAAGACGACAAACCTAAATATGAAAAAGATTACGCCACAGGGAAATATGTGATAGTGAATCATTTTCAAGGAGCGCTACAAGGATCAGACCCTGCACATGAGGGCTTATTACCCAGGATGTGGAGCGAACAAAACGCTGAAAATTATATGCGCTATTTTGGACCGCTGAAATTTAGTATTAAAAGAGATTATTTAGGCAATAAAGAATTGACCTCTACCGTGGGGCAATTTAAAAATGGCTTAGAAAAAGGAGAGATTGATGTAGAACAATACATTTCTTTTTTAAGAGAATTTAGAGACTATATAGACGTTATTCCACCGACCCTAATGGATAATATTAATTATATGTTTTCTTTCCAATTCAATTATATGTATTGGCGTTATTTTATGTGGAATTTCACAGGAAAACAAGACGACATACAGGGACGTTATGACAATCACGGGAACTGGCTTAGTGGCATTTCTTTTATAGACAGTCCTAGATTGGGAAGCCAAGAGAATTTACCTGCTGATCTTTTAAACAATAAGGGAAGAAATACCTATTTTTTCCTGCCTTTACTGCTGGGCATTATTGGCATACTGTTCCAGCTTAAAAAAGACAAAAAACAATTTTGGACCTTGTTTGTGTTCTTTATGTTTACAGGTCTGGCCATACAATTTTACACCAACCCTTCTATTTTTCAACCCAGAGAGCGCGACTACTCGCTGGTAGGCTCATTTTATATTTTTGCCCTTTGGATTGGTTTAGGGGTGTACGGGCTGTTTAACGAATTATCTTCGTTCACTAAAAAGGCCTGGCTTTCCCCAGCCGTGGTTGGATTGTGTTTTTTAGCGGTACCTGCGCTTATGGGATTCCAAAACTGGGACGACCACGATAGGTCTAACAGAAAAACGGCACAGAGTTCGGCCAAAGCTTATCTGAACTCTACCCAAAAAGATAGTGGTGCCATATTATTTACCATTGGAGACAACGACACTTTTCCACTCTGGTACGCCCAAGAAATTGAGGGATACAGAACAGATGTTAGGGTCATTAACACCAGCCTTTTTGCAACAGATTGGTATATAGATCAAATGAAGAGAAAGGCATATGAAAGTGATCCCATACCTTCTCAACTCACTCACGATCTGTACCACTATGGCAATAGAGATGCCATTTATTTCCAAGAAGTAACAGACAAACGATGGGACATTAAGGACTTTTTAAATTGGGTGGGCAGCGACAAGCCCCAAACAAAATTTAAATACCTCTTAGGAGCACAAGGTGCAGACTTGAGTCAGTACTCTGAAAGCAACCTAGATATTGTGTACTACCCAACAAATAAAATCAGGGTTCCTGTAAACAAAGAAAATGTATTGGCCAGTGGCCTGGTGAAAGACAAAGACAGCGCCTTAATTGTAGATTATATAGACATTGACCTGCCTAAATCTGCCCTACCAAAAAACAGGTTACTCATGCTGGATCTTTTGGCCAATAATGATTGGAAAAGGCCCCTCTACTTTTCAGGAGGAAGTTTTGAAGCTGGAGAGTATTTGTGGATGAAAGACTACCTCCAATTAGATGGTTTGGCCTATAAATTGGTCCCTATTAAAACCAAATACGAAAGTGTTTTTGAAATGGGTAGAATAGACACTGAGACCATGACAGACATAGTGAAAAGTTGGGAATGGGGAAATTCAGGTGATCCAGAAGTTTATATTGACACCCAAACAAGGGTGCAAGGATTGTCTTTTAGAAGCAACCTTGCCAGACTAACAGAAACCCTGATTGGAGAAAATAAATTGAGTGAGGCTAAAGAGATTTTAGATATTGGCATGAAAAACATGCCTCTAAAAGGTTTTGATTACTACAACTTTGTGGTCCCATTTATTGAGGGTTATTACGCTGTAGGAGCCCCCGAAGAAGCGAGGGGTATTTTTCAAGAGCTCAAAAATATTTACCAAGACCACTTGAATTATTATGCGGCAATGGATATTACTGATCAGTATAACAGCATTCAAAATATTATTGAAAACTTGGAGGGTTACCGAAGGATCTTAGACGTGTTGTCCATAGGAGACAGTCCTGAAATTACCCAAGAAGAAAGGCTTGAATTTGAGGTATTTATGGACAAGTTCTCTCATTTCTACGAGGGAGCTGAAGAAGAAAATAACCGCTTTGAAGCAGCGCATTCCAACGAAACCATTCTATTAGATAGTTTGCTAGAATAGCACCGTATTAGTCCACTAAAATTGTGAGGGATTTAGGCGTATTCTTCTATAATACCCATAAGGGTTACAGCATCTTGTTCTCCGCTTTGGCGCCAAACCATCTCACCACCTTTGTACACCATTAGTGTAGGCAATGTAGTGACCCTTAAAGCGGCTGCTAAATCTTTGTTTTTGTCTGCATCTATTTTAATGACCTTTCCTTTGTCTCCAATAGCAGCAGCAACACTTCTAAGCACGTCGTGCATAGACTGTGAAGACGCATCCCAATCTGCATAAAAATCTATAAGGACTGGAACATTTAAGTCTATTAATTCGCCAAATTTTGACATAGCATTTATTTATAATACAATCAAATGTAATAAAAAAACCTAAAACACCACTTAAACCGACTTTTTTAGGGTAATCACCGTGATTTCTGGCCATATACCTACCCTTCCAGGGTAGCCCAAGAACCCAAAGCCCCTATTGACATTAATGTATTGGCCCAGCTCTTTGTATATTCCTGCCCATTGCTTGTACCGCCATTTTACAGGACTCCATTTAATCCATCCTGGAATTTCAATCCCAAATTGCATTCCATGGGTATGACCGCTCAAGGTTAAATGAAAATGCTGTGCATGAGGAATGACCTCTGCCTCCCAATGGGAAGGGTCGTGTGACAACAATATCTTAAAATCGTTTTCTTTAATCTCAGCAATAGCCTTATTGAGGTCTCCCGCTTTCTTAAAGCCTCCTTTTCCCCAATTCTCCACCCCTACAATGGCTATTTTCTCTCCATTTCTCTCAATGTATTTGTGCTCATTCAAAAGGAGCTTAAAGCCCATTTCTTGCTGAATTTCTTTGAGCCTATTTAGATTGGCCTCCTTAGCTTCTGGAGAAGTCCAGGAAACATAGTCTCCATAATCATGATTCCCCAATACAGAAAATACCCCGTCTTTGGCTTTCAACTTTGAAAAAGCAGACATCCATGGTTCCATCTCACTGGCCGTATTATTGACAAGATCTCCTGTAAAAAAAAGAACGTCTGATTGCTGTTGGTTAATCAGATCAATTCCGTAAGCTATTTTTTCTGCATTGTCAAAACTACCCGAGTGAATATCTGAAATTTGGCTGATCTTGTAGCCGTCAAAAGCCTCAGGTAAATCTTCAAAAGTAAGGACGTATTCCAGTACCTTGTAACGGTATTTTCCTCGGAACATTCCATAAAGTAAGGCCCCAAAAGGTAGGGCGGCAATACCCAAGGCTAAGGCACTAATAAAACGTCTTCTCGAAGGAATAACCACAGCTCGCTCCCAATGAAATAACTTCACTATTCCAGCCCACATAAATCTAAAAATATCTTCAAATAGTAAAAAAATAACTACTGCGATACTAAATAAAAACCAACTACCCACTAACCCCATTGCATAGGACTTATAAGGATTCGACACCCTAAATTCCACGGGGGAAAAAGCAAAATGGAAGAGAAAAAATGCGAGTACTAAAAGGGCAGAAATAACATAGAAACCTGAGAACAAAGGGCTTTTAAAGACGGTTTTAAAGGCATAATAGCAGTACCAGGCAAAACCCACATAAAAAAGCACAAAAAACAACCAACGCATATTTTTTTTTAAACAAAGATAAGACTTTAGTAAGGACTATTGATTAGGGACAATACGTCTTTAACCCGATTTTCTTGGGTGGTAAATCTATGGGTGTCTGACAGTAGCGAAGCACTATACATAGACACTTTGGGCGAATGATCCAACACTTTTTCTGTAGCCACACCAGACATATGAATGGCTTTAAAGCCCGCTTTCTTAAAAATAAGGGCATTTTGAGCAGTCACACCACTTCCGGGCATAATTTCTACCCCAGTATTCATTGCTTTTAAATCTTTTAATTGATCCAAACCGTCTAAGGCTTTTGAAGCAGCTCCGGAAGTTAGTACTGTATGAACTCCTATTTCAGATAATTTCAAGAGCGTTTCTTTTGGGTCTAACACCCAGTCAAAAGCCCTGTGAAAAGTAAATTTCATTCCAGAGGCTGCTGCAACCAAAGCAGCGGTCCTGGCCACATCTAAACTACCCTCTGCTGCTAAAATTCCTGAAACAACACCTTCAAAACCCAGTTCCTTGCATTTCGCTATGTCTTCCAGCATACTATTAAACTCTCCCGATGTGTAAGAAAAATCGCCTCCCCTTGGACGAATCAAAACCCTAGTGGGCAGTGAAATAATTTTAGTATACTCTTTTAGGAGGCCTATGGAAGGTGTAAGCCCACCAAGCGCCAAGCCAGTACAAAACTCAATTCTGTGAGCACCTGCACTTTGGGCAGCTAAAGCTGAGTCTAACGAGTTACAACAAACTTCTAAAATCATAATTGATACAAATATAAGCGAAACGTTTCCATTAAAATCTGTATTTTTAAATCCACAAATAAAACGAAATGAGATACCTATATATTGTATTGGGATGTGCCGCATTTATTGGCCTAATAAAATATTGGATTTCTATGGTAGACCGCATTATTCTATGGATAGAGCGTTTGTGGTCCAAATTGTTTCGTTCCTAAACCAACCGACCAAATGCAAAGAAGAAAATTCCTCCAAGCTGCAGGACTGAGTGCAACAGCACTAGTCGCCCAGCCGCTACTAGCCAAAGAAAGCAAGAAAAGCACCAAACGCAGTGATGCAATAAAACCGCTGACCATCTGTACTTGGAACTTTCACCGCGCAACTGCTAAGTCATGGGAAGTAATCTCTAATGGGGGTACTGCTTTAGATGCAGTAGAACAAGGGGTCATGGTAGAAGAGTCCGATTTATCTAATCAGACCGTTGGAAAAGGCGGAAGACCAGACAGGGATGGAGAAGTAACTCTAGACGCTTGTATTATGGATGCCGAGGGAAACTGCGGATCAGTGGTCTATTTACAAAATATTGCCCACCCTATCAATGTGGCTAGAAAGGTAATGGAAGAAACGCCCCACGTGATGTTAGCTGGGAAGGGAGCCGAACAGTTCGCCTATGAAATGGGTTTTAAAAAAGACAATTTACTCACGCCCCAATCAAAAGCTGAATGGGAAACTTGGAAAATAACCTCCCAATACAAACCCATTATAAATATTGAAAATCACGACACTATAGGCATGCTGGCCATAGACAAAAACGGAGACCTCTCTGGCGCTTGTACTACATCCGGTATGGCTTACAAAATGGCTGGTCGTGTTGGTGATTCCCCCATTATTGGCGCCGGACTATTTGTAGACAATGAAATAGGTGCTGCAACTGCTACTGGGGTGGGAGAAGAAGTGGTAAAATCAGTGGGTAGTTTTTTAATCGTAGAACTCATGAGACAAGGGTTTAGCCCTCAAAAAGCCTGTGAAGAAGCGGTGGGCCGCATTGTGAAAAAAAATCCTGAATACGCCAACTTTCAAGTGGGCTTTATCGCTTTAAACAAAGCGGGAGAAACGGGCGCATTCTGTATTCAACCAGGATTCTCTTATAGTTATTACGACCATTTTGGCCAAGAAAACAGACCGGCTACTTCTTATATTTAATGTATCATTGTGTGCGTAAAAACGCACCCTAAAATGGACTTTAACATAGAGTCCTCAATAATTTTTTTAGAATGTCCAAAAAAAGACTTTTCCTCTTAGACGCCTATGCTTTAATATTTAGAGGCTATTACGCACTGATTAAAAATCCAAGAATTAACTCTAAAGGGGAAGACACCTCTGCCATCATGGGGTTCATGAATTCTTTATTCGATGTAATTAAAAGAGAGCAACCAGACCATTTAGCGGTATGCTTTGACAAAGGCGGCAGTAGTGAACGCACCGAGTTATTTCCAGCATACAAAGCCAATAGATTAGAGACGCCAGATGCTATTAGACTCGCAGTGCCTTATATTCAAGAAATTCTAAGGGCCATGCACATCCCAGTTGTCGTTTTAGAAGGCTTAGAAGCAGACGACATTATTGGTACGCTAGCCAAACAGGCAGAAAAAGAAGACTACCAGGTCTTTATGGTCACCCCGGACAAAGACTTTGGTCAATTGGTGTCTGAAAATATTTTCATGTATCGTCCCGCAAGGATGGGGAATGGAATTGAAATTTGGGGGATTCCTGAGATTCAAAAAAGATTTGGTGTAGAAAGGCCTGAACAAGTCATAGACTATTTAGGCATGATGGGAGACGCCAGTGACAATATACCAGGACTTCCAGGCGTAGGAGAAAAAACAGCCAAAAAGTTTTTGGCAGATTTTGGAAGCATGGAAAACCTTTTGGCCAACACAGATCAGCTCAAAGGGAAAATGAAAGAAAAAGTTTCTGAAAACGCTGCACTCGGTTTACTGTCAAAAAAATTAGCCACCATTAATATTCATTGTGACGTTACTTTTAATGCAGCCGCTTATGAGCTCTCCACACCAGATAGCGAAAAGGTTCAGGCCATTTTTGAGAAACTGGAATTTAGAAGGCTTACGGAGCAATTTCTTAGGTTGTTTTTCGCACCCAAAGAAACCCCAAACAATCCAGAGGCCAACAGTCAGAAAAAGGCAGAAGCTACTAGCGCTGGAAGTGGGCAATTTGGGCTTTTTGACACCGCTGAGAACAGCACAGATGGCGTACAAATATTCAGCTCAAGAAAAACCATAAATGAAGTTTCCCACCACTATCAATTGGTAAGCCCAGGACTGGGCATGAAACTATTTACCCAAAAACTATTGCAACAACCTCAGGTGTGTTTTGACACAGAAACAACCAGCCTAGATCCTTTAGAAGCGAACCTTGTTGGTCTGGCATTTAGCTGGGAGGCCCATAAAGGATTCTACATATCCCTTCCTGAAGACCAGGAGGAAACAAGTGAAATCTTATCTGAACTCAAAGCATTTTTCCAGCACGAAGGCATTGAAAAGGTAGGGCAAAATCTAAAATATGACCTTAAGGTACTCCACCGTTATGGCATTGAAGTAAAAGGCCCTTGTTTTGACACTATGTTGGCCCATTACCTCATCAATCCAGACATGAGACACAACCTAAGCGTTCTGAGCGAAACTTACTTAAACTACACGCCCATAGCTATTGAGACGTTAATAGGAAAAGGAAAACAAAAAATAAGTATGAGAGAAGTGGCGCTTGATCAGCAAGTAGCCTATGCGGTAGAAGACGCAGACCTTTGCTTTCAGTTGGCACAACAATTCAAAACAGAATTGGCGGCTGCAGGAAATGAGTCTCTTTTCGTAGACATGGAGGCACCCTTGTTAAGGGTATTGGCGGGTATGGAATTAGAAGGCATTAACCTAGATGTGGCCTTTCTAAACGAACTATCTGTAACCTTAGACAAGGATATTCTCCAATTAGAAAAAGACATTTATGAGGCCGCAGGAGAAACCTTTAATATTGCTTCTCCAAAACAATTGGGCGACATTCTTTTTGGAAAAATGCAGTTGGTAGAAAAACCAAAAAAAACCAAGACAGGGCAATACTCTACCGCAGAAGATGTACTGTCTTATTTGGCCAAAGAACACAAAATAATTGCCGATATTTTAGCATACAGAGGGCTTGCTAAGCTGAAAAGCACCTATGTAGACGCACTACCGCTCCAAGTGTCTGCTCAAACAGGAAGGGTACACACAGACTATATGCAAACGGTAGCCGCAACGGGAAGATTGAGCAGCAACAATCCAAATTTACAGAACATTCCTATCAGAACAGAAAGGGGAAAACAGATCAGAAAAGCCTTTATTCCAAGAGATCAAGAGCACCTATTATTGGCAGCAGATTACTCTCAAATAGAATTAAGGATCATAGCGGCACTCAGTGAAGAAGACAATATGATCGCTGCCTTTAAAGAAGGCGCAGACATACATGCTGCCACTGCAGCAAAAGTATTTAATGTGCCTCTAGAATCCGTAAGTAGGGAGCAGCGAAGCCATGCCAAAACCGTTAATTTTGGTATTATCTATGGTGTATCTGCCTTTGGACTCAGCAACCAAACAGATTTGAGCAGGGCAGAATCAAAAGCACTCATAGACACCTATTACGAAAGTTATCCAAAGCTCAAGGCCTATATGAATAGTCAAGTAAATTTTGCCAGAGAAAATGGTTATGTGAAAACAGTATTAGGACGTAGAAGGTATTTAAAAGACATTAACGCCAACAATGCCATAGTAAGAGGTGCAGCAGAGCGAAATGCAGTGAATGCGCCTATTCAGGGAAGTGCCGCAGATATTATAAAGTTGGCTATGATAGCCGTTCAAAAGGCACTAGACGACCAAAAGTTACGAACAAAAATGCTTCTACAAGTACATGATGAATTGGTCTTTGATGTGTACAAACCAGAGCTAGAACAAGTCAAAGCACTTGTTAAATCTGCTATGGAAAACGCGTTTACGCTCACCGTCCCTTTAGACGTAGAATTAGGGGTAGGTGAAAACTGGCTAGAAGCCCACTAAAAAAGTGACCAAACACCGGCTAACTAAGTCACCGTTTATGGTAAATAATTTATCTGGCAAACCTGTAAGTAGCTTTAATTAAAAAAGTGTTTTCTAATTTTTGATTTAGGATCTGATCCCTAAGACTGAAACCCAATCCATCCATTGGATTGGCAAAACCTGTAGCCCCCTGTGACCAAACCAAAAACAGTTCAGATCCAGGAATATACTCCCAACGCATCACGAGATTAGACCTAAATTGAACAAAAGAAAAGTCAGGATCTGAAAACGAAAAATCGCTAGAACCGTCTCTATCCTGATCTACAAAGTAACTGCCATTTTCTTTTTTCAATTGCTGTGCGTCATAAAAAGCCACTCGGTCATCTAAGCGTTTGGCTGCAGCATTAGTCACATAATTAAAATCTGAATAGACGCCATTGGCAATAAAAGGCTGTCCGTAATACTGAATGGTTAAGTTTGGATTAATCGTATAATTCAAACGCATAGAAGTCACAAAAGACGTCTGGTCAATAGCCGCGGTAATATAATATGGAAGGCCATTGGCCAAACCTTGAGTGACGTACTGTGTTCTGGAAGGGTTTACCTCATACTCCAGCTCCAAAGACATATTCAAGGCATCTAAAGGCTGGTAGGTAAGATCTATGCCATATCGATCCAAAGAAAAATTATTATCCTGTGCCTGGCTCTTCACAAAACCAGCTCCAACAGCCAGTTTTTTACGATCGTCCGAACCCACAGAGAAAAACATAAAATTTTCCTCAGAAAAACGCCACCTGGGCCCTCCCCTTAAAAATGCATTGATATTAATCAGGGGCTTGTGGGTAAGGCCCATCTCAAAATTCCAGTTATTAATAGTATTAACTTCCCCCCTAAAATCATATTGAAGGCGGTTGTTATTTCCTTGAAAATCATAAGTACTGCTCTGAGAAAAACGAAGGGAGGCACTCCTGTACCATGAGGTAGGATCTAAAAATTGGGCCCTTAAATTCGCAAACTGCCTAATGAGGTCTGTTTCCCTTAAAAATCCCACATCGTTGAGTTCTAATTCAGGAGAACGCCAATTCCCCCCCATACTGTATTGCCAAAGACCCGCTCCTTTTCCAAAAACCAACTTACCCCCTGTCCCTGTCATACTGGTTTTAGTAGGATCTAAGCTAACATGCGTAGCGTCTGAACGCTGGAACATATGCACAATACTTTCCTGGGTTTCTTTAATGGCTTCTGGAGTGCCTTGCACCCTAGAACCAATCACATTCCCTTCTATGTAATAAGTACGGTCTTTCCATTGGTGCAAAAAATCAATTCCACCTGTATAGGCTGCTTTGTGTAAAGAAACTGCCAATGGATCTGATTGCCTGTTGGTGGCCGTAAAAATAGCCCCCAAGAAAGACATGCGGTTGTTAAAATCTTTCTGTGCACGCCCCACCAAATAATTGGTCATGGGCTCCACCAAAGTCTCTGTTCTTTGTCCATTGAGGTCGGATTGCGCATACATTCCACTAGTCACACTCTCTAAAAGACCCAAAGACCAACCGTTTTTAGTCTTACCAGAAAACTTAGCGGCCCCCAAAATAGTAGTATTGTTTGGCCTTTTAATATGGCCCCCTTCGGGCGCCGATGCCCCCAACTGTGGACTTCTGCCAATCCTTCTAGAATAGAACAAATTGTCGTTTCCGTTGGCAAACCTAAAATCAAAAATATTTTTATTCTCTACAAAAAATGGCCGCTGTTCTCTAAAAAAGATTTGAAAACCATCTAAGGCTATGGCCCCAGGATCTGCCTCCACCTGACCAAAATCTGGATTCACCGTAAGGTCTAAAGTCAGGTCATTGGTAATACCAATTTTGACATCTAAACCTACATTGAGCTTAGGATCCTTACCATCTCTGAAAGGATTGCCGCTTTGGGCCTGATAAGTGTCGTATTGGCCCACAGTAAAAGGTTGAATTTCCAACTGCCTTTGTGGTTCAATATCTATCAGCCCCCTTAGGGTGCCAAATTCACTGACCATCCCTGCAGCATTTTGTGGGATTCTATCCCAAGCAGAACGCTCTTGCGCTCTAAATAACATTCTGGAAAGCTGCAAACCCCAAAACTGTTCTTTGGCATTTCCAAATTTTAATTGACTGAAGGGAATCTTCATTTCTGCCGTCCAACCCAGCTCATCAATATGAGTGGCCACATACCAGATGGGGTTCCATGAGTCGTCCCAGTTGTTGCCATTTTCAGAGATAAACTCATCTCCTTTTACCCCTGCGGCAGTGACAGAAAAGGCAAAAGCAGTTCGCTTGTCTAAATAACTATCCAATATAAAAGCTACTCGGTCTCCCTGAAAGCCATCTCGCCTAGACAAACGCTTTTCTATTTTATCAGGTTCAGTGTCAAAACAACGCACCGCTACATAAAGGTATTTTGAATCGTAGGTAATTTTAAATTGTGTTTCTTGGGCTGGAGAAGTATTCTCATCAGGCATTTGTTCTATAAAATCTCCTGTCCATGGAACAATATCCCAAATAGATTCTTTAATAATACCATCAATACTAGGCGCTTCATTTTTTGGTAGGCGCTGAGTTGTATAGGTCTTCTGATCATATTTAGACGGCCTTAGCGTGTCAGAAACTGCAGTATCTTCCTGAGAATAGACAAAGAAATTAGTTACAAAAAAAAGAACAGTAAGGTATTTAAAGCGCATAAATATAGGGTGGAATAAGTGGCAAAAATACCTTGCTCAATTGTAACATGAGCCACTCACAGGAGTTTTAACATTTCCTTATGAGTTCAAAAAACAAAAAAAATGAACTTTATACGAAAATAATCAAAAAACAGCATTTGGAATTCAACTAATTAGTTGTACATTTGCAGCCCGATTATCGGGATTATAGTGTTTAATCAATAAAAATATTAGTGTGGACACATTAAGTTACAAAACTGTTTCAGCTAACAAAGCTACAGTTAACAAACAGTGGGTACTGGTAGATGCAGAAGGACAAACTTTAGGACGTTTGGCTTCTAAAATAGCTATTATGCTTAGAGGTAAAAACAAACCTAACTACACCCCTCACGTAGATTGCGGGGACAACGTTATAGTTATAAATGCGGAGAAAGTTACCATGACTGGTAATAAGATGCAGACTAAAACTTACATCAGACACACTGGTTATCCAGGAGGTCAGCGTTCTCTTACTGCTAGTGAATTACTAGCGAAAAAGCCTATTGGTCTTGTTGAGAAAGCAGTGAAAGGAATGTTGCCTAAAAACAAACTAGGTGCGGATCTTTACAGAAATTTAAAAGTATACGAAGGTACAGCGCACGGTCAAGAGGCGCAAAAACCTTTAGTAATAAACTTAGAATCATTTTAGCAATGGAAGTAATTCACAAAATAGGAAGAAGAAAAACAGCGGTTGCTCGTGTATACCTAACACCAGGAAACGGTAAAGTTACGATCAATAAAAGAGATCTAGAGAACTACTTTCCAACTGCTACCTTACAGTACAAAGTACAACAGCCTTTCGCCCTTACAGGAACAGAAGGAACTTATGACGTAAAAGTGAATGTGTATGGCGGTGGTATCACTGGTCAAGCTGAAGCAGTACGCTTAGGGATTTCTAGAGCGTTGTGTGATATTGACGTAGAGAACAGGTTAACACTTAAGCCAGAAGGTCTTTTAACAAGAGATCCAAGAATGGTAGAGCGTAAGAAATTCGGACAGAAGAAAGCCCGTAAGAAATTCCAATTCTCTAAACGTTAATCGTTTAAACTATAAAATTAAGGCCTTATTCGTAGGGCCTTTATATGTTCTTAAAAGTATCCTCCCATCTTGGGAGGTCTTTATTATAAATAAGTTGTTATCTGGATACACCAGAAACTAGTTTAGCATCTAAATGTTACGTAGTAGCATTGCTAATCCAACAGAAAGTAAACTAAGTAAAAATGGCAAACAAAATTGAAGTTAAAGACCTATTAGAGGCTGGGGTGCATTTCGGTCACCTTACAAGAAAATGGAATCCAAGCATGGCTCCTTACATCTACATGGAGCGTAATGGTATTCACGTAATTAACCTTTACAAAACTGCTGCAAAAATTGAAGAAGCTAACGAAGCATTAAAGAAAATTGCTGCCTCTGGTAGAAAAATTCTTTTCGTAGCGACTAAAAAACAAGCAAAAGACATCGTGGCTGAAAAAGCGGCTAATGTAAACATGCCTTACATCACAGAAAGATGGCCAGGCGGTATGTTAACCAACTTTATAACGATCCGTAAAGCTGTGAAGAAAATGGCTACAATTGATCGCATGAAAAAAGATGGTACCTTTTTAACCCTTTCTAAGAAAGAGCGTTTACAGGTAGATCGTTTAAGAGCAAAATTGGAGAAAAACTTAGGTTCTATATCTGACATGACTCGTTTGCCTGGTGCTTTATTTGTTGTAGACACCATGAGAGAGCATATTGCTGTGAAAGAAGCTTTAAAGCTTAACATTCCAATCTTTGCCATGGTAGACACCAACTCAGATCCAAAACAAATAGACTACGTGATCCCATCTAACGATGACGCGTCTAAATCTATCGAAGCAATTTTAGCCCATGTTACTGGTGCTGTTGCAGAAGGATTATCAGAAAGAAAATCAGAAAAAACTGCTGAAAAAGAAGGTGCCTCTGACGCACAAGAAGCAGCTCCAAAAGCTGAGGCAGCTCCAAAAGCTGAAGCAGCTCCAAAAGCTGAAGCAGCTCCAAAAGCTGAAGCAGCTCCAAAAGCTGAAGCAGCTCCAGCAGATGACTTAAACAGCAAGACTGTTGCTGAATTAAAAGAAATGGCTACTGCAAAAGGTGTAGAAGGTATTTCTAGTATGAAGAAAGCAGATTTAGTAGCTGCATTAAGTTAATATAAAGTAAATCAAAATAACATGGCAAATATTACTGCTGCAGAAGTAAACAAATTAAGACAAACTACCGGTGCCGGTATGATGGACTGTAAGAAAGCCTTAGTGGAAGCTGAGGGTAACTTTGATACAGCTATTGAAATATTACGCAAAAAAGGACAAAAAGTAGCTGCCAATAGAGCAGACAGAGATTCTAGTGAAGGTGCTGCAATTGCAGTGTTAAATTCAGACAATACACAAGGAGTTGCCATTTCTTTAAATTGCGAAACTGACTTCGTTGCTAAAAATGATTCTTTTGTAGCCTTGGCTACAGAATTGGCTTCTTTAGCCCTGAATTTTGACACCAAAGAAGCTTTCTTAGGAGCTGATTTCAAAGGAATGTCTGTTCAAGAAAAATTGACTGAGCAAACTGGTGTTATTGGTGAAAAAATAGAAATTGGCGGATTTGAGAAATTAAGTGCTGCATTCGTAGGAAGCTACATTCACGCAGGAAACAAAATTGCTACTTTAGTAGGTTTGTCTGCTGCACCAGCCGGAGCAGATGTGATCGCTAGAGATGTGGCTATGCAGGCTGCTGCAATGAATCCAGTTGCTTTAAATGAAAGTGGTGTAGACCAATCCATTATTGACAAAGAAATTGAAATTGCAAAAGACCAATTGCGTCAAGAAGGTAAACCAGAGGCTATGTTAGACAATATTGCCAAAGGAAAAATCACTAGATTTATGAAAGACAATACTTTAGTCAATCAAGAATTTATTAAAGATTCTAAAATGAGTGTAGCGCAGTATGTAAAAACTGCAGACGCAACTCTTGAAGTAGTTTCTTTTGCTCGTGTAGCATTAGGATAATCCCTACTCAAATAACATTAAAAAAACCCGCGTTCTTCGAACGCGGGTTTTTTTTTGAATGTCATTACACACATAATCGCTATGCCTAAATAAATTTGATTATTTTTGTGGAAAGAAATTCCCCTAAAAAATGCCATACAAAAGAATTTTACTGAAATTAAGCGGAGAAGCCCTCATGGGAGATAGGCAATACGGAATAGATCCAAAGCGTATTGCAGATTACGCTCAAGAGATCAAAGCGGTTGTAGAAAAGGGCATTGAAGTGGCCATTGTTATTGGCGGAGGTAATATTTTTAGAGGTTTGGCAGCAGCCAGCAACGGGATGGATCGGGTTCAAGGAGACCATATGGGTATGCTTGCCACTGTCATAAACGGACTGGCCTTACAAAGTGCTTTAGAAGAAATAGCCGTTCAAACACGCCTGCAATCTGCGATTCAGATTAATGAAGTAGCGGAGCCTTTTATTAGAAGACGCGCTATGAGACACCTAGAAAAAGGTCGTGTAGTTATTTTTGGTGGAGGTACTGGAAATCCATATTTCACCACAGATTCTGCAGCAGTGCTTAGGGCTATAGAGATAGAAGCAGACGTTATTATCAAAGGAACACGGGTAGATGGCATTTACACTGCAGACCCAGAAAAAGATGCTAATGCCACTAAATTTGACAATATTTCTTTTAATGAAGTACTGTCAAAAGGGCTGAAAGTAATGGACACCACTGCGTTTACTTTAAGTCAGGAAAATGAACTTCCTATCATTGTATTTGACATGAATAAGAAAGGAAACCTTTTAAAGATTGTTTCTGGAGAAGCTATAGGAACAGTAGTAAACTTATAAAAACATCGTTTTAAAGATGAATGAAGAAGTAGATTTTATATTAGACAGCGCTAAAGAAAACATGGACAGAGCCATGGCGCATTTAGAAAAATCATTTGCAAAAATCAGGGCTGGAAAAGCGAGTCCTATTATGCTCTCTACCGTTAAGGTAGATTATTATGGATCTCCAACGCCACTCTCACAAGTGGCCAATGTAAATACCACAGATGCGAGAACCATCTCGGTACAGCCTTGGGAAAAAAACATGCTTCAAGAAATTGAAAAAGCCATTACAAACGCCAATTTAGGATTTAACCCTATGAACAATGGCGACCTAATTATCATTAACGTGCCTCCTTTAACGGAAGAGCGTAGAAGGGATTTGGTCAAACAAGCCAAAGCAGAAGCGGAAGATGCTAAAATTGGGGTTAGAAACGCAAGACAAGAGGCCAACAAAGACATTAAAGGAACTGACTTACCAGAAGACACGGCAAAAGATGCTGAAGCATCTATTCAAGAGCTCACCAATCAGTACAGTAAAAAAATTGAAGAACTGCTCACTGTAAAAGAAGCAGAAATCATGAAGGTGTAAGGCCTTTATTAAAAAAACCTCATGATAGGATTTAGTACCCAAAACTTTTGGGCTACCACTGCTAGAATTATTCTTAGAAATAGGATCACTATCCTTATTGGGGTCTTTCTCTTCACTGTTTTTATGGCCATGCAATGGAAAAATATGCGTTTTTCCAATACAGAGGCCAACCTACTTCCAGACAACCACCCTGTAAACTTAGCTTATCAAGACTTTGTTTCACGCTTTGGAGAAGAGGGTAATATCATAGCCATTGCAGTAAAAGACAGCGCTTTATTTGAGCTTAATAATTTCAAAAAGTGGAATAGATTAAGCAAACAGTTGGCCGCATTCCCCGAGGTAATTGCCGTACTTTCCACAGACAACTTAAAATTATTAGAGCGTTCGAAAACGGCAGGTAAATTTATTTTTTCTCCCTTCAAAGGAAGCTTGGCACAGGATCAACAAAGCCTAAATAAACACCTAAAAGACCTTTATCAAAACCAGCCTTTTTATGACCAACTGCTCTTTAACAAAGAGACTGGCACACTCAGAACGTTGGTTTATTTAGACAAAGAGATCCTCAATACTTCTGTTAGAAAAGACTTTGTCCTTAAAGATCTGAAACAATTACTAGACAATTTCAGAGAAGACACCGGACTAGATGTTCGTATTTCAGGCATGCCTTATATCAGGACCATGAATGCCCAGAGTATTATTGATGAAATTGGACTCTTTATACTAGGCGCCTTAGCGGTTACTTCTATTATATTTTTCTTTTTTTTTAGAAGTGTTAGGGCCACGATTATTTCCATGGCAGTAGTTATTATTGGGGTTATGTGGTCTTTTGGTGTATTGGGATTACTTGAATATGAGATCACAGTACTCACCGCCTTAATTCCTCCATTAATTATTGTGATAGGAATTCCAAATTGTATTTTCCTAATCAATAAATACCAGCAAGAGGCTCAGAAACACGGAAACAAAGCACTCTCCTTACAGCGTGTCATTGCTAAAATTGGGAACGCTACCTTAATGACCAATGTTACAACCGCCTCTGGATTTGCTACTTTTATCATTACAGAGAGTACCCTTTTGAAAGAGTTTGGTATAGTGGCTTCTATAAATATCATTGGAATTTTCATTCTCTCCTTACTCATTATCCCTATTGTCTATTCATTCATGTCTATGCCCAAAGAAAAACATTTAAGGCACTTGAATAAAAAATGGATTGACGGTTTTGTGGGAAGTATGGAAAAGATTGTGAGAGAGCAGCGAATTACAGTATATATTGTGTCTATTCTTTTACTGATCACCAGCATCATTGGAATTTATCAGATCAAAACTTCTGGAAGTCCTATAGAAGACATGCCAAAAGACAAGGCTTTCTTTAAGGATATTCGCTTTTTCGAACAAGAGTTCAACGCTATTATGCCCATTGAAATTGTCATAGACACCAAAAGACCTAATGGGGTATTAAGGCCCAGCACCCTGGAACAAATGGACGCTTTAAGCCAGTTTATAGAGGAAACACCAGAGCTTTCAAAACCTATTTCTGTAGTGAATTTGGCCAAATACGCCAAACAAGCCTATTACAATAATTTACCTAAATATTACCAGCTTCCCACTTCCCAAGAGAGGGGCTTTATCTTGTCTGCAGCCCAAGGTGCGAATACCAACGAGGATTTACTCAAAAATTTTACAGATTCCAGGGGGCAAGTCGCCAGAATCTCTACAGCGATTAAAGATGTAAAAACCGATCAAATGGAACAGGTAGAACTGGATTTATTGGAGGAAATAGACAAACTATTCCCAAAAGATCGCTACAACGTATTGCTGACAGGAAAAGCACTGCTGTTTTTAAAAGGAACCAAGTACTTGATTAAAAACCTAATCATGTCATTGGCATTGGCCATTTTTCTCATCGCTCTATTCATGGCTTACCTTTTTAGGTCCTTTAGAATGATTGTGATTTCCCTTATTCCAAACTTACTTCCCCTACTGATTACTGCGGGAATGATGGGATTCATTGGGGTACCTATAAAACCCTCTACCATATTGGTATTTAGTATTGCCTTTGGGATATCTGTAGACGACACCATTCACTTTTTGGCCAAATACCGACAAGAACTCATTGCCAATAAATGGCGCATAAAACCTTCTGTTTACGCTGCTTTAAAAGAAACAGGCGTGAGTATGTTTTACACCTCCATTGTACTGTTTTTTGGATTTTCTGTATTTACAGTCTCTAGCTTTGGTGGAACAATAGCTTTGGGTGGACTCGTTTCTGCTACCTTGCTTTTTGCCATGCTGTCCAACCTAATTCTATTGCCTTCTCTTTTACTGTCTTTAGAAAAAAGTATTGCCAACAAGCAGACCTTTAAAAAACCTCAAATAGATATTTTACCAAAAGAAAGTGAAACTTAAGTGATTAAACTATCTTTGCGTTTTAACTGAATAGGAATACAAACAACCATGATTACACCGAGAATTAAATCTATTTTACAAGATGTAGCCCCGCTGACCACCTTAACTGTTCAAGGATGGGTAAGAAGTTTTAGAAGCAACCGTTTTATTGCCTTAAACGACGGGTCTTGCATGGAAAACCTACAATGTGTCATAGATTTTGACTCTTTACCAGAAGAAATATTAAAGAAAATTACGGTTGGTGCAGCTTTAAAAATTACTGGAACACTTCAAGAAAGTGAAGGCAAAGGGCAGCGCGTAGAAATACAAGCAACAGAGGTGGAAATTTTAGGAGTTTCAGATCCAGAAACTTATCCCATACAACCCAAAAAACACTCTTTGGAATTCCTGAGACAAAATGCACACTTAAGGGTTCGAACAAATACTTTTAGCGCCATTATGCGGGTGCGCTCTACACTGTCTTTTGCAGTGCACCAATACTTTAGGAGTCAAGATTTTAATTACGTACATACGCCTATTGTTACAGGTTCAGATGCAGAGGGTGCAGGAGAAATGTTCCGCGTAAGCACCTTAGATCCCAAAAACCCACCGCTGGATTCCAATGGTGCAATAGACTATCGTGAGGATTTCTTTGGCAAAGAAACCAACCTAACTGTTTCAGGACAATTAGAGGCGGAAACCTACGCCATGGCGCTGGGTAAAGTATATACTTTTGGTCCTACCTTTAGAGCAGAAAACTCAAATACCTCTAGGCATTTAGCAGAATTTTGGATGATAGAACCAGAAATGGCTTTTTATGATTTAGACGCAAACATGGACCTAGCAGAGGACTTTATACAAAACGTGATTAAATATGTTTTAACACATTGCCAGGAAGACTTGGCATTTTTACAAGAAAGACTCCTGGACGAAGAAAAACAAAAGCCACAAAATGAACGCAGTGAAATGCCATTACTGGAAAAGTTAAAGTTTGTGGTAGACCAAAACTTTGTGAGGCTCAGCTATACTAAAGCCATTGAAATACTTCAAAATAGCACTCCCAATAAGAAAAAGAAATTTAAATATCCAATCACAGGATGGGGCGTAGACCTTCAGAGTGAACACGAACGCTACTTGGTAGAAAAGCACTTTAAATGTCCTGTGATTTTGTTTGATTACCCAGCAGATATTAAAGCCTTTTATATGCGCTTAAATGAAGACAAGAAGACCGTTAGGGCCATGGATATTTTATTTCCTGGTATTGGGGAGATTGTAGGAGGTTCTCAAAGAGAAGAACGTTTAGAGGTGCTAGAAGAAAGAATGTCTGCCATGGGTGTAGACCACAAAGAGCTCTGGTGGTACAAGGACTTGAGAAAATATGGGTCTGCAGTACATTCAGGTTTTGGATTAGGCTTTGAACGTTTGGTGCTTTTTACCACGGGTATGGGAAACATTAGAGATGTGATCCCTTTTCCAAGAACACCTCAGAACGCAGAATTTTAAGGACGGTCTATAATACTTTTTTGTAACTTAAGGTATTGAATCCTGTAGTATCTTATGCTTAAACAATACCTTCAATATAAACTTTCACAAAAGCTGTCTCCACAACAGATACAGCTTATGAAGCTCATACAATTGCCTACCCAGGCATTTGAGCAACGCCTAAGACAAGAACTAGAAGACAATCCAGCCTTGGAACCAGGTAAAGAAATTGTAGAGGACACTGAAGACATCTATGAAGACAATTACGAGGAAGATTTCAAAGAAGACAATGAACATATAGATGCAGAAGACATCAATATAGATGAATACCTCAGTGACGACGAGATCCCTGATTACAGAACGCAGACTAATAATTACTCGGAAGACCAAGATGACAAGGTCATTCCCTATGCAGCTGCAACAACTTTTTACCAACACTTATTGGCCCAACTACAGCAACAATTTATTGTAGAAGAAGATTGGGCCATTGCAGCATTTTTGATAGGAAGCATAGACGAAACAGGTTATATAAGAAGGCCAATACCAGACTTAGTAGACGATCTTGCCTTTACCGAAAACTTGTATACAGATGAAAGTCAAGTCAAAAAAGTGCTCAGAAGTGTCCAACAATTAGACCCAGCTGGAGTGGGCGCAACAAGCCTACAAGAATGTTTATTGCTGCAGTTAGAAAGAAAAACACCCACCAAAGCGATCCAGCTAGCACAGGATATATTGAAACGCTCTTTTGAGGCTTTTTCCAAGAAACACTATGACAAACTTATTTTAAAGCATAACATTTCTGAAAACGACTTAAAAGAAGCCTTACTGGCCATAGAAAAGCTTAATCCAAAACCCGGAAGTGCCTTTTCAGATGGCGCAAAAATCATCTCACATATTGTACCTGATTTTAGTTTAAAAATTGTAGATGGGGAATTAGAGCTTTTGCTCAACGGGAGAAACGCCCCTGAACTACATATTTCTAGGTCCTATAACAACATGCTGGCAGGATATAAAGAGACCAAACAAAAGACCAGCGCCCAAAAAGAAACCGTCAGTTTTATAAAGCAAAAATTAGATGCTGCAAAGTGGTTTATTGAAGCGATTAAACAACGCCAGCAAACCCTTTATCTCACCATGGGTGCAATAATAGACTTTCAAGAAGCGTACTTTTTGAGTGGCGATGAACGAAAACTCAAACCGATGATTTTAAAGGATATTGCAGACCTTATAGACATGGATATATCTACTGTATCTAGGGTAGCAAATAGCAAATACATAGACACCCCTTATGGAACAAAATTAGTCAAAAGCTACTTCTCTGAAGGAATGAAAAATGAAAAGGGAGAAGATGTTTCTACCAGAGAGATTAAAAAAATTGTGGAACAACTTATCAAAAAAGAAGATAAGAGAAAACCACTCACAGATGACAAGCTGGCTTTAATACTCAAAGAAAAGGGTTACCCCATAGCCAGAAGAACTGTCGCAAAATACCGAGAGCAATTAGAGCTTCCTGTGGCTCGGCTGAGAAAAGAAATCTAATAAAAAAAGCCCGCACAATGTGCGGGCTTTTTTTATGAATTAGCTAACTATTATTGTAAGTTTCTAAAAGCGTCACCATCGTAAGTGGTGTAATTTACTTTAAGTGCATTTACTTTTCTGAGTTCTAACTTAATGTCAGATATAATACCCATATTGGCATTCTTATCTACTTTAAGCGCAGTAGTCAATACATTTTGTAATTCCTGAGGCTTCTTAGCACGCTCAGATAAAATGTAATCTCCTACATCAGTAGCATTGGCAAACTTATCATTCAATTGAATCTTAGTTTCTGTTCCAAAAACTTTCTGGTACTCCTGCGTTGGGGCTCCAGCATAGATATAAATAATTCTGTCCTTTTTTTCTAACTTCTTTATCTCGTTAGCGTTTGGAAGAATATTATCTACTTTTAAAGAACTGTCTTTCATTACGGTTACCGTCATGAAAAAGAACAAAAGCATAAATACAATATCTGGTAAGGAAGCTGTAGATACCGCTGGTAACTCACCGTCTTTCTTTTTACTGAACTTAGACATATCTAATGTGTTTTGCTTTGTTATTAATTATTTGACGTTTCCGCTTCAGAGAACTTCTGAGGAAATAAATCTTGAATATTCTTCACTTTCTCCTTGAGATCATCCTTTAAACTCTCTGCCGTTTCCGGGTTTAAGTAAGCCGCTTCCATAGCAGTAAAGTCACGTTTGTACAAACGCTGTGCTTCCCTGTTTCTAAGGTCGTTATAGGCACCTACAATTTCGTTTTGAACGGTAATGTAAGTTCCATAAGGGGTTTCTCTGTCGTTCTTTAAAGATATAATAGCCTTTGAAGGATTGTCTGAAGAAGAAGTGTTTCTTGCTCCCTGGCAGTAGTTACAGTAGTCTGGTGTGCCCGAAGGAGCACCTCCGTTGTCTAGAAAAGACATGGCTTTTTCTCTCAACTGAGATACTTCTACCAACTCTTCGTCTGCAAACAACTGTCCGTTTTTATTGATAATTACTTCAAAGATATTTTTCTGTTTAATGACCACATCCGTTTCTGGCGGCTCAATGGGTGGCAACATTCTGTCCAAACCTGCATCTGTTTCAATAGTAGTAGTTACTAAGAAAAAGATAAGCAGCAAGAAAGCGATGTCTGCCATAGACCCGGCATTAACTTCTGGTGGTGCTCCTCTTTTTGGCATACTTCAGTTATTTATTTAGTGAAAAATCTCTTTATTCCTGGGACTACCATTAAAGCGACTGCTATAACAGTTAATAAGAAAAACATATTTAATCCCATACCAATGTTTTTAACTGTGCCTTCCGTAGTTGGGTTACCGTTGTCTGCCATAGCAGCCAAATCAATATCCGTTCCAGAAGCAGCAATGTAAGAAACAAGCACTAAGGCCAAGAAACCACCAATTGAAAATAAGGCTTTCTTAACACTCTCTTTGGTTGAAAAAAGTTTTTTGAAGGCAAAGATGAAGCTAGAGATTACGGCTACTGCTAAAAGCAGGTAAGTAATCATAAACATCAACGACATTGATGTACTGTCTACCGCTTCAGAAGCGGGTGCATCTGAGCTGGGCAATTGGAACCATAAAATAGCGCCAATCAGTCCAAAAACGGCCAATGCAATTTTTAATATTTTGTGCATAATATTGCGTATTTATTGGTTCTTATTATTTTTTGTGGTCTACCAGCATGTCAATTAATGCGATAGAAGAATCTTCCATGTCATTTACAATACCATCAATTTTAGCGATAATGTAATTGTAAAAAATCTGTAAGATAATAGCCGTAATAAGACCGAATACAGTAGTTAAAAGTGCTACCTGAATATCTCCTGCAATAAGAGATGCACTCAAGTTACCCACCGCTGCAATTTTCTGGAAGGCCTGGATCATACCAATTACCGTTCCCATAAATCCAAGCATTGGTGCAATAGCGATAAACAAAGACAACCAAGAAACGTTTTTCTCTAATTGACCCATTTGAACACCACCGTAAGCAACAACCGCTTTCTCAGCAGATTCTACACTTTCCCCAGCCCTGTCTAATCCTTGGTAGAAAATAGAAGCAACAGGTCCTTTTGTATCTCTACATAATTCTTTGGCAGCATTTACACCACCTGATTTTAAAGCAGCCTCAACAGCTTCTTTTAATTTTGTTGTATTCGTTGTAGCCAAGTTTAAAAAGATAATTCTTTCAATTGCTACGGCTAATCCTAAGATTAAACAAAGCAATACAATCCCCATGAAGGAAGCACCCCCTTGGATAAATTGTTCCTTAAGAACTTGAGTGAAACCTTTTTCGGCAGCAGCTTCCTGAACTAGTGTTACTGCACTTGCTGTACTTGTACTTAATACAAATAACCCAGACATGGCTAGGATAGAGAATGATCTTTTCATTTTTTAAAAACTTAAATTTAGTTAGTTAATGGGTTAAAGATAAAAAAATTTTATAATTATTGAACGTAAAAATTCAAAGCAGAGAGGAAGGGATTCGAACCCTCGATACACTTTTGGTGTATACACGCTTTCCAGGCGTGCGCCTTCGACCGCTCGGCCACCTCTCTATTGATGTTTTTAGGCAGGGCAAATAACAAAAAAAATGCTAATTAATGAAATTCTAATCGTTAATTTTATTGCATTTCTCCCCTTAAAGAAGTTTCGAATATGGTCTTAAAGGATGCTTTCGAAACACCACTCCCTAGCATGTACATGAGCTTAGCCAAAGCAGCCTCGGTGCTAATATCCTTACCATTAAGTAGTTGTATGCGCTCTAGTGCTTTACTCGCCTCATAATGACCCATCAAAACACTCCCGCCTGAACACTGCGTTACATTAACAATAATCAAGCCATTTTGAATAGCCTCTGATAAAATAGCTATAAACCAGGCTGCTGTTGGCGCATTTCCAGCACCATAAGTTTCCAAAACTATGGCTTTTAAGCCTTCTGAAAACAATACAGACCGCACAAAAGAAGGCGAAATACCTGGAAATAATTTCAAAACACCCACGCTGTGGTCCATTTTTTTATGGAATTTTGTGTGCTTTCCTTTCTGAGGCTTTAATAATAATGACCTAGACACCTCTAAAGAAACACCTGAATGTGCAAGTGGCGCATAATTCAAAGACTCAAATGCTTCAAAATGTGCTGCATTAATTTTAGTAGTTCTATTGCCACGGTATAATTTGTATTCAAAATAGAGGCCTACTTCCTGTATTATCGCTTTCCCCTTGTCTTTTAGCGCAGCCAATTGAATGGAGGTGATTAAATTTTCTTTGGCATCTGTTCTCAAATCTCCAATAGGCAATTGGGATCCGGTAAAAATAATTGGTTTGGATAGGTTTTCACACATAAAACTTAGCGCCGCAGCGCTATAACTCATCGTATCACTCCCATGAAGAATCACAAAGCCATCAAAAGAAGCATAGTTGGTTTCGATAATGTCTACTATAGTGACCCACAAACTTGGGTCTATATCACTGGAATCAATAGGGGTTTCAAACGAAATACACTCCGTATCACAATCGAGTAGTTTCAGCTCAGGAATTTGCTCCGCAATAGCGTCAAAATTAAAGGCTTTTAGGGTCCCTGTTTCTGGATGTTTTACCATTCCTATAGTACCCCCAGTGTACAATAAAAGTATTTTTGATCTTGCCATAATAATCACACTATCTTGTTAAACGCCAAAAACAGTCTTTGAATTTTCTGTGGTAATAGCAGCAATGTCTTCTATGGTTTTCCCTGTAAGATCTGCTAATTTTTGTGCCACCAAAGGCAGGTAGGCAGACTCATTTCTTTTACCTCTGTAGGGGACTGGTGCCAGGTAAGGGGCATCGGTTTCTAAAACCAAATGAGACAAATCTACCTGATCTATAAAACGATCTAATCCGCCATTTTTAAAGGTAAGCACCCCACCTATCCCAAGTTTCATTCCAAGGGAAATGGCCTTGTTAGCCTGTGAAAGGTCTCCAGAAAAACAGTGGAAAATTCCTCTTAGCAAAGGACCTCTATGGGCCTCCAATACTTCAAAAACTTCATCAAAAGCATCTCTGCAATGAATCACAATGGGAAGCTGGCGCTTTTTAGCCCACTCAATTTGCAGGTGAAAGGCTTCTTGCTGCTCTTTTAAAAAGGCCTTATCCCAGTAGAGATCTATCCCAATTTCTCCTACAGCAACCGCCTGGGTTTCGTCCAAAAAAGACTCCAACACTGCTAGCTCCTCCTGGAAATTTTCTTTTACATGGGTGGGATGAAGGCCACTCATCAAAAACATATTCAAAGGAAAAGCGTTTTTCAATTCCCGCATTTTAGACAAATAGCTACTGTCTATTGCAGGGAGAAAAAAACGCTTTACGCCTTTATTTATAGCTTCTTGAATCACCTCATCTCTGTCGTCAGCAAAAGACTCACTGTACAAATGGGTATGGGTGTCCGTGAATACCACTACAGCTCTAAAGCTTTCTTTTGATCCCCATCCATTAAGAATGTCGTTGGGTCTTCCAAGGCCTCTTTAACAGCCACTAAGAAACCAACAGACTCTTTCCCATCAATAATTCTGTGGTCATAAGAAAGGGCCACATACATAATAGGTGCTACCACAATTTCTCCATTTTTCACTACAGGACGCTCCACAATATTGTGCATTCCAAGGATCGCAGACTGAGGCGGGTTAATAATAGGTGTAGACAACATAGATCCAAACACCCCACCATTGGTAATGGTGAAAGTTCCACCTGTCATTTCATCTACCGTAATTTCTCCGTCACGGGCACGAATTGCAAGGCGTTTTACCTCTGATTCTACCCCTCTAAAACTCAAATTCTCAGCATTTCTAATTACAGGAACCATTAATCCTTTGGGACCAGATACCGCAATTGAAATATCACAGAAATCATAAGTAACCATCTCTTTTTCATCTATCATAGAGTTAACCGCTGGGTAAAGTTCTAAGGCGCGAATGACCGCTTTTGTAAAGAATGACATAAAACCTAATCCAACACCATGCTTTTCTGTAAAGGCTTCTTTATATTGCTTTCTAAGGGCAAAAATAGACCCCATATCTACCTCATTAAAAGTAGTTAGCATAGCTGTTTCGTTCTTTGCAGACACCAAACGCTCTGCCACTTTTCTTCGCAACATAGACAGCTTACTTCTGGTTGTGCCTCTGGTACCACCATTAGAATTTGTTCCCATAGAAGGTACTGCCTTAACAGCGTCTTCCTTGGTTACTCTACCATCCTTACCAGTCCCTACAATCTCAGATGCCAACATGCCTTTTTCTGCCAATATTTTCTTAGCAGCCGGAGAAGCGGATCCTGTCGCATAGCTAGCAGCAGCAGCGGGGGTTTCTTTTACGGGGGCCGATGCAACAGCAGGGGCGGCTTCTGGGGTAGCTTTAGCCACTTTAGCTGGAGCATCTCCTTCTGGCCTAACGGCCGACGTATCTATTAAACAAACCACAGCACCCACCGCAACAGCGTCACCTTCCTCTGCCTTAAGCGTAATTACGCCACTCATCTCAGCAGGTAATTCAAGTGTTGCCTTGTCTGAATCTACTTCAGCAATGGCTTGGTCTTTTTCTACATAATCACCATCTTGGACCAACCAAGCGGCAATTTCTACTTCTGTGATGGACTCCCCTGGAGAGGGTACTTTCATTTCTAAAATCATCGTGTATAATTTATGAGATCTCTTTAAATTTATTATCTAATCATATTGTCTTTGGAAGCGTCAAACACATAGTCAATGACTTCCTGGTGCCTTCTTTTAGAACGCACAGCACTACCAGCAGCTGGGGAAGCGTAAAAACGCCTCGAAGCTACCCTAAATTTAGACGCCATTGGTAAATGCATGAGCAAGTGGCTCCAAGCCCCCATATTTCTAGGCTCTTCTTGAGCCCAAACAATGTCTTTTGCGCTTTTATAAGCCTCTATTTCTGCCTGGATCTGATTTATAGCCAATGGAAACAATTGTTCTATTCTAACCAATGCCACGTCTTCTCTTTCCAGGTTCTCTCTGGCTTCTAATAGATCGTAGTAGAATTTACCCGTACAAAATACAAGTGTTTTAACCTTGTCTTTTACCGCCGAATGATCTCCAATAACTTCTTGGAAATGACCGTTGGCAAAATCTGCTACACCGGAAACTGCTTTAGGGTGTCTCAATAAACTCTTGGGTGTAAACACCACCAATGGTTTTCTGTAAGTGGCTTTCAGTTGTCTTCTCAACAAATGAAACATATTGGCTGGTGTAGTGCAGTCTGCTATAAACATATTGTCCTTGGCACACATTTGCAAATACCTTTCCATCCTAGCAGAAGAATGCTCTGCTCCTTGACCTTCGTATCCATGAGGCAATAACATCACCAAACCATTTTGCAATTTCCACTTGTCCTCTGCTGCAGAAATATACTGGTCAATCATAATTTGTGCCCCATTGCTGAAATCTCCAAATTGTGCCTCCCAAATAGTCAATGTATTTGGACTTGCCATAGCGTATCCATAATCAAAACCTACCACGCCATACTCAGAGAGTAAAGAGTTAAATATGTGTAATTTACCTTGCTTATCGTTTAACTGATTTAAAAGCAATACTTCTTCTTCACTTGCCTCTACTTTCAATACGGCATGCCTGTGAGAGAAAGTACCTCGCTCCACATCTTGTCCTGAAATTCTCACGTCAAATCCTTCTTCTAAAAGAGATCCATATGCCAAGAGTTCTCCCATGGCCCAGTCCAGGCTATTGCTTTCAAAAAACATCTTACGCCTGTCCTCTATGAGCTTGTCTATCTTTCTCAAGAATTTTTTATCCGAAGGTAAAGTAGTGATCACTTTAGCTATTTCAGTGAGCTTATCTAATGGGTAAGCAGTAGCAACTTTTAGTGCCATAGTGTCTTCTTGAGCAGGAGCCAAGCCTTTCCATGCCTCAGACATAAATGGTGTAATTACCGTCTTATCTTCTTTTCTAGAGTCTTCTAAATCTGACTCTAAACTGTCTTTGTATGATTGCTCTAAACCCTTAACAAAATCCGGTGTAATGATCCCTTCTTCAATAAGTCTAGCGGTATAGATTTCTTTAGGGTTTTGGTGTTTGGCAATTGCCTTGTACAATTTTGGCTGCGTAAACCTTGGTTCGTCGCCCTCATTATGACCGTACTTCCTATAACCCAATAGATCAATAAAAACGTCTCTTTTAAACCTCATGCGGTATTCCAAAGCAAATAATGCAGCGTGTACAACCGCTTCTGCGTCGTCTGCATTCACGTGAAGTACTGGACTCAAAGTGACTTTACCTACGTCTGTACAATAGGTAGAAGACCTTGCGTCTAAGTAATTGGTGGTAAAACCAATTTGATTATTTACCACAATATGTATGGTCCCATTGGTTTTATAACCGTCTAACTGGGCCATTTGAACCACTTCGTACACCAGACCTTGGCCTGCTATAGCAGCATCTCCATGCAATACGATAGGCAGTACCTTAGAAAAATCTTCTGGGTATAAGTTGTCTTGTTTGGCTCGGGCAATTCCCTCTACTACTGCACCCACTGTTTCCAAGTGAGATGGATTTGGTGCAATATTCATCACAATTTTATTGCCGTTATCTGACATCCTATCTGAAGTCCAGCCCAAGTGATACTTTACATCTCCATCAAAAACTACTTGCTCGTAGTCTTTACCGTCAAACTCACTAAAAATGTCTTTTGCAGACTTACCAAAAATATTGGTCAGTACATTTAAACGGCCTCTATGGGCCATACCCATTACAAACTCCGCCACTCCTTTAGCCGCGGCAGCTTCTACAATAGCGTCTAATGCTGGGATCAAAGATTCATTCCCCTCCAGTGAAAAACGCTTCTGACCTACGTATTTGGTATGTAAAAAAGTTTCAAAACTCACTGCTTGGGTAAGCTTTTTAAGAATATGTTTTTTCTGATCTACAGAAAATGAAGGGTGATTGTCATTGACATTCAACCAGTTTTGAATCCATTCAACGCGCTCAGGATTTCTAATATACATATACTCTACCCCAATAGCGTCACAATATATACGTTGTAAATGGCCAATAATATTAGTGAGTGTCGCAGCGCCAATACCAATAATCTCTCCTGCGGAAAATACGGTATTTAAGTCTGCTTCCGTCAGTCCAAAGTGTTCCAATTCCAGGGTAGGACTGTATTTCCTTCGCTCCCTTACTGGGTTGGTTTCCGTAAATAAATGCCCCCTACTTCGGTACCCATCAATCAATCTAATGACTTGAAATTCTTTCTGCATGCTATTTGGCATCTCAGAAATGGTTTCAGGCGAAACAAGGGTTTCTTCATTAAAAAAACCATGTGCTTCTGAACCAAAGTCATAGCCTTGGAAAAAAGCACGCCAAGAAGGCTCTACACTGTCTGGATTTTTTAAATATTTATCGTATAAGTCCGCAAAAAATGAAGTATGTGCGGCGTTTAAAAAGGAATATGGATCCATCTATAATTTGGAATATGGGTCTTTTTTATAAAATTTATTCAAAAATACAACATTTGCCTAATTTGAGCCTTGGGTTTAACTCATAATTATAAAAAAATACGAAAACCTTATATTAAACTATCATTCCTTAAAAAAAAGCCGATAAAGTCTTTCTTTTCAATACTTTAATCATCAAAAAAAAGGAGGGCAAATTGCCCTCCCTTGTTTTATAAAAAGGCTTCACTCAATACTAATAGTCGCGCAACACTTCTTTATCTTGGTTTTTAAAAATAAGCCCTTCTTTCATCACAAAAACAACTTGCTCGAGCGTACTGACATTTGCTTGCGGATGCTCATTTACAGCCACTATGTCTGCCGTATAACCTTGCTTTAATTGACCCAAACTATTTGAATACCCCAATAAATTGGCGTTGGTTATTGTTGCCGCTGCAATGGCTTCCATTACAGGCATACCTGCTGCTACCATAAATCCAAATTCTTTGGCATTGTCTCCATGAGGAGAGACTCCTGCGTCTGTTCCAAAAGCAATTTTAACGCCTTTTTTGTAGGCCGCAGCAAAAGTAGATTGACTTCTCGGACCTATCTCTAGTGCCTTTTTAGCAATTACCTCCGGAAAATAACCAGGTATGGCCGCATTGGCGGCAGCGGCTTTTCCAGCAGATATTGTTGGCACTAAATAAGCGTCGTATTTTACCATTAAATCCATGGTAGACGGCTCCATAAGTGTGCCGTGTTCTATGGTTTTAATACCTGCAATAATAGCCCTTCTCATCCCTTCGTCTCCATGTGCATGAGCCGCCGTAAGCATACCGTAATCTTTTGCTGTGCTTACTATAGCAGCCAATTCATCTGCGGTAAATTGTGGGTTCTGACCATTTTTTGCGACGCTAAGTACCCCTCCTGTTGCAGTGATTTTAATCACATCTGCACCGTCTTTATATCTTTGCCTCACAGCCTTTCTAGCGTCTGCTGGAGAATTCACTACACCTTCTCTAGGTCCTGGATCTCCCATTAAATCATAACTTCTTCCATTGGTTGGATCTGCATGACCCCCTGTGGTGCCTATCGCTTTACCTGCAGTAAAAATTCTAGGCCCCATTACAGTTCCTTTGGCAATGGCTTTTCTCAAAGCAATATTGACCCCACTACCCCCTAAATCTCTTACGGTTGTAAAACCAGCCATAAGGGTTCTTTTGGCATATAGGGTTGCACCCAAGGCAACATCGGCTTCATTTTCTGTAAAACGATTCATATAGGTTCTCGGATTAGACTCGTGCTCTATATGTACATGCATGTCTATAAAACCAGGCATAACAACCTGCTTTTTTAAATCAATATGGGTATCCGTTTCTGCGCCATTCACATAGCCATTTAGGATGGATTCTATGGCGTTTCCAGAAACAACAATGGTTTTCTCTGAAAGGGTTTTGCCTTTGGCCACGTCTATAATCTGACCACAATGCAAGTAGGTTTTTTGAGCGTGAAGGCTCACAGCCCAAAAGCAAAGGACTGTAAAAAACAATTTTTTCATAATAAAGGCACTTTAGGGGTTCGCTAATGTTAAATAAAAATAGCAGGATAATTAAACCGCTTTTCGATTCCTAAGATAGTAATTTATTTTCCCATGCCCATGCAGAAGCCATAGCCTCTTCTAAAGAAAATCGTGACTGCCAACCTAAAATAGTGCTGGCTTTATGGGTGTTGGCGTATGCGGCTGTGACATCGCCCTGTCTTGGCGGAGCAAAGACAAAGGGCAAAGAACGCCCACTGACTTTTTCATAGGCCTTAATCACCTCTAAAACAGAGCTTCCCTTACCTGTACCCACATTAAATACTTCAAATGAGGCTGTTGGCGCATTGTTTAGTAACCTATTCATTGCGGCCATATGCGCTTCTGCGAGATCTACTACGTGAATATAATCTCTGATACAAGTGCCGTCTGGGGTGGGGTAATCATTTCCAAATACAGACAGCTGAGCTCTTTTACAAACCCCTGTCTGTGTAATAAAAGGCACTAAATTTTGAGGAACTCCTAGAGGAAGCTCACCAATAAGTGCAGATTCGTGTGCCCCAATTGGGTTAAAATATCGGAGCGCTGTAACCTTTAAATGGGGATAGGCAAGACAACTGTCCTGCAATATTTCTTCTCCAATTTGCTTGGTGTTTCCATAGGGAGACATGGCTTTTAGCACCGGAGCGGTCTCTTCAATAGGCAATTCAAGGGCCTGACCATAAACGGTGCAAGAAGAACTAAAAATAAATGCAATAGGCTGCTTTACGACTTCCTGAAGTAAATACACTAGGGTATTTAGGTTGTTTTGATAATAATCTAAAGGCTTCTCAACGGACTCCCCTACTGCTTTAAAAGCGGCAAAATGAATGACCGCATTAATGTCTGGGTGTTTGGAAAATAATATTGATGCAGTTTCAGGATGTCTTAAATCCATGGGGTAAAATTCAGGTGTTTTTCCTGTTATTGTGGTTATACCATCCAGTACGGCAGCGCTGGTATTCACCAGATTATCTACCACTACTACTTTATGACCCGCTTCTAACAGACATACCACAGTATGTGACCCTATATACCCTAGACCGCCTGTCACCAATACTGTTGCCATCTTATGAATTTAAAAAATTGAGGATGGTTTTTGTGATATGTGAAATTTGTGCCGCATCTAATTCGGTATGCATTGGCAATGAAACTACCTGCTCACTTAAGGCATTGGTCACTGTGAAATCTGTTTCTTTATAACTTTCGTTGGTATAGGCTTTTTGCCTGTGTAATGGAATGGGGTAATACACCCCACAAGGAATTGCTTCTGACGCCAAATGAGCCACAAGTGCATCTCTTTTTCCATGGGTAATTTTTAAGGTGTATTGGTGAAATACATGGCAATCACAGCTGTCACAAATCCCTTCGCAACCATTGACTGTTTTTGGTAATTCAATGTCCGGGTGTCCATTAAAAGCAGCGTTGTAAGCCTTTGCGGTTGTCCTTCTCTTGGTATTATAACTGTCTAATCTAGGTAATTTTGCATTTAATACAGCGGCCTGCAAAGCGTCCAATCTAGAGTTCACCCCAACTACGTCGTGGTGGTATCTCTCGTACATACCGTGGTTTACAATACCTCTTAGGGTATGGGCTAAGGCGTCGTCATTGGTGAACAATGCACCCCCATCTCCATAACAGCCTAAATTTTTAGACGGAAAGAAAGAGGTTGCCCCAACATCTCCTATTGTACCAGCCATTTTCTTTGTGCCGTTTACTGAAGTAAAAGTGGCGCCAATGGCTTGTGCATTGTCTTCTATCACTTTTAAATTGTGCTTAGCAGCAATTTCCATAATTTCATCCATAGGAGCCGTTTGTCCAAAAAGATGTACAGGTACAATGGCTTTTGTCTTAGGGGTTATGGCACTGGCTACTGCAGCTGGGTCTATCATAAAAGTGTCTGGTAACACGTCTACCAAAACAGAGGTTAATCCCAATAAGGCAATGACCTCTACGGTAGCTGCAAAGGTAAAATCTGCGGTAATTACCTCATCTCCAGGTTGTAAACCTAGGCCCATCATGGCTATTTGTAGTGCATCTGTACCGTTGGCACAAGGAATGACGTGTTTTACGCCCAGATAAGCTTCTAGTGCTTTCTGAAATTCTTGTACTTCTGGACCATTAATAAAGGCGGCACTCTCTAGCACAGATGTAAATCTTTCGTTTACTTCTGATTGTATTTCACGGTATTGACCTTGAAGGTCTACCATCTGTATTTTTTTCATAAATGCTTTATAAAGACCCTACGAAAATACAAAAAATACCCCCCTACACCATTGATTGAGATAAAGAAACGTATTTTTGTTACCAAAGATGTAAGCCTTGTATTTATTGTACAATTTATTAGTCACGCTGGGTCAAGGGATTCTTCCTATTGCGGCACTATTTTCACCCAAATTAAAACGCTTTGTAAAAGGCCGAAAAGAAGTATTTAAAACCCTTTCTTTAGAATTAAACCCCACTAAAAAAACCATTTGGATGCACGCGGCATCTCTGGGAGAATACGAGCAAGGAGTGCCTGTGTTAGAAGAAATTCGCCAGCGTTATCCGGAGCATCAGATTGTATTGTCTTTTTTTTCTCCTTCGGGATTTGAGGTGAGAAAAAACACTCCACTGGCAGACACAGTCGTTTACTTGCCTGTAGATAGCCTTCGCAACGCCATGCAGTTTGTTAAAGTTTTAAAACCTTCTTTGGCCATTTTTGTGAAATATGAGGTGTGGCCCAATTATATGAACGCCCTTCAACTGGCGCAAATTCCAAGCCTATTAATTTCTGCTGTTTTTAGACCCTCCCAAATCTACTTTAAATGTTACGGTGGCTTAATGAGAGACAGTCTTCATAAGTTCTCTCATATTTTTGTCCAAGACAGCGGCGCTCTAAAGCTTATAAAAGAGAGTGGATATGAGCATGTAAGTCTCGCTGGAGACTCTAGATTTGACCGTGTATCACGACTTTCTAAACACTTAGAATCCCTTCCAAAAGAAATTCAAGAAATACTCACTGCCTTTACCTCAGCCAAACCACTATTTGTAGGCGGCAGCGTTTGGCCTGAAGATGTTCGCGTTTTAGGCGCTGCGCTTGAAAAAACGGCCCATCGTATTAAATTTGTTTTAGCCCCTCACAAAGCAGACAAAGCGTCTGTGGAAACAGTACTAAAAATGCTCCCCATAAAATTACAAAAACAAAGTGTCTGGCTTTCCAAGACTACGCCACAAGAGGCTTCCAAAGCTTCGCTACTTATTGTAGACAGCATAGGTATTTTAAACCAGATCTATCCTTTTGCTCAAATGGCTTATGTAGGCGGCGGTTTTAAAACAGGCTTACACAATACATTAGAAGCTGCCGTCTATGGCATTCCACTTGCTATTGGACCGAATTTTAACAAGTTTAAAGAGGCTAAAGACCTTGTGGCACTCGGTGGGATTCAGGTCATAAATACCACAGAAAATGCCACTCACTTTTTAGAATTGGCTTTAGAGGAGCACTATATTGAGCAGATAAAAGGGATTCAAAAGGCCTATGTTTCTGCGCAATTAGGTGCTACATCTAAAATAATGTCTCAAATAGCAAAATATTTTTAATAGATTTACGGACAACCAACACCACAATTAAAATGCACGCTAAAATTTTAAAATTTTCTATCATTGCTGCTTTAGCAGGATTTCTCTTTGGATTTGACACCGTTGTAATCTCTGGAGCAGACAAAAAACTTCAAGCCCTATGGGAATCTTCGGACAGTTTTCACGGCTGGGTAGTCATGGGAATGGCCCTTTGGGGAACGGTTATAGGCGCGCTTTTTGGCGGATACCCCACCGATAGACTAGGAAGAAAGAAAACCCTTTTTTGGATTGGTATTTTATACTCTGTCTCTGCCATAGGCTCAGCCTTGTCTAATGATCCTATCACTTTTGCGCTTTTTAGGTTCTTAGGTGGTGTAGGTGTGGGGGTTTCTACCATTGCGGCACCTGCTTATATTTCAGAAATAGCGCCTGCGAAAGACAGGGGAAGATTGGTAGGCTTTTATCAGTTCATGCTCGTTTTTGGTATTCTTGTCGCATTCTTCTCAAATTACCTTCTGAGTGGCAGCGGAGAAAACGATTGGAGATGGATGATGGGTGTAGAGGCATTTCCAGCTATTCTGTATACCCTTTTTATTATGGCCGTTCCAATGAGCCCTCGTTGGTTGGTCATGAAAAATAGAAAGCAAGAAGCGGCAGTTGCTTTAAAAGAAATTGGCTCAGACATGGTCATTGACGCATTTGTACTCTCAGTTAAAGGAAATAATGAAGCGGAGCAGCATAAGGAAAATATTTGGATGAAGAAATACCGCTTTCCTTTAATGCTGGCTTTTTTAATCGCTTTTTTTAACCAGTTTTCAGGAATTAATGCCTTTTTATATTACGCGCCAAGAATATTTGAAGAGGCAGGACTTGGAGAAAGTACCGCGCTTTTGAGCTCTATTGGAATAGGTGCCACCAATTTACTTTTTACTTTTATAGGCATCTTTTTAATAGACAAACTAGGCAGAAGACAACTCATGTATATAGGATCCGTGGGCTATATTATTTCCTTAGCCCTCGTTGCAGCAGCTTTTCAATTTGAGTGGACCGGAATGGCAGTTCCTGGATTTTTATTTCTATTTATTGCCTCTCATGCCATAGGACAAGGGGCTATTATATGGGTGTTTATTTCTGAAGTATTCCCTAATCACCTCAGGGGCGCTGGTCAATCTTTTGGTACCAGTACCCACTGGGTATTGGCAGCGATAATTCCATCTATGGTACCCTGGTTGTTTGGCACCATAGGGGCAGCTCCTGTATTTGCCTTTTTTGCTTTTATGATGGTGCTACAACTTGTTTTTGTTCACTTTATGATGCCTGAAACTAAAGGGGTTTCTCTGGAAGAGCTAAGCGCTCAATTGAGTAAAGAGAAAAGCCGCTAGAATAGCGCCAAATACTGGACCTAAAACAGGTACCCAGGCATACGCCCAATCATTTTTAGCCTTGTTTTTAATGGGAAGTAAGGCGTGTATTATTCTTGGCCCTAAATCTCTTGCAGGATTAATGGCATAACCTGTTGTTCCTCCTAAAGAAAGCCCTATGGACCAAACTAAAAAGGCCACAGGAATAGCCCCTAGAGATCCCATACCCACAACCTGAGAAGTATCTTCTACACGCACTTCTGTGAAATATAAAATAGTGAATACCAACACAAAAGTTCCAATGGCTTCACTAATAAAATTGGTGGGATAATTTCGTATCGCAGGGGAAGTACAGAATACCGCTTTTTTAAGGGAATTGTCCTGCGTAATATCAAAATGATTTTTATAAAATACCCACACTACTGAAGCGCCTATCATGGCCCCTAGGAATTGTGCTAATATATAAAGAGGCGCATCTGACCAGGGAAAAGAATCGCTTGCCGCCAGCCCTATCGTTACCGCTGGGTTTAAATGTGCGCCACTATACGGAGCTGCTATCACTACCCCTATGTATACGGCAAGTGCCCAACCGGTTGTTATGACAATCCAGCCACTATTATATCCCTGAGTGTCTTTTAACACCACATTGGCTACAACACCAGCTCCCAAAAGAATCATTATGGCTGTTCCTATTAATTCTGCAATAAATGGCGTCATGTGCTTATTTTTAATTTATACTGGTCCAGTAGGTCAATGCTTTTATCGCTTTTTCCCAACCCTTAATATGCGTATTAATGGGGGGTCTGTCTGTTGAAGGTGAAAAAGTTTTATCTGTAGTCCAAATAGATTCAATTTCTTTAAAATCAGTCCAATAACCCACAGCTAATCCAGCTAAAAAAGCAGCACCCATCGCAGTAGTTTCAACAATTTGGGGCCGGACTGTTTTGGTGTTTAATACATCTGATTGGAATTGCATGAGCAAATTATTGACTGTTGCACCTCCGTCTACCCTGAGTTCTTTTATGGATATTTTGGCATCGGCCTCCATGGCCTTAAGCATGTCCATAGTCTGAAAAGCAATAGACTCTAAAGAAGCTCTTGCTATATGGGCATTGGTACTCCCTCTCGTTAAACCAAAGAGCGTTCCCTTGGCATGTTGGTCCCAGTACGGGGCACCCAAACCTGTAAAAGCAGGTACAAAATACACCCCATCTGTGTGATCTACTGTTGCTGCCAAGGCCTCTACTTCGCTAGATTGATCTATCATTTTTAGTCCATCTCTGAGCCACTGTACCAAAGCACCTGCAATAAAAACACTGCCCTCCAATGCGTAGGTTGTTTTCCCTTTGATCTTCCATGCCACAGTGGTCAGTAAATTGTTTTGGGATACTATGGGCGTGTCTCCAATATTCATGAGCATAAAACAACCTGTCCCATAGGTGTTTTTAACCATTCCTGGCTGGGTACACATCTGGCCAAATAAAGCCGCTTGTTGGTCTCCCGCAATACCTGCAATTGGAATTTTGTGGTCACTGCCCCCAAGGGAAGTGTGACCATATATTTCACTAGACTCCTTAACTTCTGGCAGCATTTGAGCAGGAATGTCAAAAAGAGCTAATAATTCAGCATCCCAAGTCATGGTGTTGATGTTAAATAATAAGGTTCTAGAAGCATTGGTCACATCTGTGATATGCTGAGCTCCTTTGGTAAAGTTCCAAACCAACCAAGCGTCTATGGTGCCCATGAGAAGGTCTCCTTTTACGGCTTTCTCTCTTGCACCAGGAACATGATCTAAAATCCATTTCACCTTAGTTCCAGAAAAATAGGCATCTATCACTAGACCTGTTTTTTGTCTTATCTCTGCAGACTTACCCTCATTTTTTAATTGGTCACAATAGTCCGCAGTACGTTTGTCCTGCCAAACTATAGCATTGTAAACGGGGCTACCGGTTTGCTTGTCCCAAACCACTACCGTTTCTCTTTGGTTGGTAATACCTATGGCAGCGATGTCTTTTCCTGAGAGTCCTTTTTGAGCAAGGGCTTTTTCTATTACGGCGGTTTGGGTATTTAATATTTCATTTGGATCGTGCTCTACCCATCCTGGTTTCGGAAAAAATTGGGTAAACTCCTCCTGAGCCATACACACAATAGCACCTTGCTTATTAAACACAATAGCCCTTGAAGAGGTTGTTCCTTGATCTAATGATAATATATACTGATCCATGCGGTGGTTATTTTAATAAGTATTGTTGCGCCAACACTTTAAACGAAGCTACTTGAGCAGCTTCCCAATCTGTGTCTTTTTTTAATTCTCTCCCTATAATCTGGGCCACTTCTTCTGCTATATCTATGGCAGCACTAGCATCTAAAAAAAGTACCCTCACCCTACGAGCCAAAACATCTTCTAAAGTTCTAGCCATTTCGTTTCTAACGGCAAATACCACCTCTGCTTTGGTGTAAGGCAGTCTTGGGTGAAGCAGCTCTTTTAAACTTGAATCTTCTTTATAGAGCTGTTCAATGAATTTTTTATCTGTTCCATAAATATACAAATGATTTGCAATATCTATTGGCCCATTGGCACCATGTATTTTTAAAGCAGTTGTTTTGCAGGAGGCTGGGGGTAATTTTTTCAGGGCAATTATTTTATTTACCGTATCCTGAGCCATTTTTCTATAAGTAGTCCATTTTCCACCAGTAATGGTAATGAGCTGGGAATCCGATACTATTATTTTATGACTTCTAGAAATTTCCTTGGTCTTCTCATTCGCGTCTTTTGGCGCAGCCAATGGCCTTAATCCAGCAAATACGCTTCTTACGTCTGCACGAGTCATTTTTTTATTCAAATACTGGTTGGCAGTCTGGAGGATAAAATTTATTTCCTCTTCCAAAGGCTTGGGCTCTAAACTGTGACTGTCTAAAAGGGTGTCTGTAGTACCCACAACCACTTTGTTGTACCAGGGCACAAGGAATAGTACCCGGCCGTCTGTTGTTTTAGGAATCATAATAGCGTCTTGTCCTGCTAAAAAAGAGGCGTCTACCACCAAGTGAATTCCTTGGCTGGGCCTTATGGTATTTTTTGCGTGGGCCTCATCCATTTTTAGCACTTCATCTGTAAAAACACCGGTAGCGTTCACCACAACCCTAGCTTTTAGGTCGTAGTTGTTTCCTGTTTCTGTATCTAATGCAACCAATCCATTGACAATCCCCTGCTCGGATTTCTTTAGACTTTGCACTTTAAAGTGATTCAAAAGTGTAGCGCCATTTTCAATACAAGACTGTGCTATATTGATAGCCAATCTAGCGTCGTCAAATTGGCCATCGTGGTAAACCACTCCGCCCTTTAAATTTATTTTATTTAGGGTAGAAAGCCTGGCCAAGGTCTCTTTGGCCTTGATGTATTTTGAAGCGCCAAAACTTAATTTCCCTGAAAGCAAATCATAGACTTTCATCCCAAAGCCATACAAAAAATTATCCCAACGCTTGTAATTGGGAATAATAAAGGATTGATTTCGCACTAGGTGCGATGCGTTCTTGAGCATTAATCCACGTTCATAAAGCGCCTCTCTCACCAAATCTATATTACCCTGGGCCAAATATCGCACGCCGCCATGCACCAGTTTGGTACTCCTACTAGAAGTGCCTTTGGCATAATCTACCTGCTCTAGCAATAGGGTTTTATAGCCTCTTGTGCTGCAATCTAACGCAACGCCCAAACCTGTAGCGCCACCACCAATAACAATGACATCCCACAGGTCCTGGCTTTTAAGTGATTGTATTTGATTTTCTCTATTAAACATAGGGCAATAAATTTATTCTTTTGTTCAAATGTAACAAATAATGAGTAAAGTGAAATAAAACGAAAGATAATTATCCCTAAAATATGCCAATTTGCACTTTTTGAAGCATTTTTTTTATTTCGTTTTATTTCATTTTATATATTTACCTCATATTATGGAAAGACATCGCACTATTTTAAAAAAATTGACCCAAGAAAAACACTTGGAGGTATTAGACCTTTGTAATATTCTAGGGGTCTCTGCAGTAACGATTAGAAAAGACCTTAAGTTTTTGGAACAAAAAGGCCTTCTTTTTAGAACCCATGGAGGAGCCTCTTTAGAAAACCCCTATATCAATGAAAGGACCGTTTTAGATAAGGAAAAGATATTTGTTGAAGAAAAAAATGGCATAGCGCAAATGGCCGCTTCGCTGATTTCTGAAAATGACGCTATCATGATTGCTTCTGGAACAACGGTTCAAGCACTTTCAAAATATATTGAACCCAAGAATAAGCTCACTGTAATTACGCCTTCTTTAGCGGTTGTAATGCATTTAATTAAACATGAGAATATTGAAATTTTACAATTGGGTGGGTACCTGAGGCACAGCGCCGCATCTGTAATTGGAAATTATGCGGAGTATATGCTAGAACACATTTCTTGTAGCAAATTATTTTTGGGAGCAGACGGAATAGACATAAACTACGGAATATCTACCACAAATTTAGAAGAAGCGGCACTCAACAAAAAAATGATCGATGCTGCTCAAAAAGTCATTGTATTGGCAGATGCATCGAAATTTGGCAAAAAAAGTTTTGCCAAAATATGCGGGCTGTCCGAGATTGACGAAATCATTACAGATAAAGAGATTTCCAAAACATTCAGAAAGAAACTTCTGGAGAACGAAGTGAAAGTTACGGTGGTGGGTCGCTGATAATGAAATATTAACAAAAAAAGCCCGATCAAATGATCGGGCTTTTTACTTTGTACAGGCGGAGAGACTCGAACTCTCACACCTCGCGGCACTAGATCCTAAGTCTAGCATGTCTACCAATTCCATCACGCCTGCAAAAGGAGTGCAAATATAATGCAAAATTTGAATATTAAAAGCGCTATAGTTTAAAAAGTAGTTTTTGTAGCTTTACACACTTAAAAAAGAACCATGCTAGACCCAAAACCATATATTCAAGAGCACAAAGAACGCCTGTTAAATGAACTATTTGAACTCCTTAAAATTGCCTCTATCAGTGCTGATCCAGCTTATGACAGTGAAGTTTTAAAGGGGGCAAAATCAGTACACAATTATTTAAAAGCTGCTGGAATAGACCATACCAAAATTTATGAAACGGAGGGCCACCCAATTGTGTATGGCCAAAAAATCATTGGCCCTAATGTACCGACTGTATTGGTGTATGGTCATTACGATGTTCAGCCGCCAGACCCGCTAGATTTGTGGGATTCTAAACCATTTGAGCCTGTGATTAAAAAAACGGCACTTCATCCTGAGGGAGCCATTTTTGCAAGAGGAGCTTGTGATGACAAAGGGCAAATGTTTATGCATATTAAAGCCATAGAGTATTTGATCAGTACAAATCAATTGCCTTGTAATGTAAAATTCATGATCGAAGGAGAAGAAGAAGTGGGCAGTAATAACTTGGTGCATTTTGTCAAGAAAAACAGCGCATTATTAAAAAACGATGTAATTTTAATTTCAGATACTGGAATGATAGCCAACGACACACCATCTATCACTACAGGACTTAGAGGATTGAGCTATGTAGAAGTTTGTGTCACTGGACCAAATAGAGATTTACATTCTGGTCTGTACGGCGGTGCAGTGGCTAATCCTATTAACGTATTGACTAAAATGATTGCCAGCATGCACGACCAAGACAATCATATTACCATCCCTGGTTTTTATGACAAAGTGGAAGAATTGAGCACCAAAGAGCGCAGTGAAATGGCTAAGGCCCCTTTTGACATAGACGCTTACCAAAAAGCACTGAATATTGAAACGGTCTATGGGGAAAAAGGCTACACTACCAATGAAAGGAATTCAATAAGACCTACCCTAGATGTCAATGGCATATGGGGTGGCTACACTGGTGAAGGCGCTAAAACAGTTATTCCTTCTAAAGCATTTGCGAAAATCTCCTTGAGATTAGTGCCCCATCAAGAATGGGAAGAGATTACTGAGCTATTCAAAAAGTATTTTGAATCCATAGCCCCTAAGGGCGTTAGTGTGACTGTAACCCCGCATCATGGCGGACAGGGCTATGTGACGCCCATAGACCATATAGGTTATAAATCTGCCGCGGAGGCTTACGAAACAACTTTTGGAAAAATGCCTATTCCACAAAGAAGTGGTGGTAGTATTCCAATCGTTGCTTTATTTGAAGAAGTTTTGGGGTCTAAATCTGTGCTTATGGGGTTTGGTTTGGACTCAGATGCCATACACTCTCCCAATGAACATTTTGGGGTATGGAACTATTTAAAAGGCATTGAAACCATCCCTTATTTCTACAGTAATTTCACAGCACATTATTTAAAGCAATAATTCTTTGGGGAAAAAGGCTAAGCAAGACAAAACAGTCATTTAGTGATACTAAAACTTCGCTGCTTTGAGATAAAATGTGCTGGAAATAACTAATTTTGTTGTACTTCCTGAATAGAAGTCTCTAGAATACTCAAGGTCATACTGCCTTCTTCAACATCTATTGAACAGAGTTTATACACTTTCATGTGCTTGTCTTTTGTGAGTATTCCGTGAAATTTTTTTGAAGCTATTTTCTGTTCCATAATGTTCTAATTACTTTATAAATATAATTAGAACAAGAGGCTGAAAACTTTGAGATAGGACGCAGCAACGTTTTAGTTTGGTGAACTCACACCAATATATGGTTGAAAGGCGTTAGAAACCACTCGTCTAAAAAAAGCATCGATTATCTGCACATTAATTGAATACTAATTTGCAACTACATCATTTACAATAGATTAAGCCTTCTTATTAACTCCGGTCTGTTGGAACGACTAATGGGAATTACATTTTTTTCAATCAGAACTGAGTTGTCTTCTATATCAATAATCTTAGTGAAATTAATGATGTATGACCTGTGGGTCTGTAGAAAGATATTATCTGGAAGTTTGTCTTTTATTTTTTTTAAAGTAGAGTGAACCACATACATTTCTTTGTGGGTCTTTACATCTATATAATCCCCTTTGGCTTTGATAAAAAGGATGTCGTCGAATTTCAATTTAGTTAAACGACGGTCTATGTTTATGTAAAGGTCATTTCCAATAGGATCGCTTAAGGGTCCGCCTTGGTGCATAACAGAAGTTCTACGAAGGTTATTCTTCACTTTATTCATAGACTTATTGAAGCGCTCTTGGGTAATTGGTTTTACCAGATAGTCAGATATGGATTCGTATTCATAAGCCTCTATAGCCAGATCTTTGTCTGCGGTGATGAGCACAATTTGCGCTGGAGTTTTTAGGGTTTGAACAAAATCAAAACCGCTAAATCCAGGCATATGGATGTCTAAAAAAATGACATCTACGTTTTGCTGATTAAGAAATTTAATGGCCTCAATAGCACTGGAGAACTCTTCAATAATGTCTAGGTCAGGGATTCCTTCACACAATTGTCGTACTACAAGCCTTGCAGAATCTTGATCGTCTACAATAATACAGTTCATTCTCCGTCTGTTTTTAACATTGATTAATTGCTTCCATAAATCTATCTTTTTGAAGTGGTTTTACCAAATAATCCACCACTAAATCAAAATTATAGGCAGTTAAAGCCAAGTTTTTGTCTGCGGTTACCAAAACCACCTTAGGGGTGGATGTCAAATTTTCTAAAAAGGAAAAACCACTCATATCTGGCAAATGTATGTCCAAGAAAACAATGTCTACTTTTCCGTTTTTATTGACATACGCCAAGGCCTCTTCTGCTTTGTCAAAAGTGGCTAAAATATTTAAAGCACCATATTTAACAGCCAAATGTTTGGCCACCTCTAGGGCAGTTTGCTCGTCTTCTACAATTACACAATTTTTCATTTAAAAAGAATTTATAAAAGCATTCATTAAAGCCAACACTTCTTCAAAACGCGCTGCTTTTGAAGTACTGTTTTGCTTTAAATTTTCTTCGTACTCTTGGGCTATTAAATAGCCAGACTCCATGCCCAGCATGCTTATTTTGTTTTTCAACTTATGCACCACTTCTGCTATTTGAAATAAGTTATTGGAGGACACAGCTGCATGGTATTGCTGAAGCTCTAAAGGGAATTCTTTTTTTATAACCACAACTAGTTTGGCCTTAAAATCTAAATCTCCGTCTGCCAGTTGGTCAATATAATTAAAGTTAGGCTTTTCGTTCATAATCCCTTGGTTTTAAATGAAAAAAACAACTTACGAAATGTCTTTTTTGATGGTAAAGTAAAAAGTAGCTCCTGCCCCATATTCGCTTTTTACCCAAATAGTTCCTCCGTGAAGTTGTACAATTTTCTTCACAATAGAAAGTCCTATACCACTACTCCCTTTCTCACTTTCTAAAGTTTCAAATATCTCAAATATTTTTTCTTTATACGCTTTAGGAATACCAATACCATTATCTTTTACTGAAAATTCATGTAAGTCTCCCAAATCATTATAGCCAATTTCTATTTGACCTTTAGGCTTGTCCATATGTGAAATTGCATTGCTCAATAAATTTTGAAACAACTGCTGCAACTGTGTTTTGTCTGCCTTTATTGAAGGCATAGTGCCGTTAAAGCGCAACGCTATTTGTTCTGGCCAATATATGGTAGCCTTTAACTGCTGAATCAATTCTAAAGTTGGGCATATTTCAAAGCGCGCCTTTTCAGAACCAATACTAGAATACCTTAAGATTCCTGTGATTAATTGGTCCATTGAGGCAATTTTATCTTGCATTAGGTTAAGCTGAGACAAACCAGCTGGACCCAACTTATCACCAAAATCTTCCTCCAACCAAGAGGCTAAAGCACTTATACTCCTTAGTGGTGATTTTAAATCATGAGACACTATATGGGCGTATTCTTGTAAACCTTCATTGCTAGACTCTAAATCCTTGAGCAATTGCTCTTTTTGTTCAGATAATTCATATTGTTCTGTAATATCTAGGTGAATGCCTATAGACCCTATTACTTGTCCCTTTTCATTATACCTTGGTGCTCCGCTAATTAACCAGTGTTTTTTTTGCCCTCCCTTGACTTGAACGTTAACTTCGTAAGTATCGGAAATACCTTTTAAGCGATTTTTCTGGTGCACAAGAATAATTTTTGGGTCAGAAACATGCAATAATTGTCCTAACTTATTACCGTAAAGCTCCTTCTCTGTATAACCGCTTAAAGTGCAGAAACTTTTATTGACCAATTGAACCAGATCTTCATTGTCTACTTCTACTAAGCCAAGATTCATATTCGCAATGATACTACTGTATTTTTCTTTTTGTGCTTGAAGGTCAGAAATAACAGCTTCTAAACGCTTTTGAGAATCTTTTAATGCTTCTTTTTGCTCTTCTAAAATAGCAGAAACCTCTTCTTCATTGGTCACATCTCTAAGCACACCTTGAGCCGCAATAGGCATTCCAGAAGCGTCATAGATTAAATTGGCATTCACTTGAACAAACCTACTCCCACCTGATTTTATATTTATTTTGGTCTTGAAATTTTTTAAAATCCCCACCTCTTGCAGTAGTCCAAAAGATTGAAGGGTGGCCATTAAATATTCGTGGTGGACCAATTGGGCGGCATAAAAATCTTCCTTCTCAGTGTCGAATCCTAAAAACAGCTTGGCAGCCTGGTTCATTTTAATCACTTGCCCCTTCAAATTTATCACAAGGTATGGGTCTGGGATATTAAAAAAAACTCCCTCAAGCTCTGATGTTTTTTCCTGCAAAAGACCTTTTAACCTGTTGTTGTCTTCTCTTAAATAATGAAGGGTGTCATATAGTTCCTTAGACTTGGACTCTAATATTTTTTCTGCCTCTTTTCTGGCTTTTACCTGCCTGTCCAAAGCTCTTTGCAATAATTCAATCTCTTGCTTAGACATGCGATTGTAGTGTAAATTTAACTTTAGTGCCGTCTGATTCAAGTAGATCGTAAGACACTTGCACCTCTTGTTCATAATATCTAAAAGCACTGACCATTAGGCCATGTGCCAAACTGTATAAGCCTCTTGCAGAACTGTATACCATAATGAGTTTATGCTTTGATTTTTCTAAAACCAAAAAAGAAGGTAAATCCGCATCTGGATAAAGTTTCTTTACATGCACGTGAATGTGGTCTTCTATAGCAGCTATTAAGGGCATAGGGCTTTTATAATTTCTCACAATTTCAGGATGCGCTTCATCCAAACTTTTAAATAAATAAAGTCCAAAAGCATATAGTAACTCTTGTATGTCTTTAGACACAAGCTCCCCTAAAGCAACCAAAAGGGAGACCATTTCATTAAAATCATAGGTGCCTACTGAAGTGTAAATACCCTGGTGTAAGGTTTTTGAATTGGTGATTATTTCGTCTACAACAGCCAAGCCAAATTGCGCCTCAACCATTTCTAAAAACTCTGTGAAAATAATTCCCTTCATACCTTAAGATTTGGAAGTCTAAAATAAGGTTTATAGATAGAAAGCGTCTTAAAATGTTGTGAAACAGTTGTTTTTTGTATGTGAAACACTTTTCAGGCCAAATAATTGATCCAATTAATTAATGAGTCCCTTTTACCAATTCATTTTGTTTCCAATAATTCAAAAGTGATGCTATTTTTAGCACATAATCTTCATACTTGAGGGGCTTAACCAAGTATCCTGCTATACCAATGGAATAGGCTTGTTTTAAATCTGATCTATTGATAGAAGTTGTCAGTACAACCGTTGGGATGTATTTCAAATTTGGATCTGTCCGAAGCTGTTTCAGGAACTCAAAACCATTCATTTTTGGCATATTCAAGTCTAATAGTATTAAATCTATTTGACTATTTTCAGCCAATATATCAAGGGCATTTTCCCCATTATGTGCCTCAATTAGCTCGTGTACTTCCCTTAATTTGATCAGGCTCCTGTTGAATTTAAGAATTTCAATAGCGTCGTCCTCAATTAATAAAATAGTCATCTAAAAGATTGATTATAAATGAATTTGAGATAAAAATAGACTTTAATTGACCACTCGCACTAAAAAAATATAAAAATCGGATTAAACGTAAGGTTTTACCTATAAAAGGTTTTTAAACTCATAGAGATATACCGTACTTGGTGTCGCATCATTCACAAAAGGAGCCAAGCCAATTTGCAGTAAATAGGAGCCATCTAAAACAGTATCTGGCACAAAAATAAATTCTGTTATTGTCGCTTCTGTTCTAATGTTACCATCCACATTCCAAAATGCTTTATGGGCCTCTAGTGCCCCTTGGTCTTCTTCCTTATCTATAGAAGGAAGGTCTACCAAAAGATGCTGGACACCTAATTCTCTAATGAAAATAGCGGCTCCTTGACTTAAATAGGGTGGATTGCTGTAGCTGTATTGATGGAATGCTTTACTTGTAGTATTGGGCAGTGTTCTGACCACCAATGATTCTGGAACCTGATTATTCCCTATGGCCACTATAAGTTGGTCCTTAGTGATCTGTAAATCCCCTTTTACTAACACTGGTGCAACAGTAATTAATAAGGTTTCAAAAAAATTATTTTTCAAAGCATTGAGCACCTGGTAATCACCTGCTAAAATATGGCCCACGCATTCAGTGTGGGTGCCATGTGCATGTGGATTAAAAGAAATATCGTTAAAATTGACTGGAGCACCAGCTTCAATACTCCCTATAAAATTCCCTTCTCTATGGGGTTTAATACTTGGTGGATCCACATACCAAGCACCTAATGTTTGATTGTCTTGCAGACTCAAGTGAATGCCTATTGGAGTGGAAAAATCAATTTCTTTTTGACCAGTTGTCCCGGTGATAATTGCTTTCATACTAATCGATGTAGAATAATTGAGCCGCTATACCATCAGAAAAAAATAAGCCAGAGTCAGTGATCTTTAAAACAGTATCATTCACTATTTCTAAAAGACCTTCTGCTATTTTTTCCTGCGCTTCCCTAATCGCGTAGGACTCATATTCAGGACCAAATAAGGCGTTAATCTTTGATAATTCAACCCCTTTAGAGGCTCTCAGTCCTGTCATTATATACTCATTGTAACGCTCAGAAACACTTAAATATTCAATATCAAATGGTCGTTTGCCTTCAAAAATAGCTCTAATATATATGGGATTACTGGCTGCATTCCAAGAACGGCTTTTCCCATCATAAGAGTGTGCAGAAGGACCAATACCCATATAACTTTTACCTTCCCAATAGCCTGAATTATTTACAGCATAAAAACCTTGCCTAGAAAAATTTGAAAATTCATAGTGTTCATATGCTGCATTCGTTAACAAACGCCTTAATGTGGTGAATTGTGCCTGTGCGCGAGATTCATCTAAGGGAGGTAATTTACCAGACTTTATTTGATGTTCTAATACGGTTTTAGGTTCCATGGTGAGTGCATAGGCAGAAATGTGATTGGGATTGAAGCCCAAAGCCATTTTCACATTCTCAGCCCACAAAAGGTCCTGCTCCTCTGGAGACATTCCAAGCATAGGTACCCCATAAATTAAGTCTATGGAATAATTGTCAAAATATTGCTTTACCCAATGCAAGGCTTCTTTTGACTGACTGGCATTATGAGCGCGATTCATAAATGATAAATCTGACTGATGAAAAGATTGTATTCCCAAACTTATTCTATTCACTTTCGTCTTAGAAAGCGCTTTAATATACGTCTCTGAAAGGTCATCTGGATTGGCTTCTAAGGTAATCTCAGCAACAGCTGTTATTGAATAGTGCGAAAAGACGGCTTCAATAAGTCGCTCAATCTCAATGGGGCTTAAAACAGAAGGAGTACCTCCCCCAAAATATATAGAATTTATTTGATCTTGTGCAAAACTATCTTTTCGCATCTTCAATTCCATACATAGGGCTTCGATCATTTGATCTTTAGAAGTCATTTTAGTAGAAAAATGAAAGTCACAATAACTACAGGCTTGCTTACAAAAAGGGATGTGAATATAAATACCACTCATAAAAAGTCCTGTTATTTTTTAACCCTTGCTGTATTTTGACTGACAAAAGAAGCCCAGCCTGAATAGGATTTCTCCCCAGTCACTTTCCCTGAATTATAAAAATGACATACCGCAGCGGCTAAACCATCCGTACTGTCTAAATTTTTTGGCAAAGTCTTTAATTTTAATAAACTCTGTAGCATTTTAGCCACCTGCTCTTTAGAAGCATTTCCATTTCCTGTAATGGCCATTTTAATTTTTTTTGGCAGGTATTCCGTAATGGGAATTTCTCTAGACAAACCAGCTGCCATAGCCACGCCTTGCGCCCTACCTAATTTAAGCATAGACTGAACATTTTTTCCAAAAAATGGTGCCTCAATAGCTATTTCATCAGGATGATAGGTGTCTATTAATGAGATGGTCCTTTCAAAAATAAGCTTCAATTTGGTGTATGGATCTGCGTATTTTTGAAGCAATAATTCGTTGAGTTGTACAAAATACATCTCATTTCCCACCACTTTTATAATACCAAAACCCATAATAGTGGTTCCTGGATCAATACCTAAAATAATTCTCTCTTTTGCCAATGGATTTAATCTAAATGAATTTCTATTGGGATTTGAAAACGTGTTGCCACAGGAATTCCTTGTTTTATGGCTGGTGATAAAAAAGGCAAAGAAGCTATTTCTTTTTGTACCCTTTTTTCAAAAGACTGTTTCTCATTTATACTCCCGTTAAATCCCTCAATTTTTTGAATATATATATCAGCAGTTGCATTCACTTTAAAGTCCATAGAAAAAGTACCTGAAAAAGACAAGCTGTCTTGGTCGTACATTTGTTGAACTACTAGAAGAATTTGTGCTTTTATTACGGCTTCAAAACATTCTTTTTGTAATGATTTTGAAAGGGTTTCTTCGCAGGATTCAAATAGGGGATACAGATCTACAGATTGCCAGTCAATTTCTTTTAATTGATCAGCCACATATTGCGCCTTAAGCTCTTCTTTTGGAGTAAGCCAAGCACAATTGTAAAACAAGCAGATGAGACCTATGTAAAACAAGTTACGCATACCCAAAGGTAGGGGAAAAAACTCATTTTTATAAAGTCATATAAATCGTAACTTAGTGAAGATTAAAATAAGTATGGATATATTACTGATCACTCTAGGAGCCATTTGCATTTTTATTGGAGTATTAGGGAGCTTTGTCCCTGTAATCCCTGGACCTCCCTTGAGTTGGATTGGCCTTTTATTATTGCAATACACCAACATTGTAGCTTTTAGTCCTATTTTTATTGGGGTTACAGGAGTAATTGCATTGCTCGCTACGCTTTTAGATTATTACTTACCTGTGCTCGGAACAAAAAAATACGGAGGAAGCAAAGGGGGTGTTTGGGGCGCTATAATGGGTCTATTATTCGCCGTTTTCTTTCCTGTTTTTGGCCCTTTAGGATTTCTGATTTGGCCTTTTGCAGGGGCTTTTATAGGAGAATTGAGCCAACAAAAAAATCAAAAAAATGCCTTGAGAGCGGCTTGGGGTTCCTTTGTAGGATTCTTGGCAGGCAGCCTGATCAAATTGATTATTTCAATGGCCTATGCTGGGTTATTTATCCAACAATTATTGGGGTGAATTTCGCCTAAGGGCCAAAAAAAGAACTACAATACTTTATTTAGCACATAAAAAAAAGCCTTCCAAATGGGAAAGCCTTTCATTGGTTGGACAGCCTCGCCATCTCAACACGGCCTTAACACAAGGTTAAGACACAACACAACACAACAAATATAACAAAGCTTTTTTAAAAGGTGCTTATTTAAGACTAAATATCTCTAAAAATTTAGTTCATTAAGACAGGAAGTTTTAAAATAAAGACACCAATAAAAACATTATTTGCCTTTTAAAAATCTATTACAATACCAAAACTTGGAATAATAGACCCCTCTTCTAGGGGAATTTGAAATAGGCTGCGAGGATTTACCGGCATACCAGAGGCGTCTCTACTAAGCCCATAAGAGGGGGGCTGTGGATTGGCATTTGCCAAAGCATTCTGAACTTCTATAAAGAAATCTAAGGCAACCACTTTATAGAACCATTTTTTGTCTATTCTAATATCTAATTGATTAAATGGGTCTAATTTCTGACTCCCCAAACGGTCGTAATCCAAGACAATTTTCGGGTATAACTGAGCGGTTTGTGGAATATCTGTTGGTACAAATGGAGTAGCTGCAGCAAATCTATGGCGGGCACTTACCTCCCAATTCCTAGGAAGCTTATAGCCTGTGGTAAAAGAAGCCAAATGCCTACTATCCCATACAGATGGCCTAAAGACCTTAGGGTCTAGCCCTGAAAAAGTGGAATAAAAATAAGTGTAGGAGAAAATTCCAAAAAAGCGATCCATGAGTTTTTGTTGCCACAACAATTCCAATCCATAGGCTTTACCTTTACCAACAGATGCAATGGCTTCATTTCCTAGGACCTCAAAACCAGCTCCTTTATTGGCGATTGAAACCCCGTCTTCTAGAGAGACTGGATAGTCTGAATAATATTTATAAAAACCTTCTAAAGACACCCTAGCAGTAGGATTCAAAATCTTTTCTACGCCTAAGACCAAGTGCGTAGAACGGGTGTAGTCCAAGTCTTGATTTAAAAATTCCTGTGCGGTATTTTGAAAGCCCAACATAGTGTATGGGGGAATTTTATAATATACTCCAGCGGTCCCATTAAGCTTCCAACTAGGTGTTAAAGCATAAGAAGCAGAGGCCCTTGGAGAGAATGTTTTTAATAAATTAGATCCCTTGATAAAAGTATCTCCATCCATTCTAAATCCAAAAGAAAGGGCCAAACGATCCTGTAAAAAATCTTTAGATCCTTGGGCAAACAGACCATAGTTCAAAAAATCTAAAGAAGTGTTATATTGATAAGCTGCCAGTGTATTGAGCGTACTATTCTCGTAAAAGGCCCTCTGCAAATTAAGTCCATGACTCCATTTCCAGCCCTCTGCAAAACGATTTACCGCCAATCTTAATTTTGTTTCTGACTCTAAAGCGTCGTTTTGAAAGCGAAGCTCTGTTTGTGAGGCATTATCATTATACTCACTGTAGGTATTCCAGAGGCTGTTATTACTCAAACTCACCTCCATAAAACCACTCTGATCTTTAAAGCGCCTCTTCCAAGTAACCCCAACAGTATTGGAGTTTTGGTTAATGAAAGGTACCTGATCAAAAGTAGCTTGCTGGTCTGGGGTAGGATCTTCTGGCAAGGCAACTGTAAATTCATCTATACTTCCAAGACCTACAAAACTCAGGCTGTTGTAAGCGTCTATTTTGTGGTTTAATTTATATTGGTAATCCCAATAATCAGGTCTAATAGGCAAACCTATCAGTTCGAATAAAAACTGTAAATAGGACCTTCTCACAGACAAAAGCACATCTGTTTTTACTTCCCCATTTTTTTTATTTACCAAGAGGGGTGTTTCAAGTGTTAAAGCTGCTTCACTGGCACTCAACCTGAAGTTTCCTGCAAACCCATCTGGGTTTACATCTCTTTGAGTAAATTGTAATACTCCAGACAAAGGATTGTTGTACTGGGCGCCAAAGGCAGATGAAGAAAGCCTTACATCTGAAATAAAAGAAACATTTAACATGCCTACAGGACCTCCAGCACTTCCTTGGGTACTAAAATGGTTGATGTTGGGAATCTCAATACCATCCAAATAATACACCACTTCATTGGGAGCACCTCCTCTGATGATTAAATCATTTCTAAAGCCTCCAATAGAAGGAGAGACTCCAGGGAGTGTTTGTGCTACCTGTACCACGTCATTATTAGAACCAGGATAATTTGCAATCTCAACAGCAGAGAGCGATTGGGTAGAAAGTGGGGTCTCTTTAGGCCTTGTGATAGGACTCAAAGCCACTACCACCTCATCCAAAGCTTGTGAAGTTTCTAAAAGCACAAAATTCAATGGGGGTGTTCCCACAGATTTAATTTGAAAATTAAAAACCGTCTGCGAAGTAAAACCTAAATAACCCGCTTGTATCGTATAGGTACCCGGCGGAATATTAGGTATGGAAAACTGCCCCAATTCATCTGTAATGGCACCAAAAGTGGTCCCTTCCAAAACAACCGTTGCCCCGAATAAAGGACTTTGATTTTCTTCAAAAATTTTACCCGTGAGCACACCCAACGCTTGGCTGAAACCCGTTAAAGAAAAAGCAAACAATAGTAGAAATAAGATTTTTTTCATAGCGCGTTAAAATTAAGAAGAAAATAGCGGAAAAAAGCAAGAATCAAAAAACCACTAAATCCTATTAACATACAAATCAAAAATAACCCCTTAAGGTCTCTAAAACTATGACATAAATCATGTCATTTATTGGGATAGCTTTAAATAAAACTGGCTTAAAACTGTATCATTAATACGCAGTAGTTGTCCACGGATAAGGGGTTCTTTTAATCCATTGCCCTCTAGTAAAATCAGGAAAATCTTGGGCGGCTCCGTTATTCTCTATTGACAATTCAGACAGCGGTGTTACCGCACTCCAAGCGGCGGCATCATAGGCATCTATTGGAGGTGCCACATTGGCTTTCGCTGCTTCCACAAAAGCATTCAAAACAAAGAAGTCCATTCCGCCGTGACCGGCACCCTCTGCGTATTCTCCGTATTTTTTCCAAAGCGGATGGTCGTACTTTTCCAGCCATGCTTTAGAGCTGTCCCACCTATGTGGCTCAGATTGTCCCTCTATGTATATCCTGTCGCCATCTTTCTCCCAAAGGCCGTTAGCTCCTTGTACCCTGAACCCCAAAGAGTAAGGTCTAGGAGAATTACAATCATGGGTAATAATAATGGTTTCACCCATGGCTGTTTCTAGGGTAGAGGTAATAATATCTCCTTGTTTAAAACGCACTTTGGCATTCGGGTGGTCTGCACCACCTTTATCCACAATATACTTGTGCAAGCCCACCGCTTTAGTAGCATGAGAAGACATAGACACAAATCTATTCCCCCTATTTATATTGGCCATAGCGGCAATAGGTCCCAAGCCATGCGTTGGGTAAACGTCTGCATTTCTACTGACAGAATGTTGGGTGCGCCATTTGGCCTCAGAAATGGCTTTTTCACCAAACTCTACCCCTCCACCATAGGGTTGTTTCCCATCATTAAACTTAACATGCCTTAAATCGTGTTGGTACCCACACCTGTAATGCAGCATTTCTCCAAACACCCCTTCTTTTACCATATTTAGGACCGCCATGACGTCCCTTCTGTAATTTACATTTTCCAACAACATAAGATGGGTACCCGTTTCTTCATGGGTATTCACTAAGTCCCAGCACTCTTCCATTGTGTTGGCTGCAGACACCTCAACACCTGCAAATTTACCAGCTTTCATAGCGTCTACACTCATGCGGGTATGCCAGAGCCATGGGGTGGCGATAATTACGGCATCGACCGTTTTTAGGTCTAATAAATTTTTATAATCCAACGCATTCTTTCCAAAAACAGCCGGGGATTTAGCACCCGCTTCTGCCATAATTTTTTGGGCTATGGCAATTCTGTTTGGATCTATGTCTGCAATAGCAGTCACCACCACATCTTCCCTTTTAAGTGCGTTTTCCAAATGATTGATCCCCCTGAGACCCACTCCAATAATACCTATGTGCAATTTTTCATTGGCGCGATTTGTCGCTTTTCCAAAAGTTTGGCCTAAGGCGTAGTTCGGCAGCACCACTGAGACGGCACCAAAAGCGGCAGATTTCTGAATAAAGGATCTTCTACTAGACATTTTAGTGGGTGTTTGTGGGTTTATATTACCATTAAAGGCACATGAAATTTAGGGAAAAGTTTTATAAAATAGGCTTCTAAAAGGACATTTTATCTAGGATGTAGTATCTTGTAGCCGTTTTATAATGCAACTATGACTTTACTTATAATGGCTGCCGGAAGTGGTAGCAGATACGGAGGATTAAAACAATTCGACGGCCTTGGCCCAAATGGAGAGTACCTTCTTGAATACACCATTTTTAACGCTATAACAGCTGGATTCAACCACATTGTGGTCATTGCTAAACCCGCTAATACAGTAGATATAAAAGCATATCTATCTCAAAAACTACCCGAACATATTGCTTTAACCGTGTTGGGACAAGCTATTTCAGATGTACCAGAGGGCTTTACCGCGCCTGAAAACAGAGAAAAACCCTGGGGAACTGCCCATGCTGTTTGGACTGCTAGAGCGGTGATTAAAACTCCCTTTGCAACAGTAAATGCAGATGATTATTACGGTCCTGAAGCGTTTAAAGACGCTGGCGCTTTTTTAAACGCCCTACCCAATGCGCAGACCTATGGGCTTGTTGCCTATGAATTAAGCAATACCTTGTCTGAGTACGGCACTGTATCTAGAGGGGTCTGTGAGGTAAAAGACGGTGCCTTAAAAGACATTACAGAGCGCACCAAACTTATTGCTTCTGGAAATGAGGAAGCTACAGATGAAGATTCTGGGTTAAAATTTCCACTAAACACGCCAGTAAGTATGAATTTTTGGCTGAGTACCCCTTTTATTTTTCCAGCTATCACAGCGCGTTTTAAAGCATTTTTATCTGGAGAAAACCCTGAAAAAGGAGAATTGTACCTGCCTTATATTGTAGCTGAACAGTTGGAAGAACAAGAAGTTAGTGTGGGGGTAATTCCTACGTCTAGCCAATGGTTTGGACTTACCTATGCTCAAGACAAAGCAGCGGCTAAAGAGACCCTTAAAGCACTTCATGAATCTGGTGTTTATCCAGCTGAATTATGGAAGGCATAGACCAAAAAAACATCGAAAATATTGTTCGCAGTTTTTTACCCCAAAGTAAAAACTTTGAGGTGATTCCCATGACACAAGGCCTGATCAATGACAGCTATAAAATTAGCTTCACCGATCAGGCCTATTTTTTACAACGCCTCAATACCCAGGTTTTTCAACATCCCACAGGGCTTATGCACAATATAGTCCAGTGGCAAAAAAGCCTTGTACATGCCTCCTACCATTGCCCTATTTTTTTAAAAACATTCGCGGGGAACTATTTGGTAAAAACAGAACAAGGCCATTTTTGGCGCATGCAAAATTATGTCTCTAAAGCCATCGCATACGATCTTGCTCCCAATGCGTCTATAGCCTTTGAAGCTGGAAAACTCCTCAATGATTTTCACAGTTGCTCCAAAAAAACTGACGCGTCAATGTTCCAAACACATATTCCGCAATTTCAGGATATTTCTTTGCGGTGGGAGCAGTTTCAACTGGCCTTTAAAAAGGCCGATGCCACTACCATCACCTCCGCTAAATACGCCCTAGAAAAACTTTATTCGCTGCAGGAATTTGTGTTTAACACCCCCTTAAAACTCCCGGAAAGAATTTGCCATAACGATACAAAACTCAACAATATGCTTTTTCATAAAGACAGTGGAAAGGCACTTTGTATGGTAGATTTAGACACCCTTATGCCAGGCTATGCTTTTTATGATTTTGGAGACGCCCTGCGTACCATTGCGAACACATGGGCTGAGGGAGCTGAAGAAAAGCCTGTGGCCTTTAGAAAAGACCATGCCCTAGCTTTTATTAAAGGATTGTGCAGTAATCCTAAAGTATTTTCAATATCAGAATGGGAGAGCCTGCCGTTTGGCGCCGTATATATGCCCTTTATTCACGGACTCAGAGCGCTAACCGATTATTTGTCTGGCAATGTGTATTACAAAGTGCGTTATGAACTTGAAAACTTAGACCGCGCTTCAGGTCTTTTAGACTTTGCTACTGTTGCCAATAGCCAACAAGCTTTTCTCAAACATGCTATTCAAGAAGCCTTATGAGGTGGGGCTTTCTTTTTATCTCGCTGTTTTCTACCGCTTTGTGGGGGCAAAATTACGGAGGACTTTCTATAGATAACGACCTGTTTTTTGGCAAAGACTACTACTATTCCAGCGGCATTTTTCTACAGTATGGAATCACAAAAAGCAACAGAGACAAGCCTTTAGACAGCCAGGAGCTATTCAAAGAAGAAAACTTTTTTAAAAAACGTATTCATTGGACTTTAGGACAACAAATATACACTCCCATTGGCCGCTATGACAGTATTACCACTAATATGGATTATCCCTTTAGCGGCTACCTTTTTCTAGAAAGAGCCGTATCTAAAACGCTCAAAAATAAGGGAGTATTTCGTTGGAGTGCTCAATTAGGAATAAGCGGTCCTGGATCATTGAGTGCACCTTTGCAAAACACCTACCACAAACATATTCTGGGACTCCCACCACTTAGTTGGGTAGGCCAACAAGCAGGAAATATGCATCTGGGCATTCTTGGACAGTACTCCCACTATATTTCCCTGAGTCAAAAGCGTCATATTTCTTATCAGCTTCAGAGCCAATGGGGCACCCACAGCAGCCAATCTAGTCTAAGTACAGGCTTACATTTGGGCCATTTAGATCCTATGGTATTTTACTCAGAAGCTTTTAATAATTCCCAAAAAAATGGGTTTGGAGGGTATATAGGCATTCAATACCAATATCATTTTCAGGATTACAACCTATCTGGAAGTTTGTTTGAAAACAGCTCTCCATTTACCCTGCCTTCCAATTCATTCAGAAATACTTGGCTAGCAGGTGTGGGATACCAGGCCAATAAATGGCAGTTTTTGGCCATAGCCAAAGCGCGATCTAAAGATACCCCAAGACAAAAATACAAAAGGCACCAAGTGTTATATATCAGTATTCTAAGGCAATTGGATTAACGGTCGGTGAGGATTGGATCTGGCATGGTCAGGGTAGTATTGATTCTAATAACGCCTTGCCCTCCTGCCAATCCGTAATTGCTCTGAATGTCGTACACAGTCCTATATACGGTTACTTTTCTAATAGACATTAAGTCTAATCCAGGTGGGGGGGTCTTACCTATTAAGTTGCCATCTACATCCCAAAGGGCATATGGAGGCTCCCCATCTGTGAAAGAGCCAATCCTGTCTCGCATGACAATCACTTTATTGCCTTCTATTTTGGCCGTACCTAAATGCCTGCGAATGGCTTGAATGACACTGGTAGCGTATATATCTATCCCAAATTCATTGAGTTCTCTGAATTTAGAGGTCTTTTTTTCTTTGCGTTTTAAACCGCGCTCAATCATTCTGGCCTCTTTCTTAAAAACCCTAGCTTCTTGCGCTGTGCCCTGAAGGGGCAATAAAAAAAGCACACATACTAATAGGTAAATAAATCTCATCCTTTTAAATTTATATGAAGTTAGTGAATTATTGCTTAATTGAATACCACACAAATGGAACGTCAAATGATTGTTTTTCGTATTTTAGAAACAAAAAACAAGATGAAGCATAAATTTTCATCTTTACTTTTAGGGTTTATGTGTTTTTCTGGCACAATAGTTAAAAGTCAAGATACCACTGCAAAAATTCTTAAAGACACAGACCATGAGAAAATGGTCTGGTTTAAAGAAGCCAAATTGGGGATTTTTATACACTGGGGGCTGTACGCCGTAGACGGGATAAGTGAATCTTGGTCTTTTTACAATGAATATCTCTCCCATGAAGACTACCTTAAGCAATTGAGTGGTTTTACTGCTGCCAACTTCAAGCCAAAAGAATGGGCAAAACTTATTAAAGACAGTGGCGCAAAATACAGTGTCATTACTAGTAAACACCATGATGGATTTGCGCTTTGGAACACCAATTATGGTCATCTAAACGCGGTATCTCATGCAGCAGCTAAAAAAGATGTCTTAAGTCCGTTAATAGATGCCCTAAAAGAAAAAGAATTAAAAGTAGGAATTTATTTTTCTTTACCTGACTGGTCATCTGACCTATATACCCATTTTACAACAAGCAAAAGAAGATATGCCATTGAGCAAGATCCACAAAGATGGCAACAGTATCTAAATTACATGAATGGACAACTTCTAGAACTTAAAAATAACTACACACCAGATCTTTGGTGGTTTGACGGAGATTGGGAACATCCGCCTGAGGCATGGGAAAGCACAAAAATTAGAACATCGCTACTAAAGGGAGCTCCAAATACTATTATTAATTCGAGACTCACAGGACAAGGAGACTATCAAACACCTGAGATTGGCGTACCAGTTTATAGACCAGAAGCAAAATACTGGGAACTTTGTATGACTTTAAATGACTCTTGGGGGTACCAGCAGACAGACAACAATTATAAAACTTCACAACAAGTTATAGATATTTTTGTAGACTGTATTTCAAAGGGGGGGAATTTGCTATTAGACATTGGTCCAAAAGCAGACGGTTCCATTGACCCCATACAAAAAGAACGCCTTCTGGAACTTGGATCATGGATTAGAAAACACCACAAAGCCGTTTATGGAACAGAGAAAGGGATTCCTTACGAGCATTTTTATGGTCCCACTACTTTAAGCAAGGACAAGCAAACACTGTTCCTGTTTGTAAGAGACATACCAAAAGATGGAAAAATTGTGGTTAAGGGAATTTCCAACACCATTCACAGGGCTTATGTTGTGGGCAATGGTAGTATTCTTTCACAAAATAAAATAGCTAAACTGTATTGGAATAAATATCCTGGAATTTCATACATTGACTTACCCAAAGAAACCATAGACACATATTATACGGTGGTAGCCTTAGTCCTAGACGGCCCAATAGAGCTATATTCAGAATTAAATGGTGCTGTAGAACAAAATTAAATAAGGTCCTATGAAGACATGTATAAACTCCTTTTGGAGTTTGCTTTTCTTTCTCATTGTTGGCTGTGATAAAAATGACACGACAAATTTTCCAATCAACGCCCTAGAAGGCCAATGGATTTTGGATCGAGTGGTCTGTTTTTGCTATTTTGGTGAAATTGGGAATGAAAATTTTTCTGATCAGCAACTGTGGTTTTATGAAAATCAACTCTACCCCATAGGATCAAATAATGATATTCCAAACATTGCACCCTTAGGAAAAGCCTACGATTACCGTGTCATAGAAAGTGAAATGAGTCTTGAAAATTCAAGCGAAAAATACCGCATTAGCCTAGTTGGAAATTCCCTGACGCTCACTTATGTAGACAACGAAATGATCGCAGACGACGAGATTACATTCTATTTTAAAAAAGGTATGGCAGATCCCTCTTGCATAAATTTTTCTCAAATTCTGGGAAACGCTATTTGCACCAAAGAATACGCCCCAGTTTGTGGTTGTAATGGCATCACATACGGTAACAAATGTGGGGCTGAATCCGCTGGCGTGTCTCATTGGGAAAATGGGGTGTGTGAGAAATAGAAAGTTGATTAATAAAATAAAAATTAACTTTAAAGAAATAAATAACATTCATTATGAGAGACATTATTTGCCCTAGTTGCAAGACCTCTTTTAAACTAGACGATGCCGGTTTTGCAGATATTGTCAAGCAGGTACGGGACGATCAATTTTCAGAAGAACTCAACCATAGATTGGCCATTGCTGAAAAAGAAAAATTCAATGCGGTTATGCTGGCAGAGGCAAACTTAAAGAATACCCTCCAGCAGGAACTTTCAAAAAAAGAGCAAGAAATTAGCGAGCTTAAATCTCGAAAAGAGTTAGAGCTTGAGCAAATAAGGGCTAAAGTTGTGCAAGCGGAGCAAGAGAAAAGACAAGCCGTTTTAGAAGCTACTAGAACCATAGAAAAAGAGCGAGATGGACTTTTGAACCAACTCAGCAATAAAGAGGTAGAAAGGCAACTTCAGGAAAAGTCCATTCAGGAGCAATTCAATCAAAAATTACTCACCAAGGAAGAGACCATTAAAATGAAGGACGACGAGATTGCGCGTCTCAAAGATTTTAAGCAAAAACTCTCTACTAAAATGGTGGGAGAATCCTTAGAACAACACTGTGAGGTAGAATTCAACAAACTTAGGGCTACTGGTTTTCAGAATGTATATTTTGAAAAAGACAATGACGCCAGCTCAGGGAGTAAGGGAGATTTTATTTACCGTGAAAACGATCAGAATGGAAATGAAATACTCTCCATCATGTTTGAAATGAAAAATGAAGGAGATGAAACCGCCACTAAAAAGAAAAACGAAGATTTTTTTAAAGAATTAGACAAGGACCGGAATGAAAAGAAATGTGAATACGCTATTCTAGTATCTATGTTGGAAGCAGATAATGAACTCTTCAATAACGGCATAGTAGACGTGTCTCATAAATACAAAAAAATGTATGTGATACGCCCCCAATTTTTCATTCCCATCATTACCATACTAAGGAATGCAGCATTAAACTCAATGCAATACAAAGAAGAACTTGCCATTATTAGGAATCAAAATATTGACATCACGAATTTTGAAGAAAAAATCAACGATTTCAAAAGTGGTTTTTCCCGCAATTATGATTTAGCCAGCAGACAATTCAAAACGGCCATAGAAGAAATTGACAAAACCATGAATCACCTTCAAAAAACAAAAGAAGCTTTACTCGCTTCTGTAAATAACTTGCGATTAGCCAACAGTAAAACAGAAGACTTAACCATTAAGAAGCTCACCCATGGAAACCCTACCATGAAAGCTAAGTTTGATGGGTTAAAGTAATAGTAAAATTACAGCAATGAATTATTGGTCTCAGACTTCTTTAAAGAGTCTCTTTAAAAAGAGCTTCTCTTTTTTCCGTGTAAGTATCGATTACTTTTGTATTGTGAAGATCTATCCCTAGCTTATCAATATCTAGAAAAGTTTCTTGAGCAAGTTTGTGGGTTGGAAGCGTTGGAAGATTTTTTTTAGTCCAAAGACTCATCTCAGTCAGTATTGGGTACAAACTTATTCCCATATCTGTTAAGTAGTAATATTTTATTTTTCTATCTATTTTATCCTTTCTAAACCCTAGTAACTCATACTCTCTTAACTTCTTGATTCTATCTACGAGAACATTAGTAGAAATTTTCTCAGGTGATTTTAAAAATTCGGTATATGTATTTCTACCAATAAATACATCTCTTATAATTATTAACGACCATCGGTCGCCAACTAAGTCTAAGATATTAGATAAGGGACATGTAGATCTGAAAGTTAAATCTTGAAACATAAAATATATTTTATATAAAATTACTTAAATTTTTAGATAAATAAAATGAAAAACCCTACAATAAAGTAGGGTTTTTATTTTTATTTAAGATCTAGTTTTTTTTACCAAGCTGCTCTCCATTGTCTTACAGTATGAATCTTACCATCTTCTCCGAATATGAACTTTTCTAAAAAAAAGTCTTCCTCAACAGTACCATCTTTTTTGTACTTGGTTTCATTAGAACCAACCTCAACAAGGCTTCTAACGCCGTCTAATTCGTAGGGTAAAAAGTAAATAGGATCAGAAATTATTGAATCATATTGAGAAAACATTTCTTTCACATCATTAGACGTCATGATCACTGGCTCTTCCGAGTTAAATGGGAAAAACCTCAGTGAATCTCTTGTGTTTGCAAAAACTCCTTCTGCATCCATTGCGGCATAATTAGAAATTAAACTTCTAACCATTTCAACCTGTTCATCAGAACCCATCAGAAACTTGGTTCCAGAACTCACCCATTCACCAGCTTTTTTATCTACTTGTACTTCTTTAACTTGATTTTTACAAGATAGTACTGATATCATTACCAATAATAAAACTATTCCTTTTTTCATTTTAAATATGTTTTAATTTGACTTGAAATATTTATTGAGGGCTACCTAAAAGTTCAATTAATTCCCAAATATTAGTATACCTAAATCCATCAGGGTCATATTTACTCATTTTAGATTTTGATATAAGCGCATCAATTTCATTACTTGAAACAACGTCCATTGGAGATAAAGATCTTAGGGCACTTGACAAATCTTTGTAGTGATCATATGTAATAACACTTGACTCATCCATACCTTTTGGATGTAGTCTTGCTAAAATTCCCCAACCCGATCTTGCGCCGTCTTTTCCTAAATTCTTTTTAAAATAGGGCATCCATAAATTTAAATTTTCATTCACAAATCCATTAAAATCCTTTGGTTTAGCCAAATTCCAGACCGCATATTTAAATTCTCCCATTGGAAGCTCAGCTATGAGCTTATATGTATTGTTGTAGAGTGTTTTAGATATATGGTTTGTAGAGGCTAGTGCTGGATCAAACCCTAAAATTTGTTCCGCATTACCCCATATTTTCATTTGATCTTCATATTGCTCAAAACTTTCATAAACTTGAACAAAAGCATGGGTTGGTTGTGATTCGTCATCTGTTCTTCCATAAAGTCTGAAAAATGCGGATGCCAACATATTTCCGTTATCAATAGCATTTTTCTTTATTTTAGACCAATGATCCGTTTCCAAAGATTCAAATTCTGCTACATTCTCAGAAGCAACATACCTATATTGTATGTGAACAATATTTTGAGCAAACATTGACGTAGTAAAAACAAGTGCCAATAACATTAATAATTTTTTCATTTTAAGTATCTTTAATTGGTTAATTAAGCTAAATATACTAATAAATATTTAATTGCAATCTCATATTTAAAAACACAATGCGTCTATTTGTACTATAATGAAAAAATGCTGTTTATATTCATTATCCCCTTTTAGTTTTGTTTATCTAAGAAGACTTGAGATTATCGAATTATAGGAAAACAATATACCTATGGCATATAAAAAGCATCCTACTTCAGTACTTTTTTAATTATTTTATGAGGTACTTAAAAAACAGTTTAGTACATTGTGTTTAAGGGTTATAAAAATTGAATACATCCATGAAAATTTTAGTTTTTTTAAGTTTTTTGATTTGTTTATTTGGGTGTAATTCAGTGGTGAAGAAACCTCTTTCTGATTTAGAATCCATACAGATTAAAACATCATTTGTAGACCTAAATAATAACAAAGTAGACTTGACAGCATTTAAAGGAAAGAGAATTGTTGTTAATTACTGGGCTACATGGTGTGGCCCGTGCTTAAAAGAGATGCCGGGACTAAAAAGAGCTGAAGAAGTACTTAAAAAACATAACTATACCTTTATTTTAGTTTCTGACGAAACAATATCTAAAATAGCTACTTTTAAAAAAGTCAAGAATTATGACTTCACCTTTTTGAAATCGATTGAATCAAATGAAACGCTTGGAATATACTCTTTGCCAACATCTTATATTTTTGATGAAAAAGGAAATAAACTTGAAACTATCATTGGAACAATTGCTTGGGATTCTGAAGAAACAATAAATAAGCTAAAAACATTATAAGATGAAAAAAATCTTTGCTCTTTTCACTATTATAACGATCATTTCCTGTTCATCCAAGGAGGTTACTATTGAAGAAATCTCTTTTTTATTTGATAATAATAATGCCCAGCCAAATTTGGTAAGCAATGATGGTGCTTTGTCTTTATCTTGGATTTCCTCTAATGATGAAGATAATACTTCGTTGCATATAAGTCAATTTATTGATGAGAAATGGACTAAACCCCAAACAATCGCTAAGGGTTCAAACTGGTTTGTTAATTGGGCTGACTTTCCTGCTCATGCAATTAATGGAGATTTAATATTAACAAATTACCTTAAGAAATCCGATTCTGGAACTTATACTTATGATGTTGTTTTAAGTCTCCACAAATTAACTGGAGAGAAAATAAAGGAAGACTTCATTTTACACAGTGATGGCATTAAAGCAGAGCATGGTTTTGTGAGTATAATTTCAAATGAAAACCAAGGTTTTTATATTACTTGGTTGGACGGAAGAAATACCTTAGAAAAAGAAATAGATGGACACCATAAACCAATGACCATTCGATTTGCTGAAATAACAGCGGTTGGAGATGTTGTAAATGAAACTGAACTCGATTCGTCAACCTGCGATTGTTGTCAGACGTCAATAGCAGTCTCAGAAAAAGGCCCTGTTGTTGTTTACAGGGACAGAAGTATGAAAGAGGTTAGAGATATTTATATTACTAGAAGAATAAATGATGTTTGGGAATCACCAAGACCCGTTCATAATGATGGCTGGATAATAAATGGATGCCCAGTAAATGGCCCCAAAGTTGCCGTTAATTCAAATAATTTTGCAGTGAGTTGGTTTACGGTATCAAATGGAAAACCAACCGTCAACCTTTCGTTTTCAAAATCTAATGGCAACTCTTTTGGAAGCCCCCTAAAAATAAACGACCACAATGCTATCGGCAGAGTAGATGTTGCTTTCTTGAACGACCAGGAAGTAATAGTGAGTTATATAGAAGTGGACGATATTGGCACATATCTAAGAATAAAAAAAGTATCAATTGATGGAACTATTTCAGCTCCAATAACAATTTCTAAAATTGACGGAGGAAGAAACACCGGAGTACCTCAATTAGAAATATTCAATAACGAGATTTTTATAGTTTGGACTGTTTTAATAAATGAAAAGAACCAACTAAAGTCTGTTAAATTAAACTCTGAAAACATATAGCACCTATAAACTTAATGTTAAAGACTATAGAGCACTCTTCTTTGGCTGTTAGCCTTAATTTTCTAAAAGGGCTTGAAATAAATAAATTGGAGGAAGAAGATATGCTTGTTATTTAAAAAGCCCCCTCATAAAAGGAGGCTTTTTAATAATTTTATGGACGCAATTACCACTTTCCAATCATTACTCTAGTCTGAGTCCTTACAATTTTTACAATACCTTCAACCTCATCCATAAAAACTTCCCAAGCGGCTTGAGCTGCCTTATTCCCATTATTACTAATACCCGGATTGAAAGCGGTTTTAAAATCATTAACACCTGTTAGACCATAATGAGTTTCTCCTAAAGGACTTCTACCTAACCTAAATTTACCAAGAGTTTTTCTTTGATCTTTTGGCGCAAATTTTTCAAAATATTTTTTCCAAGCAGCTCCAAATTTTGCTTCATTTTCAACATCAAACCAAACTATATTTTGAATTGGGTGGCTACCAGGTTCACCAATTGAAATTAGACTATTACCTCCAGCAGATGAGAAAGCTTCTGTATATTGACTTAGTTTAGTTAAAAATAGATCCCAATTTAAATTTTCTCCTTGAGCGTATTGATTGCCCATTGCATCTAATGTTCCAGTAAATGCAATTTGATGACTTGAATTTATATCATTATCTTTAAAATGATTTTCAAATAAGTAAACTGTAACTCCATCAGCTTTTGAATTTGGAGAACTAAAATAATCATTAACAAGCTTAGTTACTATTTCTTCATCTTCAGGATCCACATTAAAACTATAAGTAGTCCAGTAGTATTCTTGAGCAAACATTGACGTAGTAAAAACAAGTGCCAATAACATTAATAATTTTTTCATTTTGAGTTTGTTTTTAATTGGTTTATATCTATAAATATATAAATAGTATTGCAATTATGAATATTAAAGGAGAAAATTTAGTACAAAAATAATATCAAGAAGCTACTTGAAAACATTAAACACTTTACTCTTTTAGGCATTCAGGAGCTATAGAAATCTATAAAAGGACAGGTTCACTAAGTAAACTACAAAAGGCTATGGGGCATTCATCCTTAGCAGTTAGTTTGATTTATTTAAGAGGTTTAGAAGTTAGTGAGTTGGAGGAGGGGGATATGCCTGTTATATGAAAAAACCCTCCACAAAGGGAGGGTTAATTTCTGTAAAACATAGATTTTATGTTTATCATTAGCTTTCTTATTGAGCTGCTATTTCCATATTCAAACCTGCAGTATCAAAATAACACAACAGCATAACTATTTTACCATTCTCCCATTTGTAATTAAAATTCGCTGCATTTGAGTACCGAATACCTGTTTTATTTCCTGTTCCCATCCAAGTGAACCATTCATTAGTCCAAACATCTTTGCCGTACTTGGTGTGGGCTGTTATATTTGGAAGTTGAATATCATTGAAAATACTATGATGTCCTTTAAAACCAGCTATTAGAGTTTGCTTGTCCATTTTAGAATTGTTTAAATACACAACAGCATCATCATTAAAATTAAAAGCCAGCAGCTAACAATGCCTATAAGTAATTGCTTGTTCTCACCTACTTCTGAAAATCCTCTCAGATTTTCAGAAGTAGGTGAGAACAAGCAAAGGTAAGTGCAAAACCACGCAACTACCCATAGCCGAGACTTTAGCTGCAAGTTAAACACAAGCTATGTCACTGAATATTGGACTTGAGCACCTAAAATTTATTTTATAAAATAAATTTTATTTTCAAATACAAACGCCAAAACCATCCCCGGTATAGCCCCGGGTAAAAATGAAGTGATTGTGATTTACAGGTACGGATATAAAACAAAAAAGCCGACTCATAAATGAATCGGCTTTGGCTTCTGCGGTCTGGACGAGACTCGAACTCGCGACCCCCTGCGTGACAGGCAGGTATTCTAACCAACTGAACTACCAGACCTCGCGTTAGCGGTTGCAAATATACACCGCTTATTTAATTGTACAAACAAAAAATACTAAAAAAATAAAATATTTTCTCTCTAAGTTCAAGGACATAAAAAAAGACCCTAGAATTGGCAAGGGTCTTTTTTTATACAGGTTTCAAAACCAGTGTATTACATAGCTGCGTCAATCGCGTCTGTGTAAACCTGCTTTGGAGACACCCCTACTTGTCTGCTCACAATCTCTCCGTTTTTAAATACTAAAACGGTTGGAATGTTACGCACGCCGTACTTAGCTGCAAATTCTTGGTTGGCGTCTACGTCTACCTTTCCTACGACAGCTTTTCCTTCGTAATCATTACTTACCTCATCAATGATAGGACCTACCATTCTACAAGGACCACACCAAGCTGCCCAAAAATCCACAACTACTGGCTTGTCACTTTTTAAAACTACTTCTTCGAAAGTAGCGTCTGTTATTTCTAATGCCATGATTCTATGTTTTTAATTGTTTACAAATTTACATATTTATTTTACCATTTTTCCCTCTGGCCTATGCCTTTTCTTATCTAACTATAAAGAAGCCTTATAGCTAGTTTAGACTGAAATGTACATCTGCAGCCTCTAGGGCTTCTAAAAGTGCCGTAGTTACCCCTATTTTTTGACTGCGAGAAACAAAATCTAACTTAATACTCTCTTCCATCTCATAAAGGCTAAAATGCAGTGGTAAATCTCCAGGATGGCTTTGAATAAGTTCCTTAATTCCTTTAATCTGCGCTTCCTCTAGGTGGTCTACCCGCAACTTTAAGGTGAGCTTTTTAGTGAAATTCTCAAGTATTTCTTGCAACATATAAAAACCGTTGTATTGCAGGCGAGGCTCTCCTTGTTTACCGGTATCTTTATTGGTCCAACCCTCTTTCACAAGGGCCTTACAGAATATAAATGAGTTGGGAATTAAAAAGTGCCTGAACTTCAAATAGTCCTCACCAAAGATCCTAAACTCATAAGAGTCTGCGTAGTCTTCTAGCGTAAAGGCCGCCCAGCCTTTACCGTTTTTAGATACCCTATGTTGCACCTCAGACACCACACCAGCAAAAGCCAGCTCCCTGTTTACATAAGAGGGAAGGTCATTAAAGAAAGACACATTGGCATTGGTGTAAGTGTTTATTTCTGTTTTATAGTCGTCTAAAGGATGTCCAGAAATGTATATCCCCACCACTTCCTTCTCTTGCTTTAACTTCTCCATAGTCCCCCACTCTGGACAAGGAGGTACTTCAGGTTCCGGAATTTGAATATCACTAGACTCCCCAAACAAACTCACTTGGGCAGAGTTTTCATTTTCCTGGTATCTGGCACCGTAACGAATGACTTTTTCAAGAAAAGTACCGGCATCGCCCAGAGGGTGAAAATACTGCGCCCTGTGAACCCCTCCAAAAGAATCGAATCCTCCGGCAAGTGCTAAGTTTTCAAAAGCTTTTTTATTGGCTGCCCTTAAATCTATACGCTTGGCCAAATCAAAAACAGACCTGTAAGGCCCACTTTCTTTTCGCTCCGCCACAATGGTCTCTACCGCCCCGCGACCCACGCCTTTGATTGCGCCCATGCCAAAACGAACGGCTCCTGCATTGTTTACGGCAAATTTGTAAAAGGATTCATTCACATCTGGCCCCAAAACCTGTAAACCCATACGCTTACATTCTTCCATAAAGAAAGTCACTTGCTTAATGTCATTCATATTATTAGAGAGTACCGCCGCCATATATTCTGCTGGGTAGTGGGCTTTAAGGTAAGCTGTCTGATAAGCAATATAGGCATAGCAAGTAGAGTGACTCTTGTTAAAGGCATAAGATGCAAAGGCTTCCCAGTCTTTCCATATTTTCTCAAGCACTTCTTTAGGGTGGCCCAGCTTTTCTCCACCCCCTAAAAACTGGGGTTTCAATTTTTCTAGTAGGGCAAATATTTTCTTACCCATGGCTTTTCTCAGTACGTCTGCTTCCCCCTTAGAGAAACCGGCAAGCTTCTGAGACAAGAGCATTACCTGCTCTTGATAGACTGTAATCCCGTAGGTTTCCTTAAGGTATTCTTCCATTTCAGGAAGGTCATAGGTAATTTGTTCGTCGCCGTGTTTACGACCAATAAAACTAGGAATATACTCCATTGGTCCTGGTCTGTAGAGCGCGTTCATGGCAATAAGGTCGTCAAAAACAGTAGGCTTTAAATCCTTGAGGTGCTTTTGCATGCCCACAGATTCGTATTGGAATACCCCAACGGTGTCTCCGCGCTGGAAGAGCTCGTAGGTCTTGGTGTCGTCCAAAGGAAAATCATCCGGCACCAATTGAATGTCGTGCTTGGCCTTGACAATTTTAACCGTATCCTTAATTAAGGTCAGGGTCTTCAGACCCAAAAAGTCCATTTTTAACAATCCAGCGTCTTCTACCACGGAGTTGTCGAACTGGGTCACATACAAATCAGAATCTTTGGCCGTAGCCACTGGCACATAATTGGTAATATCTCCAGGGGTAATAATTACCCCACAGGCATGAATACCTGTATTCCTAAGTGATCCCTCTAATATACGTGCCATATTCAAGGTCTGAGCCTCCAGGTCTGGACCGTCTGCAATATTGAGTAGCTCGTTGACCTTATCTAAGTCTTCTGCCCTAAAGTTTTTCTTGAGTTCCGCCTCAGTATAGCTAAAAATCTTAGCGAGTTTAGACATATTGGGCAGTAATTTAGCAATCCTGTCTGCCTCGTTGAGGGGTAAATCCAATACCCTGGCCGTATCTCTAATAGAAGACTTGGCCGCCATGGTACCATAGGTAATGATCTGAGCCACCTGGTTAGAACCGTATTTTTTAATTACATAATCCATGACACGACCGCGACCCTCGTCGTCAAAATCAATATCAATATCTGGCATAGAAACCCTGTCTGGATTTAAGAAACGCTCAAAAAGCAAATCGTACTTCAAAGGATCTATATTGGTAATCCACAAGCAGTAGGCCACTACAGATCCAGCCGCAGAACCCCTTCCAGGACCAACAGAAACGTCCATATTACGCGCTTCTCTAATAAAATCTTCCACAATCAGGAAGTAACCCGGGTACCCAGAATTTCTAATGGTGTCCAATTCAAAATCCAAACGCTCTTCAATTTCAGGCGTAATTTCAGTGTACCGCTTTAGTGCGCCTTTATAGGCAATGTCTCTGAGGTAAGCATTTTCTCCTCGTTTGCCACCGTCTTCTAAATCTTCTGCCACCTTAAACTCCGCTGGAATCTCAAAAGCAGGCAGCAGTACTTCTCTCGCTAGTTCAAAAGCTTTAATTTGGCTGGAAATCTTATGGGTATTTTCAATGGCCTCTGGTATATCGGAGAACAGCGACTTCATTTCCGCTGCAGTCTTGAAAAAATACTCTTGGTTGGGCAATCCATACCTGTACCCCCTACCCCTTCCAATAGGCGTGGCTTGTTTTTCTCCATCTTTTACACAGAGTAAAATATCGTGGGCCTCTGCGTCTTTCTGGTCTGCATAATAGGTGTTGTTTGTAGCCACTAAAGAGACCCCATGCTTCTGAGCCATAGGCACCAACACCTGATTAACCCGGTCCTCATCTTCCTGACTGTGGCGCATTAACTCCACATAAAAGTCTGCTCCAAAGGTCTCTTTCCACCAAATTAGGGCTTCTTCTGCTTGCTGCTCTCCCGTATTTAGGATTTTAGCTGCCACCTCGCCATACATATTTCCAGAGAGTACAATTAAGTCTTCTTTATACTGTTCCACAAGCGCCTTGTCTATTCTAGGCACATAATAAAATCCTTTGGTATAGGCAATAGAAGACAGTTTGGCCAAATTGTGATAGCCGTTTTTGTTCTTTGCCAAAAACACCATCTGATACCCGTAATCTTTTACATGCTTATTTGTATGGTCCTCACAAACATAAAATTCACAACCAATAATTGGCGTCATTTCTTTGCCTTCTTCAGGGGTCCCCGTTGCTTCCGCTTCTTTATGGGCCTGTTTAACCCTAGCATTGTGCGCTTTGACCTCTTTCACAAAATGAAAGGCCCCCATTAAATTGGCGTGGTCTGTAAGGGCCACCGCAGGCATATTTTGCTTGGCCGCTTGAGCCACCAAATCCTTTACACTCATGGTGGATTGGAGCACAGAAAACTGGGAATGGTTGTGCAGGTGAACAAAAGCAGTGTCTTCTAACTGGGCTAAATTTTCTTTAATATCCTGTTTGGTGGGCGCAGCAGTTACTGGTTGGGCTTGCGCTTGCAGCGCAGCCGATGCCTTTTTTAAATTCACATGCTTCAATCCAATACCGGCTACAGCCTCAGAATTCGCTGCCTGATACTGGTTGTAATAGTCTGCAGGAGCGCCTAACTTCTCAAGCGGATAGTACTTTAAGCGGAGTAGCTCCAAAAAGCAACGTGTGGTAGCCTCTACGTCTGCCGTAGCGTTGTGGGCTTCGTTAAAAGGCGCGCCAAATAAATGTTGGTGCAGTTCCGTCAGGGTAGGCAGCTTAAATTTACCTCCCCTGCCTCCAGGAATTTGACACATCATAGCGGTCTGCTCCGTACAAGTATCTAACACAGGCTTTTGAGCTAGGGTGTTTTCTATCCCAGCCCTGTGAAATTCTGCCCCCATAATGTTGAGGTCAAAACCCACATTCTGGCCCACCACAAAATGACATTTTTCTACAGCCGCTGTAAAACGCTCCAATACTTCTAACAAAGGAAGTCCTTGGTCCTGAGCAAGCGCGGTAGAAATACCGTGTATTTGTTCTGCCTCAAAAGGTACGTCAAAGCCATCTGGCGAAACCAAATAATCTTGGTGTTCCAAGAGGTTTCCCATAGCGTCGTGCAATTGCCAGGCAATCTGAATACAGCGCGGCCAATTGTCGGTATCCGTTACGGGGGCATTCCATCTCTTGGGTAAGCCGGTGGTTTCAGTGTCAAAAATTAAATACATCTGGGTGATTTTCTTTGGGTGCTTATTTGCCTGGGAACGGTAAAAATAACCAAAAGGAATCGTAAAGAAAAAGAGGGTTTTAAGAAGTTATTAACCCTTTATTGTGGGGCAACGCCAACCTGGCCTAATTATTTAAAAGCAGATAGTTTGCAAATCACAAAAAAAGGGTATATTTGCACCCTCTTAATGGAGAAAACTAAAAAGAATTAATAACCAAGGGTCGGGCACCCTACAAATTAATGTGATATGCCAGTAAAAATTAGATTACAAAGACACGGTAAAAAAGGAAAACCATTTTATTGGATCGTTGCTGCAGATGCAAGGTCAAAAAGAGATGGTAAATTTTTAGAGAAATTAGGAATCTACAATCCTAACACCAACCCAGCCACTATTGACTTAAATGTAGATGGTGCTGTAAAATGGTTGACTAATGGAGCACAGCCTTCTGACACTGCAAAACGTTTGTTGTCTTACAAAGGTGCTTTATTAAAGCACCACCTTTTAGGAGGACTTAGAAAAGGTGCTTTAACTGAAGAACAAGTTGCAGAAAAATTCAACGCATGGGTGGCTGAAAAAGATGCTGCTGTTACTGCAAAAATTTCTGGTCTTACTCAAGAGCAAGAAGTAGAAAAAGCAAAAGCATTAGCTGCTGAAAAAGCTGTTAATGAAAAGCGTGTTTCTGACGCACAAGCACTAGAAGCTGAAGCTGCTGCTGAAGTTGCTGCTGCTGAAGCTGCAGAAATTGCCGCTACTGAAGCTGCTGCTACAGAAGAAGTTGCTGCTACAGAAGAAGTTGTTGCTGAAGAAGCGCCTGCTACTGAAGCAGCTGATGAAGAAACCAAAGAAGCTTAATTTAAAACAAGGATGCGTAAGGAAGATTGTTTCTACTTAGGCAAAATTGTTTCAAAATACAGTTTTAAAGGAGAGGTACTCATAAAGCTAGACGCAGATGAGCCCGACCTATACGAAAACATGGAATCAGTATTTGTCTCTCTCAGAGACAGCCTGGTTCCATTTTTTATTGAAAAATGTTCCCTTCATAAGTCTAGCCTCCTCAGGGTCCGCTTTGAGGCCGTAGAAGATGAAGCTGCCGCAGACAAGATCATGGGTGCAGCACTCTTCCTACCCCTAAGCTTACTTCCAAAACTCACTGGAAATAAATTTTATTACCACGAAATTATTGGCTTCACCCTTTTAGATAAAGTCCATGGCGATATTGGCCAGATTACCGCTGTAAATGACACTGTAAGTCAGGCTTTATTCATTGCAAAAAAAGAAGACAAAGAATTACTTATTCCCATTACAGACCAGATTATCACTAAGGTAGATCGCGAGAACAATACCATAGAGGTAACCACTCCAGACGGCCTTGTAGCTTTGTATTTAGGAGCCAACTAGTGCTGTTGGTCTAAAACCCCTAAGCCCATCTTAAAATATTGTGTAGCTTTAAGTGATCAATTTCACACTTATGAAAACGCAGCTTTCCTTTTTATGGCTTTTTTTAATCTTTTTAACGGGCTGTAAACAAGCACCTATAGAAGTAGCCAACACCCCTAATAATCGAGAGAAAAGCCCCAATATTATACTAATCCTTACAGATGACCAAGGTTATGCAGACCTAGGCGCTTTTGGTGCCAAAGATTTTAAAACACCCCATTTAGACCAAATGGCCAAAGAAGGGGCGCTGCTTACCCAATATTATGCGCCTCAAGCCGTATGTTCTGCCTCTAGGGCTGGAATTCTTACTGGCTGTTATCCCAATAGGATAGGTATTCACAACGCTTTTATGCCAGAAGCAAAAAAAGGCTTAAACCCAGCAGAACTCACTATGGCAGAAATGCTTAAAGCAGCGGGTTATGCTACGGCTATATATGGAAAATGGCATTTGGGAGACGCCCCTGAATTTCTTCCAAATGAGCACGGGTTTGAAGACTATTTTGGCATACCATACTCCAATGATATGTGGCCTTTACACCCACAACAAGGCCCTGTTTTTGACTTTAAAGCGCTTCCCTTATTGGAGAATGGACAGGTTTTAGACACCCTCACAGACCAGTCTCAACTCACTACCCAACTCACCCAAAGAGCCGTATCATTTATACACGCTAAAAAAGACCAGCCTTTCTTTTTATATGTGGCCCATCCCCAACCTCATGTACCCCTCTATGTTTCTGAAAAATTTAAAGGCAAGTCCAAAAACGGGCTCTATGGAGACGTGATTATGGAATTGGATTGGTCAGTAGGAGAAATATTAAATGCACTTAAAGTAAACGGACTAGAGGAGGACACTATGGTTATTTTTACTTCAGACAACGGACCTTGGCTCGCATACGGCAATCACGCAGGAAGCGCAACACCTTTTAGAGAAGGAAAAGGTACCGCTTGGGAAGGGGGACAAAGGGAACCGTTTGTAGTGAAATACCCTAGAAAAATTCCTGCGGGAACCCTTGTTCACACACCTGTTATGGGAATAGACATTATGCCTACTGTAGCTGCATTAACAGATGGAAAACTACCCAATCATCCTATCGATGGAAAAAATGTCATGCAGGTACTCAGCGGAGAAAGCCAAGAAAGCCCTCAAGAAGCCTATTTCTTTTACTACAGGGTTAATGAACTTTTTGGGGTACGCTATGGAGATTGGAAAATGTATTTTCCCCACCGCTATAGAACCATGGCTGGGCAGCCACAAGGCGCAGACGGCTTACCTGGACAATACGCCTTTATTGACATGAAGGAAATTGAATTGTACCACCTGCCAACAGATGAAGCCGAACGCACCAATGTGGCGCAATTTCATCCAGATGTGGTAAACAAAATACAATCTTTGGCTGCAGATATGCGGCTAAAATTAGGCGATGCCCTCTTGGATCAAACCGGCAGTGAAACCAGAACAGCAGGCAGCCTTAAATAAGCTCGACTCCTAAGAAAATAACTCTAAAGCGAAGAAAATACTGCCTCAAATAAGTTTGTTCACGCCCTTAAAAAACCGCCAGATACCGTACTTTTGTACCATGTCTGCCCCTTTCATTTTCAAAGAATTTAGTATTGAACAAGACCAATGTGCTATGAAAATTGGCACAGACGGGGTCTTATTAGGTGCTTGGGCACCTATTTCTCACCAGCCCAACAGCATACTAGATATTGGGGCAGGAACAGGTGTAGTAGCCCTTATGCTTGCCCAAAGAAGCCTTGCAGAAACCATAGACGGTGTGGAACTCATTCCTGAAGCCTACGAACAATGTGTGGCTAATTTTGAAAATGCGCCTTGGGCAGACCGATTGTTTTGCTACCACGCCCATGTAGAAGAACTCATAGAGGAAGCAGAAGCACTGACTTACGACCTTATTGTGAGCAACCCTCCTTTTTATACTGAAAATAATTTAGACAATCAAGCTAGGGCGGCAGCGAGGGAAAGCAGTACGCTGCCTTTCCCGCTGTTGGTGCAAGCGGCTGTAACCCTTTTGAGCCCAGCAGGAATTTTTGCCTTGGTCCTTCCCTTTAAGGAGTCCACAGATTTTATAGCGCTTGCTGCCAAAGCAGGGCTTTTTCCCCACGAAATAATGCACGTCAAAGGAAATAAAAACGCCCCATTTAAAAGGTCTTATATGGCTTTTGGATTTGAAAAAACCCGCTGCCTCCACCGAGAGCTCACCATTGAAACTGCCAGACACCAATACACTCCAGAATATATTGAACTGGTTAAAGATTTTTATTTAAAAATGTGACACTGCTTTGTTGTAATGTTATATTTCTTTAGTTAATTTAGAAGCTAGAAAGTGTGGACTTGTTTTGCAAAAACAATGCCCTTTAAAAAAAGCTATGAAACCAGACCTATTTGAAGCCCCAGACTATTACGCCTTAGATGATTTACTGAGCCCAGAGCACCTCTTGGTTAGAGATGCTGCTAGAGCTTGGGTTAAAAGGGCCGTGAGTCCGATCATTGAAAAGCATGCCCAAGAAGCTACTTTTCCCACAGAAATCATTAAAGGATTGGCAGAAATTGGCGCATTTGGGCCCTATATTCCTGAAAATTACGGTGGTGCAGGTTTGGATCAGATCAGTTACGGCCTCATTATGCAAGAAATTGAAAGGGGAGACTCTGGAGTGCGCTCCACAGCCTCTGTACAATCCTCATTGGTCATGTACCCTATTTTTGCTTACGGAAATGAGGCGCAGCGTCAGAAATACCTCCCAAAATTAGCTTCAGGAGAAATGATGGGTTGCTTTGGTCTCACAGAACCAGACCATGGCTCTAATCCGAGCGGCATGACCACCAACATAAAAGACATGGGAGACCATTACCTCTTAAACGGTGCTAAAATGTGGATCTCAAATGCGCCATTTGCAGACATTGCCGTGGTGTGGGCTAAAAATGAAGCCGGAAGAATTAAAGGCGTGATTGTAGAACGCGGCATGGAAGGTTTTTCTACGCCAGAGACGCACAATAAGTGGAGTTTAAGGGCATCGGCCACCGGCGAGCTTATCTTTAGCGATGTGAAAATTCCCAAAGAAAATATACTGCCTGAAAAAGACGGACTAGGAGCACCACTAGGTTGTTTAGACTCTGCCCGCTACGGTATTGCCTGGGGGGCTATTGGAGCAGCCATGGACTGTTACGACACGGCATTGAGATATGCCAAAGAGCGTATTCAATTCGGAAAACCCATTGCAGCCACCCAATTACAGCAGAAAAAATTAGCAGAAATGCTCACCGAAATTACCAAGGCACAGCTATTGGCTTTCCGTTTGGGGCAACTCAAAAACCAAGGAAAAGCCACTACTGCCCAAATTTCCATGGCCAAGAGAAACAATGTAGATATGGCCATTAAAATAGCCAGAGAAGCCCGCCAAGTATTGGGCGGTATGGGTATTACGGGAGAATATTCTATTATGAGGCATATGATGAATTTAGAATCCGTGATTACCTATGAAGGGACCCACGACATTCACCTACTCATTACTGGAGCAGACATTACAGGCCACCCTGCATTTTCTTCATAAACACCCGTACTTTTTGCTGCACGGCGGTTTTATTTTATGTGGACTATACCTACTTTACCAAACAGCCATTGATTGTTTAAAAAGAAACGGCGCACAGTTCTCTACCTAGTGTTTGAATACACTTTTCAATCTGTTTCATGCGCTCTTCTGAAACAGCGGCTGTGCCTCTAGCATATTGGCGCATTAGACTTTCATTAATTCCTGCTTTTTTGCCTATGGCAGATATTTTTACCTCAGGAATGAGCGCAAAAAAAGCTTGAATATTCATTTTATATTCCCACTGAACCCCACTTTCAAAATCTAAAACCCAATCATATCCTTCTTCAGTAGCTAGCACTAAATAATCTTTAAATGCTGCTTCTATGTTAGATTTTAATAGTTCTAAACGAGATCCATAAGCGCTTACCACTCCAGGGATATTTTGAGTGGTTCCCCAATAAGTGCCGTCTTCATGACGCTCTACAATAACACGTATTAGCTTTTTAGATGCTGTTGATTTTTTCATTTAACTAATTTTTATTCCTGCTTGTTTTAAAATAGACTTTACAGTCCCCCTATGGGAATGTCCTTTTTAGGATGCGGAACAGTCACCAAACCGCTTCTACTAGGGTGTTTATAATGGTGGTGGCTCCCTCTTATTCGTACTAATTGCCAGCCTTCTTCTTTTATCAACTTCATTAAGGCCCCACTCTTCATACCTTAAATATATAACAAAAATGTTATATTTAAACCGTATTTAAATCCTATGGCCTCGTAATTTTCTTCATAACTTATTTAAATGAGGCCTTTAATAATCGCGCAAACGAATTAATTTTATAGCGTGTTTGCCTTAGTTGATTGTAATAACTTTTACGCTTCCTGCGAACGGGTATTTAACCCCGCACTAGAAGGAAAGCCCATAGCCGTATTGTCTAACAATGACGGCTGCTTCATTGCACGCAGCAATGAAGCAAAGGCCCTTGGCCTTCCTATGGGCGCCCCAGCATTTAAATACGAAGCCTTTTGCAAAGCCAATGGCATAAAGGTGTTTTCTTCCAATTATCCGCTTTATGGAGATATGAGCGCGAGGGTCATGCAAATTCTCTCTCAATTCACCCCTGAAATAGAAATTTACAGTATTGACGAGGCTTTTTTGCTCCTCAAAGGCTTTGATTATGTAGACCTGGCTAGCTACGGAAAAGAGATGCAGCAACGGGTAGAAAAATGGACAGGCATTCCTGTGAGTATTGGCATTGCACCCACCAAAGCACTGACCAAAGTAGCCAATAAAATTGCCAAAAAATTCAAAGAACGCACTGGAGGCGTACATGTCATAGAAACGGCAGAAAGTATTACAAAAGCCTTAAAATGGACCCAAATAGCAGATGTTTGGGGCATTGGACGCCAGCACGCCAGACGCTTAGAAGCGGTACAAGTAAACACCGCCTATGACTTTATAAAGCTACCTGAAGACTGGGTACGCAAGCAAATGGCCGTAGTAGGTTTGCGCTTACAGCAAGACCTCAAAGGCATTCCGACCCTAGGACTAGAGGAAGGGCAGAAGAGCAAAAAAGGTATTGCCACCACCAGGAGTTTTGAAGGCACCCTAAATAGCCTTCCAGATTTGGAAGAACGCATAGCCACCTTTGCCAACCACTGTGCTCAGAAGTTGCGCGCCCAAAAAAGTGCTGCCAATGTATTAATGGTCTTTGTGCGCAACAACCCCTTTGACCCAAAAGTACCCAGGATTAGCAAACATATAGCCATTCCCCTGGCCTACCCCACAGATTCAAGTATTACCCTAGGACAGGTAGCTATTAAGGGACTCAGGGCTTTGTACGAAGCCGATGTGGACTACAAAAAAGCGGGGGTCATGATCAGTGGTTTGGTTCCTGTGAACGGAAAACAATTGGACCTCTTCCAAAGAGAGCAACCCAAACACGACGCACTAATGGCAGTAATGGACAAAATGAACAAACGCTACGGAAATGCCTTAAAAGTAGGCAACCAAGACCTACAACGCACCTGGAAAATGAAACAAGAACACCTCAGCAAGCGCTACACCACTTCCCTTTCTGAGATTATTACAGTAAGCTCATGAGACTCGTAAAAACAAAAGACACACCCAGTTTAAGCTTTTACACCCCCCTAACAGAAGGCGGGCTAAAGCAGCCCATTATTGAAGGGGGTATTTCTGCTGGCTTCCCTTCTCCTGCAGACGATTTCAAAGAGATTCGCATTAGCCTGGACGAGAATCTGGTGCGCAACAAAGAAGCCACCTTCTACGCCCGTGTAAGTGGCGAGTCTATGACAGGCGCCGGATTAGACCATGGAGACTTATTGGTTATAGACAGGAGCCTAGAACCCAAAGACGGTAAAATAGCCGTCTGTTTTATAGACGGCGAATTCACCGTAAAAAGACTCAAAATTACCGAAGGGGTACTCTACCTCATGCCAGAAAACAAGAAGTACAAGCCCATTGCCGTCACAGAAGACAACACTTTATTGGTGTGGGGTGTGGTTACCTATGTAATTAAAGCCATGTAGGCTTATTTACAATGTGTTTGAAGCGCTTGGTCTGTAGCAGCATACCTATAAGACTTGGCTGCTTTAAATAATTCACATGCTGCTTCATTTCTACCCAAATTAATGAGTGCCAAACCTTTAATATATTCAGATTTTCCAGACTTTGGATTGAGCTCTTGAATTACTTTGTCAAAGTAAGGAAGAGACAGCTCGTATAAACCAGCAGAAAAATAAGCGGCTCCGGTATTCTCAAAATAAGAAAACTCTAACGGATCTAATGCAGCTGCTTCAGACAGTTTTTGGGCGGCATTCATGAAGTCTTGCTGTTGGAAAAAGGCAGATCCCTCTTGAGAAAGGGCAAAAGCTCGGTCTACGGTTTCTTTGCCTAAAACCGCTATTTTTTTGAGTACTAAAAAATCTTTGTCTTCCGGGAATAAATCTATGGCCTTATTGGCTACGGCAATAGAAATATCATTCCCTGTTGCTTTAAGCGCATTACTAGCAATCATATAGTTCTTCCAAACCATGGGGTCATGCTTCACAGAGTCCTTAGCAAAAATACGGTCTATCTCTTGGGCGTTGCCCTCTTGAATTAACAGGTTCAAGTAGTTGGCAAAATGAGGTGGTATGGGCAAATGCTCATAGGCTACTTTGGCGTAATGGGTGGCAGAATCTCTCTGATTTTTCTTGGCAAAAATCTGACTCATGAGTGTTTCACTAAAGCCTAAATAAGGGTTGGCGGTAATGCCAGTTCTGAGCATTTCTAGCGCCTTGTCATCCTGCCCATTTTCCATATAATACCTGGCCTTCATAGAAGCAATAGGCAATGTAGTCACTGAAATATTTGGAATTCCTGGAACTACCTGGTCTACTTTGTTTAAAGGGTAGCTGAACTTTCCTGCATTGTACTCCCCTAAAAGAACTTGCTGTCCTTTAAGGGATTCATTGGTCTGATAGGTAATGTAAGTCAAAGGGGCTAATAAAACCAAACACACTACAGACACCCAATAGGCATTTTTCATGGGGATGGGTTTGTGCTGCTGATTAAACGCCTTGGCATCTAAAAACAACAGGACAATTAAAGCCATGACCAAAAGCCACACCATTTGCATAATAGGTCTGGCAATAGGAAAGTTCAATGCTCCATCTACCATATAAGTGCTGAGCGACATGGTTAAAAAAGCCACAAAGAACTTGGTGTTCTCTGGCAATTTAGACTTAGCTATGTAAACAATATAGAACAAAAGCACCCCAAAAAGTCCTAAGTACATAAAGAAACCTGGAATCCCAAGTTCTGTACCTATCTGAATAAAGTCGTTGTGCATGTGGTAAGGCACCACATAACCATTAATAAATTCTTTGTCGTATAAAATAGAAACGAGTTTCCAATTCCCCAGACCAGAACCCACTATTGGATTGTTTAAAATATGCTCCACCCCTACCATATAAAAACGGAGTCTTCCTGCAATAGAGCCATCCGTAGTGGCCTGCACAATAGTAGCCGAACGCTCAAAGAAAGTAGTGTTGTTTTTACCAATTGTACTGAGTTCACTAATACCAACGGCCACCACAAAAGGCACCACAAAATAAAGGATAGGAATAAGCAAACGTTTGGGCTTACCAGCTCTAAAGTAGTTGTACAAGCAAAAGGCTATGTATAAGATTAAACTCAATACCAAGGCTACATAAGAAGCCCTAGAAGCAATGAGTACAAGACAGAAAATAGTCAATGTAATAAGGACCCCATAGGCCATACGCTGCCATGTTTTCTGTGTAAGATTCATGAGGTATAAGGCAAAGGGCATCTTGATTACCAAAGAGAGTGCGGCAATGTTAATGTTACCCGTGGTACCTTTTAAAAGCGAAGACCTAGAGGCATTGGCACCTTGTTTCAGCAAACCCAACAAAGGGTCTAAAACCATATACATTTCTATAATCAGTGCGCCAGTAGCTACCATGGCAATGAGCCTAAATTTATTTGGAATCTTTTGAAGCAGTACAAAAACGTTCACAAAAGCAATGGATGTTCCCACTACCCTGGCCAGATTCACCAACACTTCAGTAGGGTTAATAGCGTAAAAATAAGAGGCAGAAGCCCAAACAATAAATAGGGCATACAGCCACGAAAATTTAGTCTTAAACAAGCTGCCAATGGCTTCTGAAAAATAAATATGGTGCTTCAAAATATAAAGTGCCGCCAGCACACTCACACTATTGAGGTACAACCACTGAGGCGCTATTTGATCTACCGCACCTAAATTGGGCACAAAACCAATAAGCAAGTACGCAATTAAAAAAGCACTGCTGTATAGATGGTGTACCGTTTGGCTGTTGGTTTTATGAGAAGGGCTGCTATTTTTTGCCATGATATGGAAAATATACTTTTAAATCAAAGGTGAAAATACACATAAAGCAATCATTGGGCAAATTTTAAGAGAGTGACTCACTTTAATCACTAATCAGGACAAGTGCCCCATAGCGGCAAAGAGGTCTGGGAAATGGAAGATCCAGAAGAAAAATTAGTTGGCGCTTTGTCAATCAATGACACGCACCAACCACTCAAATCTTGATTAAATACAGTCGCATTAGAAAACATGGCGTCCATTTGGGTCACCTGACTGGTATTCCAATCTCCAAGGTCCTGATTGTACTCTAAAGCATTGGCAAAGGCATAAGACATATTGGTTACCTTAGCAGTGTTCCAGTAACTTAAAACACCATTGTACACACTGGCCCCTGAAAACAGGTAACTCATATCTGTCACATTACTGGTGTCCCATGCCGCAATATTGGGGGTGATGGTTTGTTTGTTTTCAAATATATTACTCAAATCAGTCACATAAGTAGTGACCAAGAGCGAAATATCTTCCCTATCATCGGTTACAATATCTCGGAGCATTTGATTGTCTACCACCAAATAAGTAATGCCTTCAAAAACCAATTCATCCCCAGGTTTAGCCGCAGAATTGGCCACAAGAGTCACCCCATTTTCTTCTACATATAGACCAGGAGTTTGGGCACCCTCTTGCGAATTTGATCCCTCTCCTTCAGATTCACTTCCTGATTGTTCTTCTGCTCCTTCAGCTGTTTCAGAGGTCTCTGTTTGCTCATTTTCACTCCCTTCGCCAATTTCAATGACATCAGAACCTAAGTTGTCTTCTACTACCAAATCACCCAATACTCCAGAATTGTCTGAAGTACAAGAAATAACCATAGCCACAAGAAAAGAAAGGAGCATTTTTTTCACTGATCTAAAACAATTTTTTACTTCAAATATAACGCAAACTAACTGCAAGAAAAAACCCTGTGGAATTTGATAACAAAAGGATAATAAATACATTTGAGACAGAATGAATTTATCTAATGGAACAAAACCAACAAGCCATTAACCTTACGAATCTATTTGGTAGATTTTCACTATTAATTATTTATTTCTATACAAAGAGAATTCTCATGACTGAGTATATAAACAAATATGTCATAATTGTTTTTTTAGTGCTCTTTTCTTCTTGTAAGAAAAGAGAATTAAGTCTAAATCCTGTGTCATATGCCCATTTTGAGAAATTCATCAACGAAACTAATTATATTACAGATGCAGAAAAATATGGCTGGTCAATTGTGCAGTTAGATGTGTATAATTTTAAAAAAATGCCCAACGCTACTTGGAAAAGACCAGACGGAATTAACCCGGTCACTTCAGTAAATCTACCTGTAACTCAAGTGAGTTACAATGACGCTTTAGCCTATTGTAAATGGGCAAAAAAAAGACTCCCAAATTATAATGAATATTGGGAAATGGTCAGAAATGATCAAAGAATAATAGTATCCGAAAACACACTACCCATATCAGAAATTGGCGAAGTTAACATTGTTGGAAATGTATGGGATATAACTGGAGATTTAAATAATGGAATGGTTAGGTTAGCCGGAGGCTCCTTATTTTGTTCAAAAAATACCTGCCATGGAACCGTAAAAGATAGGGTGTTGTTTGTAGACAAAGAAACAGGTAATATACATATAGGATTTTCTGTTATTGACCTTTAAAACTTACTAATTACTATTTAATTTCCACAACTAACGCTGGGTTCCCTTAATAAACTGCTAACAATCACACTTTAAAAAGAAAACCGTTTCTATAAAACCCACCTATCTCTTTAAGTCAAGTGATGTACTGAGATTTTTTGAGTTTTTATGTATGATGGTATAGAATTAACCGTTAGCACAATAAGTTGGTGTGTGGTATTAAAAAAGTTAAAAAACTCTTGAAAATCATATAATTATAAGAAAGTTAAAAACGCAAGGCTTTTAAAAAATCATAGGCTGATTGAATGTTTTCATATGGATTTGGGGCTAAATCATGTTCAATAAAATAGTGTTCTACCCCCGAATTATAGGCGACTTTTAAAATTTCATTGAGTGGTAATTGACCAGATCCTGCGGGAACTAATAAAGGAAATAGTTCCATCCATTCTGAAGGAGTGGACCCCCTGTCTTTAAAATAGGTAATGTTTTTCATGTCCTTAATATGTAACATCTTATAACGACCTTGGTGCTTGTTTAATAATTCAATAGGATCCGCTTTTCCTGCTACTGTCCAAAAGAGGTCCATTTCAAAAAAAACCTTTTCTTTATTTGTTTCATCTAGAATAATGTTCATTGGGATAATTCCATTCTCTTCAGGTATGAGTCCATAGCCATGATTGTGATAGGCAAACTTAATGCCCTCTTCATTCGCCTGTCTTCCAATCTCATTAAATCGCTTTGCCATTAAATGGTATGCATCTATATCTAATCTTTCTTCATCAGGGATTGAAGGTAGCACCACATAATTTGCTCCTATTGATCTAGCGGCTTTCCCAAGCGATGCCATATTGGATTCCAAAGTATATAAATCAGTGTGCATTGAGGGGACACTAATGCCATATTGATTTGTTAAAGTCTTAAATTCCTCTGCAGATTTACCGTAAAAACCACTAGCGCTAAACCCCAAATACTCACTAATTGCAGCCCATGAAGCCTTAGTTTTTTCATGTGTAAAAGAATAAGGACCGTAGGTTTCAAATTCTCTAACCCCCATTTCAGCCATTTTTTTAATAGTTCCCTCTAAATCATTTTTCATGATTCTAGGAATAGAAAAAAGACCTAGTCCAATTTTGTTGATCTTTCTCTTTGAAATTGAACCGGAAGCTAAAGAAGGGGTAAATCCAATCCCTGCACTAATTATTAAAGAAGATTTTAAAAAGTCTTTACGTTTCATTTTTTTTCTTTTTTTATTTGTTTAACCAATTCTGGGTTCTCAATTCCGAGTTTTCCTTAATATCCTTCCAGAATAAATTTATATCTCCAATATGATAATTCTTTTTTAACACCATAAAGAATCTCAAAGGAAAACGAGGTAAACTTGTCCATACGAGCCCATCTACAATTTTAATTTTTAACGCCTTATCGTAAATAACGCCATTTGAAAATAGAAATCCCTTATGGTCATTAAAATCTGTAGTTAATGTAGTATCCCAAGTAACAGGATTGGAGGTTACAGATCCATTATACTTGTCTTTCTTCTTGGGGTAATACCCTTTTTTAAAAGTATTCCAACAGAGGTATCCACCCGTTTCAGATGGCGATGTCATTGGCTTTAAATTACCATAAATCTGAGGAAGAACATCCATCCCTACCAAATAAGCAGCTACTAATTGTTCTTGAAGGAGGGTGCCGTCAAAAAATTCCTTGAGTAAACGCTTGGTGTGAGTGGTTCCTTGACTATGGCTCGCAATAATAATAGGCCTACCTTGATTGTAATGAGTTAAATAATATTCAAAAGCGGCTTTAACATCTGAGTAAGCTACCCTAAAAGCTTCTTTACCTCCTTGATTGTAATAATCATAAGATCTAATGTGTGCCTGACGGTAATAGGGTACAAATAAACGGCCCGATGAAGCCCAAGCTGAAGCTTGGTAATGAACCGCTCTATTAATGACCATCTCTCTTTGAACCTCATCTTCAATGGGAGCATTCCAACGAGTATCTTTAGGGTCTTGAATTAATGTGGGATACACATAAAAAACATCTGCCTGAAGAACTGAAAGATCTTTAGGAGCATAAGACTCTAACACTTCGGGATATTTTCCAGGTAAAACAGCCCAATGATTTTCATTATCATATCTAGGTGGATTAGGAATATCTGCCGAAGTAAAATTAATTGTCTCATACCCAGATTTACAACTACCAAACAAAATTAACACAATGACAATATATAGATATTTAAAGACTGCTTTCATAATTTAAAAGTACATATTATATATACAATCTTAAATTATAAAGCCCAAATCCCTTGCTTAATCAAAAAATGGTTTGGGCTATTTATTTATAGTCCTGCCCAAGCCCAAAAACTAATTAAATTAATTATGATTAAATTAGAAGGTTGGCTATAATTTATTATCATGATTAAAAACTTATTTTTTTTGATTTTAGTCCTATTAGTGGGATGTAAAGATCTAGAGATCCCTACTGCTTCTCATGATTTGCAAGCTATAATTGATTCATATCAGAACCATAAGTCTTACGATTCTGATGTATATCCGCTTGGATTAGTAACCAAAGAATATTATGAATCAGAGGCATTGTTTGCAAAAGAAAAGCTTCATGAATTGTCTTTGGTCACTCTAGAGAATTTGTCTGAAACGGAACGTATCTCTTCAAAATTACTGAAGTTCGTTCTTGAAGACCAGGTGGCTTTTTACAAATTTGAACGCTATTTAAATCCCCTACTATCAGACGCAGGATTTCATCTGAGTTTGGGATATATGGTGCGGCCTTTGTCTAATTATAAGGAGGCGTCAGAATATTTAAGAAAATTAGAAGCGCTCCCTTTATATGTAGACCAGCATTTTCAAAACCTTCAAGCTGGATTGGATAAAGGAATCTCCCAGCCCAAGGTAATTTTTAAAGGCTATGAAACTACTTATGAAAGTCATATAGTGACTGACTATGAGGATAGTTTTTTCTACCAACCTCTCTTAAAACTTCCGGATAATATAATCGGCTCCCAAAAAGACAGTTTACAACTCAGGGGTAAAAAAGCCATTGAACAAGTATTGGTGCCTCAATTTAAACGTATTAAAAACTTTTTTGAAAACACCTACATTCCTTCTACAAGAACCTCAATAGGGTTACTAAACACTCCTAATGGCGAGGCTTATTATCAGGATAGAATTAACTATTATACTACCAGTACCCAATATTCAGCCAAAGATATTCATGAGATTGGTCTTTCAGAAGTAGCTCGTATTAAAGCAGAGATGAAAAAAATTATAGCTTCTTTAAATTTTAATGGAAGCTTTACAGATTTTCTTGACTTTTTGAGGACTGACAAGCAGTTTTATGCTAAGACGCCTAAAGAGCTTTTAATGATCGCGAGAGATATGGCCAAAAGGGCAGATGAACAATTGCCAAGATTTTTCAAAACCCTTCCCAGAAAGCCATATGGGGTAGCGGCTGTTCCCGACGCAATAGCACCTAAATATACTGGAGGCAGGTATGTTGGGACTGACGCCAATAGTCTTGATCCAGGATATTATTGGGTTAACACTTACAATCTTCCTAGTAGGACTTTATATACATTACCTGCTTTGACTGTCCATGAAGCAGTTCCGGGACACCACTTACAGGGCGCCTTAAATAATGAATTGGGAGATAGTATTCCAAGATTTAGAAGAAATTTATACCTATCTGCTTATGGAGAAGGCTGGGGCTTATACGCTGAATTTTTAGCAAGTGAGATGGATATGTATACCACACCTTATGAACATTTCGGTAAACTGACATATGAAATGTGGCGTGCTTGTCGGCTTGTAGTAGATACTGGTATTCATGCTATGGGATGGACTAGAGATGAGGTGGTGCAATATATGTCTGAAAACACTGCCTTGTCATTACATGAAATTCAAACAGAAACAGACCGTTATATTTCGTGGCCAGGTCAAGCCTTATCCTATAAAATTGGGGAGTTAAAAATCAGAGCTCTTAGAGAAAAAGCCCAAGAAGCTTTAGGCACTTCATTTGATATTAGAGATTTTCACGAGCTTATCTTAGGCCAAGGAACTGTTAGCTTATCAATTTTAGAAGATAGAGTGTTGAACTATATTCAGAAAGCTGAAATTCAGAAAAGCTTGAGGAATGAATAAAAACTGGTGTAAAACAAACCTATTCTTTAGTTTTTTTGAGAATCAAAGTAATCGCTAAAAAACAAAAGCTGATATTTTATTGAGTTTGCCCA